>Ga0255338_1005242_pt1 | contig 12186 bp, 12 predicted proteins | sample MeOH1_35cm_T4_19_FD_203715 | JGI IMG/M metagenome (GOLD analysis project Ga0255338, IMG submission 203715) | Sandy soil microbial communities from University of British Columbia, Vancouver, Canada - MeOH1_35cm_T4_195 | ecosystem: Engineered > Artificial ecosystem > Sand microcosm > Unclassified ... | reverse complement strand
CTGCCACAACGTGAACTTCGCGTTCGAGACGATCCTCGACGAGGTTCTCGCACGCGCCGTTCCGAAGAGCCGGCACCCGGTCATCCTCAAGCTTTCGCCGGATGAGGACTACGTCGGCCAGGCGAAGCTCGCCGAGAAGCACGGGGTCGCCGCCCTGACCGCGATCAACGCCGTCAAGGGTCTCCGGCTCGACCCGGAGACCGGCGAGCCATTCATGAAGAACCGCTTCGGGAGCATCTCCGGCCGGGCCATCAAGCCGATCGGGCTGCGGGTGGTGGCCGAGCTCCGCGACGAAGGGATCACCCTCCCGATCATCGCGACCGCCGGGATCCGGACGTTCGACGACTGCCGCGAGTTCTTCTGGGCCGGCGCCGACGCGGTCAGCCTCGGGAGCGCCGTCTGGCTGGCCCCGATGCCGCTGTATGCGCTCGGGCCACTCGAGGGGCTTCGGATCCGGCGGCTGATCGATCGGATGGCGCGCTACCAGCCGCCGGCCGCCGCGCCGCACTGGACGCCCTCGGACCGGCGCGCGGTCGACCCCGCGGCGATCGCCTCCGTGAACGGGACGAACGGCCGATCGCACGCGCCGGCCACCGCTCCCGCCGAACCGGCCTGACGTCATCGGGGCGGCCCACCCCGCCGGCCTGAACCGTCTAGCCGGTCGCCCGGCTCGGCACCCGCCCGTCGGCGGGCTGCCCTCTCCCGAACCGCCGGGTCAGGATCTCGACCCGCCGCGCGAGGCTCTGCGGGTCGTTCGCGGCGTGCTGCATCAGGTGGGTGAACTCGATGAGCGCGACCTCCTGGCGCTCCTCCGGCTTGTCGAGCTCGGCGAGGCGGGCAGTCTCGAACGACTCCAGGAATCGCCGGATCGCGGCGGGGTCGGGCGTCGCCTGCGGAGCGACGGCCTCGACGAAGAGGTAGGCCGTCGCCGCCGCGGCCTGGGTCGCGAGCAATGGGTCGGCCGGGCCGAAGACGCGCGCCAGCCGGTCGAGCGCGGCGTCCACCCGCGCCGCGAGGTCGGCCCGGTCGTCGTCGGTCAGGCGCCGGTTCTCCCGCACGAAGTCATCCAGCGCGCGGCTCCGGAGGTCGGGCATGCCCCGCTCTCCTCGCCGCCGGGCGTCCTCGACCGCGAGGAAGCGGGCGGCGAGCTCGAGGTGCTGGTAGCGGTCGTTCGGGACGGCGAGCTGGTCGACGAAGAACGGCCGCCCGGCGATCTCCCGGATGAGGCGCGCCAGGTCGCCGCCGAGCGCGTTCCGCTTCTCGGCGCCGTTGAGCGGCTCGCCGTTGTTCAGCCGCGAGAACAGGTCCTCGATGTCGTCCGGGGTCGCGTTCTGGATGAGGACGACGGCAAGGTAGGTCTGGCGGAAGACGCGCTTCCAGGCCGGGTCGAGCTGCGAGAAGCGCTCGCCGGCCATCGGCCGCCGCGCCGTCTCGGGGACGTCCGGGAGGTTCGCCTCGATGACCGTGAAGTCGGGCGCCAGCGGGAACTCGTCGGTGAGGAAGCCCCACAGCGCCGTCAGCCGCTGCTTCCCGTCGACGATCGTGTAGACCTTCGTCGGGTGCTTGCCCCGGAGGTCGTGAAGGTAGATCTTCGGGACGTCGTAGCCGTTCAGGATCGAGTCGATGAACAGCTGCTGCTTGTCGAGCGACCAGACGGACCCCTGGCGCTGGTACGGCGGGTTTTCGTCCATCGAGCTCCGCCAGGCAAGGGCCTTGCCGACGGTGAAGTCACGGGCGAGGACACAGCGCATCGAGGGCTCCGGTCAGCGGGAGGTGGCGAGGACGGCGGAGACGGCTGGGCCGGTACGTCGCTCGGTCATTCGTAGACCGTGACGTTCGGCTCGTAGCGGCAGCGGCAGCCATCGGGGCGGGTGCAGCCGGCGAGCGGGAGGACCGGCAGGCCCGACGGGATGTACGAGCGATCGGTCAGCTCGAGGCACGTCGGGCAGGCGTTCGCATCCTCGGCGACCAGGGCGACACCGTCGATCCCACCATCGAGGTACATCGCCTGGAACGTCGCGAGCTGCGGGTCGGCCCGGAGCCGGTCCTCGAACGAGCGCTCCCCGGTCACGTCGTCACCCCCTCCGCGACGAACCGCGCCGGCCGCCACGGGTCGAGTCGTGGCTGCGGTGTGCCGAGCACCTCCACGGCGACGAGCCGGCCGAGGATCGGCGTCAGCGTCGCCCCGCTGTGCGAGACGACGACGTAGCAGCCGGGGGCGGCCGGGACGAATCCGACCGCCGGAAAGCCATCCACGGGTACGGACCGGACGCCGATCCGCGCCTCCTCGATCCGGGCATCGCGGAGCGACGGGACGACGTGAGCCGCACGGCCGAGGAGCTCCGCGCAGGCCGGATCCGCCGGGTCGACCGACCGCGTGGCCGGATCGAGGGCCGCGTCGACGGACCGCGACGAGAGCAGGATCCGCCCACCGCGCTCGGGTCGGAGGGCGACATCGCCGGCATGGACGACTCGCCCGATCCCGGCCGATACCGGCGTCGTGACGGCCAGGAGGCCGGGCGACGGGGCCATCGGCAGGGACAGGCCGACGAGCGTGGCGAGCGCGCCGGTTGCCGGGCCGGCGGCGATGACGACGACGTCGCCCTCTTCCGAGGCGCCGTTGGCGAGCCGCACGCCCGTCACCGCGCCGGTCGAGTCCCGCTCGAACCCCTCCACCGCCGCGCCGACGCTCCGCCGCGCCCCCGCGGCCTCGGCCGCGTCCAGGAGCCGCTCGACGAGCGCCGGCGCGTCGATCCACGCCTCGTCGGGGAAATGCGCGACGACGTCATCCGCCCCAGGGTCGATGGCCGGCTCGAGCGTCGCGAGCTGCGCCCGGTCGAGGAGCCGGACCGGGTAGGCGAGGGCGCGATGCCGCTCGACCTTCTCCCGGAGCTTCTCGGCCTGCGCCCCGCGCCCGATGACCAGGTCGCCGCCCGAGTGGTACCAGTCACCGCCGATCCGCTCCGCCAGCGCGCGGTGTTCGGCGACCCCGTCAGCGTTGAGCGCGAAGTACCCGGCCGGCGTCTTGTCCTGGGCGTTGACCCAGGCGAAGCTTGCCCCGGAGGTGCCCGCGCCGGGCGTCGCGCGCTCGACCACGACCACGTCCCCGCCCGCGATCGCCGCGTGGTACGCGACCGACGACCCGAGCAGCCCTGCGCCGACGACGACGACGCGGGTCACGTGCCTGCGCCGCCGGACTTCTTCGGTCGATCGAGGGCGAGGAGACCGGCCCGCGCGAAGTTCTCCGGCGGGACCTCCTCGATCCGGACCGTGACGATCTCCGGCTCGACTCCCCACGATTCGACGACCGCGTCGGTCAGCCGCCGGGCGAGATCGCGCTTCTGCTCGACCGTCCGCCCGCTGATCGCCTGGACGATGATCCGCGGCATCGCTCCCTCCTCCACCTGGCCGCAGAGGCCTGCCAGCCCGAGCCGTGGCGCCTGGCCCGGCGCGCTGCCGGCCCGCCGCGCTGCCGGCCCGCCGCCTCGGTCTGCGTCCGCCTTGGACCCTAGGGCCGGGCGATCGCCGTCTCCCGGTGCTCGACCTTCTCGTAGCCCTGCCACAGCGGCTCGTAGAAGTATCGAATGCCGAACTCGATCCGGAGCGTCCGGGTTCGCTTGTCGGACGGGTTGAAGTGCTCGTGGCGGGTCATCTTCGGCGGGACGTGGACCGCGTCACCGGCCTCCCAGTCGTAATGCTCGTAGTCGATCTCCGAGAAGCCGATCCCCTCGAGGACGTAGAGGACGGCCTCGGTGTGCGAATGGCAGTGGCTCGAGGTGTGGGGGACCTCCTCGAAGACGTTGGTCATTGCGACCGAGACGGCTTCGAAGCCGTTCCGCTCCTCGCTCGGGCTCTCGCCGCCGCCCATGAGGATGTAGATCGCCCCGTGGCGATGCGGGTTCTCCGACTTGTGGCGCTTGCCACCGTGGCCGTGGCCGCCGTGCCCGTGGCCGCCGTGATCGCCGTGGCCGTGCCCGTCCGCCTGCGACGGGTCGACACCCGCCTTTGCAGCCGCCTCGGCCGCGGCCTTTTGGGCGGCCTCGCGGCGCTGCTGCTCGTCCGGCGCATCCTCCAGATGCAGCGCGATCCGTCGGCCCCTGTCGTCGAACTGGCCGTCCTCGGCGGGGAAGCGCGACTCGAAGCCGGCCTCGTTCGGCCCCTTCTCCTCGAGCTGCTCGAGCCGCCCCAGCTTCACGAACAGGTCGAGGTCCATCGACGACGCCGAGACGTAGACCACGTCGTCGTCGCCGCTGTTGAACAGCTGGTGGTCCGTCTGGTACGGGACATGGATGGTCGTGCCGGCGTGGAAATCGTAGCGGCGCCCGTCGACCACGATGAAGCCCGTCCCCTCGAGGACGTGGATCGCCTCCTCACCGTGGCGGTGCCGCCCACTGTGGTGGCCGGCCGGGATGATCACCTTGCACAGGTTGGTGCCCTGCGTCGGGAAGCCGACCTGATCGCCGATGAGCATGCCGATCTTGTAGTCGTTCGGCGTCTCGATGAACTGCAGGTCACGGCCCTTGGCGACGACCGGCGAGCGGTTGACGACCAGCTCGTTGCGCTCGCTTGCCGCGAGCCACTCGGCGTAGAAGTCCGCCCTCTCGAGGCGGGTGACGGCACGCCACGTGTCGGCCATCGATCGCTCCTCTCGGTTGCCGGCGCCCTCGCCGGATCGGGGGTCAGGTGTGGAACGGGCCCGGTCAGCATCGCTGACCGGGCCCGGAACGGCGTTGGGGGGAAACGCCGTCAGGACATCGGCTCGTTGAAGAGCGCGTTGAGCGACGCGGGGCTCTTCAGGAGCCGACCCGGCTGAACGCGCTCGACCACCTCCGGCGGGACGCGGCAGGCCGGCGGGAACGTCACCGGCGGGGCCGGCTTCGTGCAGTCGATGATCATCTTCGTTTCCTGCGGGCCTTTCTCTTCGCGGTGCCAACCGTAGGTCACCGGGTTGAGGTGGCCGCCCAGGAAGTTCGGCATGATGATCAGGTCACGGTCGCCCTGGAACCGGGTCGTGAACGCCCACAGAACCTGGTCCATGTCGAACGGATCGATGTCGTCGTCGACGATGAAGATGTGCTTGAGGATCGGGTCGACCGCGAACGCCGCCGAGGCAGCGATCTTCGGCTCACCCTCGACCCGCTTCTTCATCTGGATGACGAGGGTGCTGCGGATGCCCATGAGCGGGAGGTTGATCCCGGTCACGGTCGGCATCGACTCGCGGACCCGCCGGTAGATCGAGCCCATCCGCGGCAGCGCGCCGAGGACGAGGTGCTCCCGGTGGGCGTTGAAGACGTCGACATAGATCGGCTGCTTCCGCATCGTGACCGCGGTGATCTGGACCCACGGCATGGGGCCAAGCCGCGTGTAGTACAGCGGATACTCGCCGAACGGGCCCTCGTTCTGGACCTTGTCCGGATCGGTGTCGACGATCCCCTCGATCACGATCTCGGCGCGGGCCGGGACCTCGAGGTCGACGGTCTTGCACTTGACCATCTCGACCGATTCGCCGAGCAGGCCACCGAAGACCTCCATCTCACCGCCGATGCCCGGCAGCTTCGAGACGGCCGACATGAGCATCGCCGGGTGGTGACCGATGACGAGCGCGACCTCCATCGGCCGCTTCGCCTCGCGGTTGGCCCGGAGGATGTACGAGGTGTGGTGGGCCGGGTTGGTCATGAACCCGACCTGCTTCGGGCCCTGGACCTGGTGGCGGAAGATGCCCGCGTTCAGGCGACCCGACTCCGGGTCACGCGAGATCGTCGCCGCCGAGGTGATGTACTTGCCGGCGTCGAGCTCCTGGTGGACGAGGAACGGGAGCTTCGTGACGTCGATCTGGTCGCCGGTCCAGACGACCTCGTGGACGGGCGCGTCCTTGGAGTCGACGAGCGTCGTCGGGATCGGGCTCCCTTCGCGCTTGGCGTACTCCTGGACCATGTCCTGGACGTCGCTCTCGATGCTCAGCGCGACCCGATCGTACGTGCCGTGCAGGTTGAGCATCAGCGGGACCGGCGAGTCCTTGATGTTCTTGAACAGGACGCCGGGGAAGCGCGCGTACTCAGGATCGTTGAGGATCTTGTGAACGATCGCGGTCGCCTCGAACTCGGGGTCGACCTCCTCCTCAACGACCTTGATCGCGTCGGGATCCTTCGCCATCAGTTCGTCGAGGTAGGTGCGGAGATCCTTGGCCATACCTTCTCCCATGTGGTGGTGCTGCGACTGCGCGCCCTGCGCGCGGATCAGAGGACGATGACGCCGAGGACGATGGCGACCGACCCGGCGACGATCCGCCATGTCAGCCGCTCCCTCCCCCGAAGGAGGAGGGCGGTGAACAGGAGCGTGAACAGCGGCGCGCTCGCGGTGACCGGGTAGACGACGCTCACGTCGCCGCCGGAGAGGCCGAGGGACAGGGCGAGGAACCCGATCGCCTGGAGCACGCCGGACACGAGGAAGAGCCCGAACGCGGGCTCACGCCGCGCGTTGAGGAGGCCCGATCGGTCGCCGAACAACAGCGCGTATGCCAGCGCGGCGATCGCGCCGACAAACGCAGCGGTGAGCGGCAGGTTTGCGGCCTCGAGACCGAACTTGAGAAACAGCGGACGCACGCCGTACGAGAGCGCCGCGCCGACGGCAGCGAGGACACCGATGTCGAACCAGTGGCGGATACCCTGTCCCGGCCTCCAGGTCACGAGAACGACGCCCACCACGATCCCGGCGACAGCCAGCCACCGGATCGGGGTGACCTCCTCCTGGTACAGCCACGCGGCGAGGAAGGTCGTGATGACCGGGGCGGAGTTCTTGATCGCGGTCGCCGGCGACGCCCCGATCCGGTCGATCGAGATGTAGAGCCAGCGCCGGCCGATCCCCGTCCCGAACAGTCCACCGAGGACGTAGCCGACGAAGGCCGCGACCGTCACCTGCTCCCAGTTCAACCCACCGCCGAAGGGCAGGATGACCAGGTAGACGGGGACCGCGATGAACAGCCCGATGATCATCGCCGTATCCGGTCGGCCGCCCTTGCCGAAGCCCATCTTCAGTGTGACGGGGTTCAGCCCGAACGAGATCGCCGTGACCAGCGCCACGAGCTTCGGGTCGATGGCGGGAAAGGCTGTCATGACCGATCAGCGAGCGCACGGCGCCGGCGGGCGCCTCGAGGCCGACGACGCCATCGGGTCCTGGCGACCCGGGGCGCTGTCCCGCGACGCGGGTACGTGTCGGCACAAGGGCGGATCCTCCTCGGACCGTGGATCGGGGGGTGCGGAGCCCTCTGTCTGCCGGCGTGACCGGCCCCCTCGACGTAACGGTATGCGGCGGTATCCTAATGCATGGAAGGGTCGCCATGCAATTGCAATCCGGCCCCGCGGACGCGCTCAGGGAGGATGACGGGTGACGATCTGGATCGGTCGGATCGAGCCGAGCATGTGGCTCGAAGGTCCCTGGTGGCAGGAGGTGCTGCCGCCTGACGTCCGGCTTGCCGTCCTCTCCCTCGGCGTCCGGCGCTTGCGCCCCGAGGACCTCGAGCGGGCCCACGCCCAGATCCTCGACAAGGTCGAGGCGCTCGACGACGAGGGCGTCGACGTGATCAACGTCGGCGGCAGCCCGGTCGTCAGCGTCCACGGTCGGGCGGGCCACGAGCGGCTGCTGGAGGACATCGCAGCGCGGACGCAGCGGCCGTTCGTCACCTCGCTCCAGGCCGAAACCGAGGCGCTCCGCGCCGTCGGCGGGTCGCGCGTCCTGATCGCGAGCCCGTACCCGATCGCGCAGACCGAGAAGCGGGTCGGCGTCCTCGAGGAGGACGGCCTGGCCGTCGCCGGTCACGACAGCCTCGACATCGAGCGCAATCGCGATATCGCCCAGCTCGACCCGGAGCGGGTGGCCGCCCAGGCGATCGACCTCGCGAAGCGGCACCCGGACGGTGATGTCGTCTACCTCCCCTGCGGCTCCCTGCCGGCCGTCTCGGTCGTCGACCGGATCGAGCAGGCGACCGGGAAGCCGGTCGTTACGAACGTCGTCGCCCAGGTCCACGCGTGCCTCGTCCGGGCCGGCTACGACCGGCCGATCGAGGGATACGGCCAGCTGCTCCGGTCGCTCGGCTCCGATCGGCGGGCCGACGCCCTGGTCGACGCGCCGCTCGCCGGATAGCGAGAGCGGCGGCCTCAGGCTCACCGCCCCGCGATCAGAGCCCCTTCGGGAAGATCGCGAGCAACCCGCCGTCGCAGACGAGGTCGGCGCCGGTCACGAAGCCGGCCTCGTCCGAGGCGAGGAAGAGGGCCGCCGCGGCCTGGTCCATCGGTCGCCCGAAGCGCCCGATCGGAATCCCCTTCGCCTCGCCGGCCCGCTCGGGCGAGAAGTCCTCGTCGGCGATCCCGACCGGGCTGCCCGTCTGGGTCGGGGTGAGCGTGTTCACGCGGATCCCGTGGGTCGCGAGCTCCATCGCCATCGCCCGGGTCAGGTTGTTGACCCCGCCCTTCGCGGCCGCGTAGGCGATCTTGTTGCGGATCCCGCGATGGCCGCTCGTCGAGCCGACGTTGACGATGGCCCCGCGGACCCCGCCCTCGATCATCGCCCGAGCGACGTGCTTGCCGCACAGGAACGGCGCCCGCAGGGTGACGTTCAGGACCAGCTCCCAGTCCTCGACCGTCGTGTCGAGGAGGCCCTTGTTGATCGTCGCCGCCACGTTGTTGACGAGCACGTCGACCCGCCCGAATGCGGCGACGACCTGTCCGACCATCGCCTCGACCGACGCCTCGTCCGTCACGTCGGCCGCCACCGCGACGGCGCGCCCGCCGGACGCGACGATCGCATCCGCGACCCGCTGAGCGCGCTCCGCCTCGCGGTCGACGACCGCGACGGCGCTGCCCTCACGGGCGAACAGCTCGGCCATTGCCCGGCCGATGTTCTGCCCGGCACCGGTGATGATCGAGACCTTGCCGGACAGGCGGCCGCCTGCCGGCGTCGCTTCGACGCCCATTGAGACTCCTGGGGTAGGCGCCAGCAACTCGCGGCGCGCGAGCTGGCGTTGGTGAGGGTGCGAGCTAGGCGTTCCGGCGGCGCTGGCGCGAGGTCGACGGCAGCCAGCCGGTCAGCCGACTGTCGACCACCTGGACGATCTTGACCGCCACGAGCGCGACGCAGACGATCACGAGCAGGACAGCCAGGACACCCTCGGCGTCGAACCGGTCGCCCGCGGATGACACGACCTTGCCGAGCCCGACGATCGCGATGAACATCTCGCCGTTGATCATCCCCTTGACCGCCCGGCCCATGCCGAGGCGGAGACCGGCCATGATCAACGGCATCGCCGACGGCAGGATGATCTTCGTGAACAGCTGGCGGTCGTTCGCGCAGTACGAGCGACCCATTTCGATCAGCGGCTTCGGAACGCTCCGGATCGCCGCGGTCGTGTTCACGATCACGATGAAGATCGTGTACAGGATGATCACGCCGACGATCGACGCTCGCGGGTTCCCGGCCCCGAAGATCGAGAAGAACAGCGGCGCGAATACGAGCGAGGGGGCCGTGAGCAGCGCGAAGACATAGAAGTCGAGCGCCATCTCGACCTTGCGGTAGGCGCCCATCAGCATCCCGATGAGGACGCCGACGACCGCCGAGATCGCGAAGCCGATGACGAGGTTGCCGAGGCTGTTGAACAGGTTGCCGATGATCAGCCCGTCGGCCGTCAGCTCGCCCAGCCGGACGAGGACGGCCGAGAGCGGCGGGAAGAACGGCATTTCGGCGACCCGGCCAATGAGCTCCCACAGGATTGCGCCGATGAGCAGACCGATCGGGCCGGCGCCGACCCGCCCCGCCATCGCGCCCGCGCTGAAGCGCGGCGGATGAACCTGGCGGGACTTCATGGTGGCGACGTTCACGCCGACGCTCCTACCGGGACCGGGGCGTCAGCCCGCTGGCCGCTCTGCTGCATGGCCCGGAGGCGGCGCCACAGGTCGGCGGTGATCGCCGCGAACTCGGCGGAGCCCGACATGTCGTCGACGGCACTCGCGCGCGGCCGCGCGAGCGGGACCTCGACGATGTCGACGATCCGCCCCGGTCGCGGCGACATCAGGACGACCCGGTCACCGAGGAGGACGGCTTCTTCCATCGAATGGGTGATGAACAGGACCGTCTTGCGGGACTGCTCCCAGATCGCGAGCAACTCCTCCTGGAGGAGCCGCCGCGTCTGCTCGTCGAGGGCGCCGAACGGCTCGTCCATCAGCAGGATCTTCGGGTCGACCGCCAGCGCGCGGGCCAGCCCGACGCGCTGCTGCATGCCGCCCGACAGCTGGCCCGGCAGCTTCTTCTCGAAGCCGCTCAGCCCGACGAGCTTGATGAGCTGTTCGGCCCGCGCCTCACGCTCGGACTTCGCCACGCCGCGCAGCTCGAGCCCGAACGCGACGTTGGCGATGATCGTCGCCCACGGGAGGAGGGCGAAGCTCTGGAAGACCATCGCACGGTCCGGGCCCGGCCCGGTGATCGCCTTGCCGTCGACGCGGATCTCCCCCGAGTCGTGGCTCTCGAGACCGGCCATGATCCGGAGCAGGGTGGTCTTCCCACACCCCGACGGTCCAAGGACCGTGAGGAATTCGCCGTCCCGGATCGTGAGGGACACGTCCTTGAGGGCCTCGACGGCCCCGTCACCGGTGCGGCCAGGGAACGTCTTCGACAGTCGGTCGACTTCGATCACGTTGGCTTCCTTCTATTCGCGGAGGACGGTGCCACTGGCCCACGGCGCGATACGGCGCTCGATGACCCGGACGATGTTGATGAGGATCAGGGCCTCGACGACGACGAGGATGACGACGGCGTACAGGAGGTCCGGATCGAAGCTGCCGCGGAACTCGTTGATGAGGTTGCCGATGCCGACCCCGACGAACAGGAGCTCGACGACGACCATCCCGGTCACGCCGCGCCCGAGACCGAGCCGGATGCCCGTCATGATCGCTGGCAGGGCACCGGGCAGGAGGATCTTCCGCCAGATGTCCCCCTCGCTCGCACCATAGCTGGTGGCCATCTCGATGAGGTTTGCCTCGACCTGACGAACGCCGGCGCGGGTGTTGACGATCATCACCGGCACGGCAAAGACGAAGACGAGGACGACCCGCGATGCCATCCCGATCCCGAGCGACATGATCAGGAGCGGGATGAGCGCCGCCATCGGCGTGACGAGCAGGATGTTCAGGTACGGATCGATGAAGCCCTCGATCGACCGGAAGCGGGCGGCAGCGAGGCCGGCGAGGATGCCGACCACGAGGCTGACCGCAAACCCGATGACGAGCGCCTGGTTGCTGAGGTAGAAGGCCTCCCAGACCTTGACGTCACCCAGGAGCGTGAAGACGCCCTGGACGGTTGCCGTGAAGGTCGGGATGAGAAGGCTGTGGATCGCGAGCGCGAACGCCTGCCAGATCGCCCCGACGATGAGCAGGACGATCAGGCGATACGTCCACGGCGAGCCGGCGACCCGGCGTCGCAGGGACGTGAACGGGGGGCGGGCGGTCCCGCCCCCCGTCATCAGCGGCCGGCTGCTGCTGGCCGCAGAGCTCATTGCCCGCCGAGGGCCTGCTTGAGATACGTCAGGTCGGCGTACTGGTCGAGGGTCAGGTCGGCCTTCGTCGCGCCGGTGCCGTTCGGGCCGAAGAACTTGGCGGTGTAGTCGAGGTTCGCCTCGGTGAGGCCACCATCGACCGGGAACATCTTCAGCTCGACGTACTTCTTGGTCGCGGCGTCGATCGAGTCCTTGTTGATCGCATCACCGACGAACTGCTCCGCGATCTGCTTCAGGTACTCGGGATGCCCGTCGATCTGCTTGTGCTGGTCGAGGAGCGCCTTGATGAGCGCCACGACGGTGCCCGGGTTCTCCTTCGCCCAGTCGCCGTTGACGTAGACCGAGGTCGTCTGGAGGTCAGGCAGATCGTTCGCGAAGCTGGCGATCTGGTGGTACCGGTCGCCGGCCTGCGCGTCAATGGTCAGCGAGTCGGACAGCTCGAGCGGGCTGGCGTCCACCTGGTTCGCGAGCATCGCGGCGACCCGGTTCGGCGAACCTTCGATGACGACGTAGCTCGGCTCGGTGCCGTCGCACTTCGTCTTGATGTAGTTCTTGACCATCGCCGTGCTGACGGCGCCCTGGCTGTGGATCGCCAGCTTCTTGCCGGCGAGGCCCGCGCAGTCGGCGATCGAGTTTCCGGCGTACAG
>Ga0255338_1005241_pt1 | contig 12187 bp, 9 predicted proteins | sample MeOH1_35cm_T4_19_FD_203715 | JGI IMG/M metagenome (GOLD analysis project Ga0255338, IMG submission 203715) | Sandy soil microbial communities from University of British Columbia, Vancouver, Canada - MeOH1_35cm_T4_195 | ecosystem: Engineered > Artificial ecosystem > Sand microcosm > Unclassified ... | reverse complement strand
GCGCCGCACGCGCGGCTGGCCGACCTGCAGCCGCTGTCGCCGTTCACCTTGGACGAACTGGAACGCGGCGCGCAGGCGCTGGCCGGCAAGGGCCTGGTGCTGCGCGAGCCCTCCGGCCGCTGGGAGCTGACGCGCGCCGGCTGCGCCAGCCTGGAACAGGTGGTGCGCGCGCGCCGCCAGCACCTGGAAGCGCTGTTCGCCGAGTGGTCGCCGCAGCACCAGTCCGATCTGGCGGAGCTGCTGCGGCGGCTCGGCCCGCAGATCCTGCCGGCCGCGCGCCAGGTGGCCTGATCCGCTTACGATGCGCGGGTGAGCGAGCCCGCCCGCATCGTGCACCGCCTGCCCCTGGACGGCGTGCACGTGATGCATGTCGAGGAATACGGCAACCCGGCGGGGCTGCCGGCGCTGGTGCTGCACGGCGGCCCGGGCTCGGGCGGCTCGCCGCTGCAGCGTGCCGGCCTCGATCCGGCGCGCTGGCGCATCCTCTGCCCCGACCAGCGCGGCGCGGGCCGCAGCACGCCGCGCGGCGCCATCGAACACAACACGCTGCCGCACCTGCTGGCGGACCTGCGCCTGCTGCGCGCGCAGCTGCGGGTGCAGCGCTGGCTGGTGGTCGGCGGCTCCTGGGGCGCCACCCTGGCGCTGCTGCATGCGATCGACGCGCCGCAGGCCGCCGCCGGCCTGGTGCTGCGCAACCCCTTCCTCGCCCGCGCAGAGGACATCGCACGGTTCTTCGCCGCCGCGGTGGCCAGCGGCGCGCCGGGCTGGGCCGGGCTGTTGCGGCAGGCCGCGTCAGCGCGCCAGCCCTTGCCGGCCTTCCTGGCCGACCTCTTCGCCGGCGCGCCGATGGCGGCGCAGCGCGAGGCCGCGGCCTGCTGGTGGGACGGCGAGCAGCGCCTCGCCGGCGGGCCCGCCGCAGCGCCGGACGAAGAGGCCTTGCAGCGGCTGGTGGACCGTTACCGGATCCAGAGCCATTACCTCAGCAACGGCTGCTGGCTCGCGCCGCAAACGCTGCTGCAACGCTGTGCGCAGCTGCCGGCGATCCCGATCGAAATCGTGCAGGGCCTGCAGGACCGCATCTGCCCGCCCGAAGGCGCGCAAGCGCTGGCGCAGGCGATCGGCGGGCACGCCGTGCTGCGCCGGGTGGAGGACGCCGGCCACGATCCCGCGCAGCCGGCGATGCTGCAAGCAATGGCGCGGGCCGTGCAGGCCTGCGCCGCCGCGGCTTTTCAGCGGTAGCCGAGCTCGGCCCGGCGGTTGCCCGACCACGAGGCTTCGTCGTGCCCTTCCTTGGCCGGCTTTTCCTCGCCGAAGCTGATGGCCTCGACCTGCGCCGGCGCCACGCCGAGCAGTTGCAGCGCACTGCGGACGGCTTCGGCGCGTTCCTGCCCGAGCGCCAGGTTGTACTCGCGGCCGCCGCGCTCGTCGGTGTGGCCACCCACGGTCAGCTTCGTGCCGGCGTGGCTGGTGAGGTAACGCGCGTGCGCATCCAGCAGCGAGCGGAACTCGGGCTTGATCGAGGCGCTGTCGTAGTCGAAGTAGACGATGCGCCCGGTGCCTTCGGGGCCGGGCAGTGCGCGCGGCGCCGCGTTCGCGGTCACGGGCGCGACGGCCGTCGCCGGCGAGGCGGCCGGTGCCGTGGCTGCAGCCGGTGCGGCGGCGGGCGTCGCCGTGCTCACGGGCGCTTGGTCCAGTTTGGTGCTGGCACAGGCCGCCAGCAGGAGGCTGCTCGCCAGCAGCAGGGTCGTGGTGCGGAGGGAAATCGGCAGTGAGGTCATGAGTGCCGGGAGTTTGCCATCCCCAAAAACCCACGCCGCGGTGGGGGTGGGCGCGCAGCGGGTTCGCCCTTACGGGCCGGCCCGAAAAAGAACCAGCGGCAGCAGCCGCTGGTAACACTCATCGCACACTCGCCGTTGCCATTGTTGCACCCGTGCGGCGCGAGGGCCCGCGGGTGGGGCCGTACGGTCGGACCCGGGTTCCGCCTAAGCCCCTTGCACGTTCACGTACAGCGCGTAGACGGAACGCTGATCGCCTGCTGCAGCTGCCCGTCCGGCGCGAGGCGGTACACGGCCTGCGGCAGTTCGGCTTCGGCCGGCTCGCCTTCCCACCAGGCCGCGATGCCGAACACCGGGTCGGTGAACCAGATGCTGCCGTCGCGCGCGGCCCCAGCACGCGCGGCAGCCACAGCGACAGCGCGGGAATGCAGGTCACCAGCAGCAGCACGGCGCAGCGCGGCGGCAGCCGCAGGCCCGCGCGGATCAGCGCCAGCTGGGCATGGTGGAACAGCTGGAAGCGGCCGATGCAGGCGGCCCACTGGTACTGGGGATCGGTCATGCAGCCGTCGGTTCGAGGCTGCGGCGCCGCCGCGGCAGCTTTCATCCTGGGCCCAGGACGCCGCCGCGGGGACCGAACCCCCGGCGCGCGAAGCGCCCTGCCTCAGCCGGGGACCAGGCCGGCGCGGATCGCGTAACGCGTGAGGCTCGCGATGTCGTGGGCGTGCAGGCGGTCCATGATGCGCGAACGGTGGGCGTCGATGGTCTTGGGGCTCAGGCGCAGGTCGTGCGCGATCTCCTTGGACGAACGCCCGCGCGCCACCAGCGTGAGGACCTCCACCTGCCGCTCGGTGAGCAGTTCGTCGGGGTCGGGCTCCGTCGACGCCAGCAGCAGGCTGGCCACGGCGGGGCTGAAGTACGCTCCGCGCCGCTGCACTTCGCGGACGGCCACGCCGAGCTCCTGCGCGGATGCGTTCTTCAGCACGTAGCCGGCCGCACCCGCCTGCGCCGCGCTGCGCACCATGGCGGCCGTCTCGTGCATCGACACCACGACACAGCGCACGCGCGGCCGCGTCAGCGCCAGGCGGCGGATCGCGCCGAGGCCGTCCATGCGCGGCATCTCGATGTCGGTGAACACGAGATCCGGCTGCAATGCCTCCGCCTGCCGGACCAGGTCTTCGCCATCGGCCGCTTCCGCCACGACCTCGACGCGCTCCAGGTTCTCGAGCAGCAGGACCAGGCCCGCGCGCGTGAGCGTGTGGTCGTCCGCGACGATGAGGCGCACGGGGGCGTGGCTCAGGATGTGCATGGGTCGTTCTCCTCGGAAGATGGGGTGGGCGCGGCGGCGGCAGCCGCGCCGCGCAGGGGCCGCAGCGCCGCCTGCAGGGCCTCGAGCGCGCGGCCCAGCGCGTCCTCGCCGGCGTCGTCCCGGATCGCCTGCTCGAGGCCCGCGGTCGCCCGCGCCAGGGCCTGCGCGCCCAGCAGCGCCGCCGCGCCCTTGAGCGAGTGCGCGATGCCCTGCGCCTGCACGGCATCGCCGCCGGCCAGGCACCCCAGCAGCACGGGCTGTTGCGCCTCGCACTGGGCGAGCAGTTCCTCGAACAGCCGGACGTACTTGCCGCGGCGGGCCTGGAACTCGCGCAGCCGCTCGCCGTCCATGCCGGGCAGCGCCGCGATCCGCTCGAAGTGCAGGACAGTTTCCGGTGGCTCGACTTCGGCCCCGGGGGGCGCGGCCGGCGCCTGGCACCGCCCGCTTCCCGTGGCCGTGGCCGCGGCCGCATCGAGCCACCGCGCCAGGACCCGATAGAGTTCGTCCGGCTTCACGGGCTTGGGCAGGAAGTCGTTCATGCCCGCCTCGAGGCAGCGCCGCCGGTCCTCGGCGAAAGCGTTGGCGGTGAGGGCCACGATGGGCTGCAGCGCCCAGCCGGGCAGGCGCCGGATCGCGCGCGCGGCCTGCAGGCCGTCGACCCCGGGCATCTGCATGTCCATCAGCACCAGGGCATAGTCGCCGCTGCGGGCCATCGCGACCGCAGCCGCGCCGTCACGTGCCCATTCCACCTGCAGGCCGGCCTCCTGCAGCAGGTCCGTCGCGACCTCGGCGCCGATCGCGTTGTCTTCGGCCAGCAGCACGCGCGCCCCCCCATGGCGCAGGCGCAGCGCCGCGACGGCGTCCTCCGCCTGCGGTCCCGGCGCGCTGCCGCCGCACGGGGCAGCCGGGGCCTTGGCCAGGCAGACCGTGAACCAGAACAGGCTGCCTTCGCCGGACTTGCTCTCGACGCCCACCGCACCGCCCATCATCTCGGCCAGGTGGCGCGTGATCGCAAGCCCCAGGCCCGTCCCGCCGCTCGTGCGCGCGGCAGAGGCGTCGACCTGTTCGAACGGCCGGAACAGCGACGGGATGCGTTCGGCGGCGATGCCAATGCCGCTGTCCTGCACCTCGAAGCGCAGGCGCAGGTGCTCCGCCGTTTCCTCCTGCACCCTGCAGCGCAGCGTCACGCCGCCGCGCGGCGTGAACTTCACCGCGTTGCTCAGGTAGTTGAGCAAGGCCTGCCGCAGCCGCGTCGGATCGCCCCGGACGCAGCCCGCCAGGCCGCCGCAATGCGTCACGAGGCGAAGCCCTTTCGCCCGGGCCTGCGGCCCGATCACGGCGACCGCCTCGCGCAGCACGCCCTCGATGCCGAATTCGACGCATTCGAGTTCGAGCCGCCCGGCCTCGATCTTGGACAGGTCCAGCACGTCGCTGACCAGCGCGAGCAGGTGTTCCCCGGCATCCTGGATCTGCTGCAGCCGCTGCGCCTCGCGCGGCGTGGCGGCGTCGCGCCGCAGCAGGTGCGCCAGCCCGAGGATCGCATTGAGCGGCGTGCGGATCTCGTGGCTCATGTTGGCGAGGAACTCGCTCTTGGCCCGGGTCGCCGCGGTGGCGGCGTCCTTGGCCTGCGCCAGTTCCTCGCGCACCCGCACGTGCTCGGTGACGTCCTGCACTGCGCCGTAGAAGGTCGCCGGTTGCCCCTCGGCGTCACGGGCAAGCTTGCCGTAGCCCTGGATCCACACCACCCGGCCATCGATGGGACGGCGAAACGGAAACAGCTGCGCGGCAGCGTCGAGGCGCCCCGCGATCATCTCCTCGTGCTTGGCCTCGGCAGCGCGGCATGTCTGCGGGTCGACGGCTTCGATCGGCGCCAGCCAGTGCTCCGCCAGCCGGTACTGGCCGTCCGCATGGGGGACGATGCCGAAGATCTCGGCCGCGCGCTGCGAGGGCAGGAAGCGGCCCGAGCCGTCCAGCGGAACCTCCCAGTAGCCGGCGCGGGTCAGGCCCAGGGCCGTGTCGTTGCGCAGGTTCGCCTGCTGGATCTGCTCTTCGCTGCGCTTGCGCTCGGTGATGTCGATCAGCCAGACCAGCACGCCCGCCTGCTCGTTCAGCGTGGTGGGCACATAGGTCACCAGCATCTCGCGCACGCGCCGATGCCGATCGAGCATCCGGACCTCGCGCGTCAGCATGCGGCCCTGCTTCAGCTGCGTCTCGATCTCCGCCCGTTCCGCGGCGTCGACGTAGTAGGAGCTGGCCTCGCTGCCCATGCAGTCGCCGAACATCACGATGGCCGCGGCGTTGCCGAACTGCAGCCTGCCTGCCGCGGAGAACGCGATCCCCACCGGCGCCGAGTCGAGGATCGTCTGCAGCCGCTGCCGCTGCAGCTGCACGTCCATCTCCTTCGCATCGCGGGCCGCGACGTGGGCGCGGGCGCGCCGGAAGTTGGCCCACGAATAGAGCCCGGTCGCCAGGGTGAACAGCAGCAGCAGGCCTGCGGCCGTTTCGGCTTCGCTGATCCAGGGCGCGAGCAGCTCGCGCGTTTCCCGGCCGACGAAGACGTACAGGGGATAGTGGTCGAGCCGCCGGTAGCTGAGCGTCCGGTCGACGCCGTCCAGCGCCGAGACGGCCACGTAGCTTGCCGAGACGGGGTCGCTGCGCAGGGCCCGCCAGGTCGCCTCGGTGACGCTGCGGGTGCCCGGCTGCGGGCCTGGGCGGGCGCCGGGGGTGTAGCGGGCCAGCAGGGTCATGTCCTGCGCGCGCAGGGCCACCATGCCCTGCTCGCCGAGGTCGATGGGGGCGAAGATGGCCTTGAAGCAGTCGACCAGGCGCAGCGACCCCATCGCGATGCCCACGAACGATCCGTCGGCGCGGTTGATCCGTTTCGCCACGATCACGACCCAGGTTCCGTTCACCTTGCCGATCAGCGGGTCGGAAATGACCAGCGTGCTGTCCGAGGCCCTGAGCGCGCGCTGGACGTACTCGCGGTCGGCGACGTTCACGGGCGCGCCCGCCGGCATGTTGGTGCCCCAGCGCAGCGCGCCGGTCCCGTCGGCGATCCAGAGGTCCTCGAAGTCGTGCATCAGGGCCTTCTGGCGCGCCAGGTACGCGTTCAGCCGCGCGGGCTCGAGCGGGCCTTCGCGCAGTTCGTGCGCCACTTCCGTCGCGACCGCGGACAGGCCGAGATCGAGCTTGTCGAGCATGCCCGAGACGGTGATGGCGACCGAGCGGGCCAGGTTCTGCGTGATGGCCTGGGCATTGGCCTCCTGCTGGCGCCGGGCGTGCAGCAAGGCGCTGCCCGCCACGAGGTAGACGAAGGCGTTCGCGACGATGAGGCCCGCCACGAGCCGGGCGGCGATGGATTGCATGGGGGAACGCATGCTCTTCTTTGCGCGCGGGGCGCGCTACTGCACAGCCCCATGCTCACCGTCGACGGCGGCGCCGCCTTTGCGCGCCGTCAAGGCCACGCGAAATCGGCGCCGGCGCCGCGCCTTCGTGCGCCCTCCTTCGCGGCGGCGCGGGCGGCGTGTCTCAGGGCTGCATCAGCAGCCGCAGCGTCTTCTGCCCCACCCGCCGCTGCGGCGGCAGGCCCCTGGCCACGAACTCCTGCTCGATCGCGTCGCGCGTGTTGCGCCCCATCACGCCGTCCGGCGTGACCTGGGCGTGCCCGCGCTGCGCCAGCCAGGCCTGCAGCTCGCGCACCTGGGCGCGGGTGAGGCCGGGATCGTCGGTGGGCCAGGGCGTCACGAAGTCGCCGCCGCCGGCGATCTTGTGCGCCAGCAGCGACACCTCCATCACGTAGCGCTCCGAGCGGTTGTAGCGCAGGACGGTGTCGAAATTGCGCGAGACCAGGAAGGCCGGTCCCGGCAGGCCCACGGGCAGGAAGGGATACAGCTGCGGATCGTTGTTCAGTTGCAGCGTCACCGGCTGGCCATTCGCCCCCAGCACGCGCCAGCCCTGCGCCATCCACTGCGACAGCGGCCGGGCGCGCTCCGGCAGGCGGATCGACTTGCCGCTGGCGGCGAACTCCGCCTGCTGCTCCTGCGGCACGGCCACCTCCAGGTACACCGGCGCGTTCAGGTCCCAGCCGCCGCGCTGCTTCAGGTGATTGGCGGTGGTGGCCCAGGCGTCGGCCTCGGAGTTGATGATGTCGGCCACGCCGTCGCCGTCGAAATCCACCGCCAGCTGCTCGAAGCTGTCCGGCACGAACTGCGTGCGGCCGAAGGCCGCGGCCCACGAGCCCTGCCAGTTGTCGGTGCGCACGCGGCGGTCGCGCAGCACCCGCACCGCGGCATAGGCGCGCTCGCGCGCGATGCAGGAGCCGGCGCCGGTGGCCGCCTCCGGGCAGGGCCGCAGGCAGGCGTAGCTCAGCGCCGCGTCGAGCACCGGGATCTTGCCCTGCGCCGGTCCGAAGTTGGTCTCGATGCCGTAGATCGCCACCACGATCTCCTTGGGCACGCCGAACTGCGACTCGATCTTCTGCAGCGTCTGGGCGTCGCGCGCCAGGATCGCGCGGCCTTCGCGCACCCGGTCCCCGTCGGTGGTCGCGGCCAGTTCGTCCCACCAGAAGGTGGGCTCGCCGGCCGCCACCAGCATGGACTGGCGCACGCGGTCGTCGTACTTGCCGGTGGCGGCGATGCGCTCGAAGTCGGCCCGGCTCAGGGGCCGGCCGGCGCTGGCGGTCCGGCCGGCGAGGCCTTGCACGCAGGCCGAGAACTGCTCGGGCGTGAGGGGCTGCTCGAGCGGGCTCTGGGCCCGGGCAGGGGTCGACAGCAGGGCGGCAAGCGCGGCGGCCAGCAGGCAGGGAGGAAGGCGCGTGGGCATGGGGCCAATATAGGAGGGGCCTTCCCGTCCGGGGGGCCGCTGGCGCGGCCCGTAACAGGATGCCGCCAAAGCCGCGACGCCCGACCGGCGGGCGGCAACGCGGGGCAAGCGGTCCTGTTACACCTGGAAATTACAGGAAACTTGCGCAAACATCGGAGGCGCTGCCCGCGCACCCGCGCGAGCCGCCCTCCACCAACACGACAACGCTGTAACCGGCCCGCACTCGGCCGGTCGGAGAGGGAGATCCCTTGAAAATCTGGCACAAGATCCTGGTGGCCCCCGGCGTGGCCATCGCTTTCCTCGCGGTCCTCGGCGCCGTGGCCTTCCTGATGCTGCGGCAGCAGCACGACAGCCTCGACGCGCTGGTGACGCAGCGCATGCAGCGCTTCGAGATCGCGGCCGACGCCGCACGCGACATGGGGCAGGTCCACTCCGGCGTCTACCGGCTCATGACCTGGATGGCCAACTACGACGAGGCCCGCATCAAGAACACGCTGGCGGGCCTGCGCAAGCAGATCGAGGAGGTGTCGGCCGGCCTCGGCAAGCTGGGCGCCGCCGACCTCGGCGCGCAGGAGCGCCGGCTGGTCGAGTCGGTGCAGCCGCTGCTGGCCAAGTACCGCGCGACGGTGGAGAAAGGCGTCGATCTCGGCACGGTGGACATCTCCATCGGCCTGATGTCGATGCAGAACGCGGACGCGCAGTTCCAGACCGTGGTGCAGGACCTGGACGCCCTGGTGGCGCTGGAGCAGCAGCTGGCGCGCGAGAACTACACCGCCGCCGGCATGGCCTACGAGCGCACGCTGCTGATCCTGTCCGCCCTGGTCGCGGCCGCCGTCGCCGCGGCGCTGCTGGTGGCCCTGAAGATGAGCCGCACCATCGTGCGGCCGCTGAACACCGCCATCGTCACCGCCAACCGCATCGCCGAGGGCGACCTCACGGTGCAGGTGCGGGTGGCCGGCAGCGACGAATCGGCGCAGCTGCTGCGTGCCATCGGCACCATGAACGACGGCCTGCGCAAGCTGGTGGGCGAGGTCTCCAGCGGCGCCCGCATGGTGGCCGACACCAGCACGCAGATCGCCCACGGCAACGTGGACCTGTCGCAGCGCACCGAGGAGCAGGCCAGCACGCTGGAGGAAACGGCCAGCTCGATGGAGGAGCTCACCTCCTCCGTCACGCAGAACGCGCACAACGCGCGCCAGGCCAGCGAGCTGGCGCGCGGCGCCGCCGACGTGGCGCGCAAGGGCGGCAACGTGGTCGGCGAGGTGGTCAGCACCATGGACGGCATCTCGGCCTCCTCGCGCAAGATCGCCGAGATCATCGGCGTGATCGACGGCATCGCCTTCCAGACCAACATCCTGGCGCTCAACGCCGCCGTGGAAGCGGCGCGCGCCGGGGAGCAGGGCCGCGGCTTCGCCGTGGTGGCCGGCGAGGTGCGCCAGCTCGCACAGCGCAGCGCCGAGGCCGCGCGCCAGATCAAGGGGCTGATCGGCGACTCCGTGAGCAAGGTCGACGCCGGCAACAAGCTGGTCGACACGGCCGGCAAGACCATGAACGAGATCGTCGCCGCCGTCACGCGCGTGAGCGACCTGATCGCCGACATCGCCGCGGCGAGCCAGGAGCAGAGCTCGGGCATCGAGCAGGTCAACACCGCCGTCACGCAGATGGACCAGGTGGTGCAGCAGAACGCCTCGCTGGTGGAGGAGTCCACCGCCGCGACCGAGGCGATGAAGGAGCAGGCCGGCACGCTGCTGCAGCTGGTGGCGCGCTTCCGCCTGGGCGAGGAGGAAGCGCGGGCGGCGCCGGTGGAACGGGCCCGTCCCGCGGCGACGCTCGTGCCCTCGATCCAGGTGCGCAAGCCGGCGGCGCAGCCGCTGCCCAAGCCGGCCGCGCCGAGCGCGCAGCCCGGCGCGCAGCCGCCAGCGCGGCACAACGGCGCGGGCTGGCAGGAGTTCTAGCAGGACGGCGCGGGCCGCAGACGCTGCTGGCGCAGGCGAACCCCGGCCGGCCGGCAGCTCCCGCAAGCTGCGCCCCGGGGCGGCAACAAGCCCCGTCGGCTACGCCCCCGCGGGCGCGACCGACGCGCCCTGGATGCCGTGCCGCGCCAGGGCCTCGGCGACGAAGCCCGAGGCCTTCATCTCCTCGACGAAGCGCGCGAGTTCGGCGGCCGCCGCCTCGCCGCGGCCGCGTGCGCAGCCCATGGCCTGGCGGATCACCATGAAGCGGCCCGGCAGCAGCCGCAGGTCGGCCAGCGGCGCGGCGTCCTGTTCCAGCTGCTGCTTCACGCCCGCCGCCACTTCGGCGCCGCAGGCGAGGAAGTGCCGCACCACCGCCTGCGAGGACGGCGCGTGCACGATCCGCGCGTGCTTCAGCTCGCGCGCCAGGAACAGGTCGTAGGCGCTGCCCCGGCCCACCACGACGCGGGTGCCGGGACGGGTCCACCTCCTCGTTGGCCTGCAGCGGCGCATCCTGCCGCACCAGGTAGCAGCCTTCGATCAGCACGTAGGGCGGCGTGAAGCGGATGCCTTCGCCGCGCTTGGGATCGATGGCGAAGAAGCCGATGTCGGCCTCCTCGCGCGTGACCGCGTCCACCGCGGCGGCGGCGGTCTCGAACAGCGCCAGCTCGAGCTCCACGCCGAGCCGCTGCGCGAACCGGCGCGCGAGGTCCACCGACACGCCCTGGGCGCCGCCGGCGGCGTCGCGCCCGGCCAGCACCGCGTTGCCGAGGTTGATGCAAGCGCGCAGCCGCCCGGTGGGCGTGAAGGCGCGGACGATCCCGGGTGAGGTCATGGCAAGGCTCCTGCTCGCGGGCGATGGTACGCCGCGGGGAACCTCGCCCCCTGCGCCGCAGGCGCCGGAAACGACAAAGCCGGCGGATGCCGGCTTGCGTCTGGTGCCCAGGAGAGGACTCGAACCTCCACGGAGTTACCCGCTAGTACCTGAAACTAGTGCGTCTACCAATTCCGCCACCTGGGCATTTCAGGAAGCCGGGATTGTAGAGCATTTCGGGAGCCTCCCGCCGCGGGCGGCACAATCGGCGGATGACCGACCGACCCCTCCTTCTGCAAGCCCTGCCCCTGCTGCCGTCGCTGGAGCGGCAGCTTGCCGAACGCTACACCGTGCACCGCCTGCCCGCCCCCGGCCCGGACCGCGACGCCTGGCTGCGCGAGCACGGCGCGGGCTACGACGGCCTCGTCACCTCCGCCGCGCACGGCGCAACCGCGGCGATGATAGCCGCCCTGCCCCGCCTGCGCGTGATCTCCAGCTTCGGCGTGGGGCTCGACCAGCTCGATCTCGCCGCCGCGGCCCGGCGCGGCATCCCGGTGGGCTACACGCCCGACGTGCTGAACGACTGCGTGGCCGATCTCGCCTTCGGCCTGCTGCTGGCCATCGCCCGCCGCATCCCGGAAGCGGACCGCTTCGTGCGCGCCGGCCGCTGGAGCGCGCAGCCGCCCACTCCCTTTCCCCTGGGCCGCCGGGTGAGCGGCGCCAAGCTGGGCATCGTGGGGCTGGGGCGCATCGGCCGCACGATCGCCAGGCGCTCGAGCGGCTTCGAGATGGACGTGCGCTATCACAGCCGCCGCCCGGTGGAGGGGGTGCCCTGGCAGCACGAGCCGCAGCTGCCGGAGCTGGCGCGCTGGTGCGACTTCCTGGTGGTGATCACGGCCGGCGGGGCGCAGACGCGCCACCTGGTCGACGACGGCGTGCTCGCGGCGCTGGGCCCCAAGGGCTACGTGATCAACGTGGCCCGCGGCAGCGTGATCGACGAGAAGGCGCTGGTGCGCGCCTTGCAGGAACAGCGCATCGCCGGCGCCGCACTCGACGTGTTCGAGCGCGAGCCGCATGTGCCGCCGGAGCTGTTCACGCTCGACAACGTGGTCGTGGTGCCGCACATCGCGAGCGCCACCGTGCAGACGCGCGAGGCGATGGGGCGCCGGGTGGTCGACAACCTGGACGCGTTCTTCGCCGGCCAGCCGCTGCCCAGCGCCGCCTGAGTGCGCCGGCTGGTGCGGCGTTCGACGCCGGTCGGACCATATCCGTCATTCTCGCGCGGGCGCACTGGTGTCTGGAACTGTCTGGCTGCGCTGCGCTGCGGTCGCGGCGAAAGCGAGGGGAAGAGGGATGCCCTCCAAGCGATTGCGGTGCGGTGCCGCGCTGCGACCGTTGCCTTCGGTCCGGCACAGGACGGCTTTGTCCGTCTCACTCCATGTCCCCCGGCACGCCCCTGCGGGCCGTGCCTCCTCCTCTACTTCCGGAGACGGACAAAGCCGTCCTGCGCCTGCGGCGT
>Ga0255338_1005239_pt1 | contig 12189 bp, 9 predicted proteins | sample MeOH1_35cm_T4_19_FD_203715 | JGI IMG/M metagenome (GOLD analysis project Ga0255338, IMG submission 203715) | Sandy soil microbial communities from University of British Columbia, Vancouver, Canada - MeOH1_35cm_T4_195 | ecosystem: Engineered > Artificial ecosystem > Sand microcosm > Unclassified ... | reverse complement strand
GCCACTGGTGCCCGGTGCCGTACGCCGCGGCGAGGTAGACGCGCACCGTCGGGCTGCGGTCCAGCAGCGGTACGAGGCGACCGGTGAGGACGAGGACCACGAGGCCGGCCATGGCGACGGCCGAGATCAGCCGCGCCACCAGGATCCCGTGCTGCCCGCGCCGCAGCCCCTCGAAGACCCAGCCGGCCGCCTGGCCGGTGGCGGTGGAGAAGGCGATCCACAGCAGCAGGGGTACCGCCGCGGCCGCCAGCGCGTGCGGCCCGAGGACGTAGGTGGTCAGGCTCAGCACCGTCCACGCCTGGATCAGCCACGCGATGTTCAGCGGCGCGAGCAGCAGCGCGCCGAGGTGCTCGGTGACGCTGGAGACCGGGTAGGCCACCAGCTGCTCGCGCGGCACCACCTCACGGCCGCCGCCCGACGCGATCGCCGCGAGCACCGCCAGGGCCAGGAACCCCAGGTACAGCGTCGGCAGGATCGCGACGAACTTGCCGGCGTTGCGGGCGTCCAGCGGCTCCCGCAGGTACGCCGGGACGACGATCGAGGCGACGGTGAGGGCCAGCACGACGCCGGCGCCGATCCGCAGCCGCACCCGGACCCGGCTGCCCAGGCCAGAGCCGCGGAACGCCAGCAGCGCCCGCAGGTCGGTGGCTCCGCGGCGCAGCTCAGTCCAGGAGTGCTCGGTAGGCACGGGCCCCCGCCTCCCCGACGAGCGCGTCCGCGTCCATCGCGGCCACCGCGGACCCACCGCGCAGCACGAGGGCGTCCTCGCAGGCCTCCATCGCGAGGTCGCGCAGGTGGGTCGAGATCAGCACCGCGGCACCGCGCGCCTTCGCGTCGTCGATGACCCGCTGGGTGGCCTCGACGCCGACCGGGTCGACCCCGTCGAAGGGCTCGTCGAGGAGCAGCACGCCCGGACGGTGGAACGCGGCCAGCACCACCGACAGCCGGCGACCCATCCCGTGGCTGAAACCGCCGGTGACCCGGTGAGCGGCGTCGCCGAGCTCGAAGCGCTCCAGGAGGTCCTGCGCGCGGGTCTCCCAGCCCTCCATCCGGCGCAGCCGGGCGGCGAGCTGGAGGTGCTCCCACGGGGTGGCCCGCGGGACCAGACCGCCGACGTCGGGGCAGTAGCCGATCGCACGCTTCGCGGTGAGCGGGTCGCTGCGGACGTCGATCCCGTCGACGATCACCTCACCGCTGGTCGGGGGGATCACCCCGGCGAGCACGCGCATGGTGGTCGACTTGCCGGCGCCGTTGCGCCCGAGGAGCGCGGTGGCGCGGCCGGCGTACGCCGCGACGTCGATGCCGCGCACGGCTTCGACGGACCCGAACCGGACCCACAGGTCGCGGACTCGGATCCGTTCGGGTCGGTTCTCCTCGCGGCCCTCCACCCACGCATTCTCGCCGAGGCCGTGGCTCGCCGCAGAGGATTGCCTGAGGTTTGCCCGAAATGTCCGCACCGTCACACCGACCCCCGAGCCGTCACTTCTTCAGGGCCCAGACGCACCGAGGCGTCACGAACGCGGTGGTTCGTGACGCCTCGGTGGGTTTCTGAGCTGAAGTTCTGACGCCTCGGGGTCAGGCGGGGAAGGACTCGCCCTTCTCCGCCATCTCGACCAGGCGCGCGGTGGGCTCGAAGCGCTCGCCGTACTTCGCGGCGAGCTCGCGGGCCCGGGCGACGAAGCCGGTCAGGCCCTTGCCGGCCTTGCCCTCGTAGCCCTGCATGAACTGCGCGGTGCCACCGGTGAGGGCCGGGTAGCCGATGCCCATGATCGAGCCGATGTTGGCCGCAGCCGCGGACTCGATCACGCCCTCCTCGAAGCACTTCGCGGTCTCCAGCGCCTCGGCGAAGAGGTAGCGGTCCTTGAGGTCCTCGAGGTCGGCCGGCTCGGCCTTCGACGGGAACAGCTCGGCCAGGCCCGGCCAGAGGTCCAGGCGCTTGCCGCTCTCGTCGTACTCGTAGAAGCCGGCGCCGCGCAGCCGCCCGGGACGACCGGCCTCGATCATCGTGCGGACCGCCTGGGTGCCGGGGTGCTCCACGTAGGCGTCGCCCTCGGCGTCCGCCGTGGCCTTGGCGATCTTGGCCATCAGCTCCATGTTGAGCTCGTCGGTCAGCTGCAGGGTGCCGACCGGGTAGCCCGCCTGGGTGGCGGCCCGCTCGACCGACATCGGGTGCACGCCCTCGGCGAGCATCGCGAGACCCTCGTTGACCATCGTGCCGATGACCCGGCTGGTGTAGAAGCCGCGGCTGTCGTTGACCACGATCGGCGTCTTGCGGATCGCCTGGACGACGTCGAGCGCGTGGGCGACCGCCTTGTCGGAGGTCTTGGCGCCCTTGATGATCTCGACCAGCGGCATCTTGTCGACCGGGCTGAAGAAGTGCAGGCCGATGAAGTCCTCGGGCCGGTTCACGCCCTCGGCGAGCTCGGTGATCGGCAGCGTCGAGGTGTTCGAGCACAGCAGCGCGTCCGGGTTGATGACGTCCTGGATCTCCGCGAAGACCTTGGCCTTCAGCGACGGGTCCTCGAAGACCGCCTCGACCACCAGGTCGCAGCCCTTCGCGTCGGCCGGGTCGGCGGTCGCGGTGATCCGGCCGAGGATCTCGGCCTTCTTCGCCTCGTCCATCTTGCCGCGCTCCACGGCCTTGGTCAGGAGCTTGTCGGAGTAGGACTTGCCCTTGTCGGCCGCCTCCTGGGAGACGTCCTTGAGCACGACCTCGATGCCGCTGCGCGCACAGGAGTACGCGATGCCGGCGCCCATCATGCCGGCGCCGAGCACGAGCGCGCGGGTCGGCTTGAACTGCTCCACGCCGGCCGGGCGCAGCGAGCCGCCGTTGATCGCGGACAGGTCGAAGAAGAACGCCTGGATCATGTTCTTCGCGTTCTGGCCGACGACCAGGTTGGTCAGGTAGCGCGACTCGATCGTGCTCGCGGAGTCGAAGTCGACCTGCGCGCCCTCGATCGCGGCCGCCATGATCGCCCGCGGTGCGGGGTAGAGCGCGCCCTTGGTCTGCTTGCGCAGCATCGCCGGGAACGCCGGGAGGAACCCGGCCAGCGACGGCGAGGACGGCGAGCCGCCGGGGATCTTGTAGCCCTTGCGGTCCCACGGGTTGGTGGCCGCGTCCTCGTTGTCGGCGTTGGCCTCGATCCAGGCCTTCGCCGCCGGGACGAGCTCCTCGCGGGTGGCGACCAGCTCGTCGACCAGGCCCTTCTCCTTGGCCTGCGCCGGCTTGAAGCGCGGGCCCTGGAGCAGCACGTCCATCAGCGCCGACTGGATGCCGAGCATGCGCACGACGCGGGTCACGCCGCCGCCGCCCGGCAGCAGGCCGAGGGTGACCTCGGGCAGGCCGAGGTCGACCTTGTTGTCGTCGACGGCGATGCGGTGGTGGCAGGCCAGGGTGATCTCCAGGCCGCCACCGAGGGCGGCGCCGTTGATCGCGGCGACCACGGGCTTGCCGAGGAGCTCGAGGCGACGCAGGTCGGCCTTGATGCCCTCGGCCAGGGCGAACACCTGCTCGGCGTCGTCCGGGGTCGCGGCGAGCATGTTCTTCAGGTTGCCGCCGGCGAAGAAGGTCTTCTTCGCGCTGGTGATCACCACGCCGCGGATGTCGTCCTTCTCGGCGTACAGCTGGTCGACGGCCGCCTTCATCGACGCCTGGTACAGGTCGTTCATCGTGTTGGCGCTGGCGGTCGGGTCGTCGAGCGTGAGGACGACGATGCCGTCGGTCCCGCGCTCGTACTTCACTGCAGAGTCAGTCATGTCAGTCCTTGGAAGAGTGTGAGCCGGGCTCAGACGAGTTCGACGATGGTCGCGATGCCCATGCCGCCGCCGACGCAGAGCGTGCAGAGGCCGCGCTTGAGGTCGCGACGCTCGAGCTCGTCGATGACCGTGCCGAGGATCATCGCGCCGGTGGCACCGAGGGGGTGGCCCATCGCGATCGCACCGCCGTTGACGTTGACGATCTCGTCGGAGATCCCCATGTCCTTCATGAATCGCATCGCCACGGCCGCGAACGCCTCGTTGATCTCGAACAGGTCGATGTCCTTGACCTCGAGACCGGCCTTGGCCAGCGCCTTGCGGCTCGCCGGGGCCGGCCCGGTCAGCATGATCGTCGGGTCGGCACCGGACACGGCGGTGGCGACGATCCGCGCCCGCGGGGTCAGGCCGAGGTCCTGGCCGACCTGCTCGTTGCCGATCAGGACGAGCGCGGAGCCGTCGACGATGCCCGAGCTGTTGCCGGCGTGGTGGACGTGGTTGATCTTCTCGACCCAGTGGTACTTCTCGAGCGCGACACTGTCGAAGCCGGCCTGGTCGCCGATGCCGGCGAAGCTCGGGTTGAGCTTGGCCAGGCCCTCGACGGTGGTGCCGGGCCGGATGAACTCGTCGTGGTCCAGCACGGTCACGCCGCTGCGGTCCTTGACCGGGATCACGGAGTTCGCGAACAGGCCGTTGGCCCAGGCCTTGGCGGCACGCTGCTGGGACTCGACGGCGAAGGTGTCGACGTCCTCGCGGCTGAAGCCCTCGAGGGTGGCGATCAGGTCGGCGCCGATGCCCTGCGGCACGAACGCGGTCGCGAACGCGGTCGACGGGTCGGACGCCCAGGCGCCACCGTCGGAGCCCATCGGGACCCGCGACATCGACTCGACGCCACCGGCGAGGATGAGGTCCTCGAACCCGCCGCGGACGCGGCTGGCGGCCTGGTTGACGGCCTCGAGGCCCGAGGCGCAGAAGCGGTTGAGCTGGACGCCCGCGACGGTGTCGGGGAGGCCCGCGGCGAGCGCGGCGGTCTTGGCGATGTCGCCACCCTGGTCGCCGATCGGCGAGACCACGCCGAGGACGAGGTCGTCGACCCGGTTCGGGTCGAGGTTCGGGTTCCGCTCCTGGATCGCGTCCAGGAGCCCGACGACGAGGTCGACCGGCTTGGTGCCGTGGAGCGACCCGTCCTTCTTGCCCTTGCCTCGCGGAGTGCGGATGGCGTCGTACACCAGCGCTTCAGGTTGTGCCATGAGAAGTCCCAACTCGTTCGGTGGAGCCCAATGATCAAGCATGGAAGGTGCTGCAGAGCCTGGCTCGGGCGGAGGTCGTGACGCACCCGCCGCGAGCGACCCCGCCATTGTGACAGTAGAACTGTCAGGGTCAATGGTGACCGCCATGTGGGCTACCTCACCCGGTCGCGCGGGTCTCTCGGTCCCGGAGGCGGGACCAACGACCCCGCCGGCAGGGGCGCGCGGGCACTAACCTTCGAGGTACGACGGCAGGAGGTGCACCATGAGCGAGGAAGAGCCGGTCGGCACGATGTCGACCGAGGAGTGCTGGGAGATGCTGCGGGCCAACGAGTTCGGTCGGCTGGCGTTCCATCTCGCAGGAGAGGTGCACCTGACCCCGATCAACTACGCGGTCGACCACGACACGCTGCTGTTCCGCACCGCCGAGGGCAGCAAGCTGCTCGGCGTCGTGATGAACCCCGACGTGGCCTTCGAGATCGACGAGATCGACGAGGAGCGCGCCCGCAGTGTCGTCCTCCGCGGCGTCGCCCGTCGGCTCGAGGAGGACGAGGAGCACCGCGCGGAGAACGTCCCGCTGCGGCCGTGGGTCCCGACGCTGAAGTACGACGTCGTGGAGATCCGGCCCACCGAGCTCAGCGGGCGAGCCTTCGAGCTCAGCCGCCCCTGGCGGCACATGATGCCCGGCGGCTGAGCCCGCCCCACCCGGACGACGCTCAGGCGGCGCGGCGCTCGCCGGCGGCGCGCTTGTCCATCGCGACGATGGCGCGGCGCACCTTCGGCCCGCCCGTGGTCATCTTGTAGAGCTTGACCAGCTGGCTCGGCGCGTTGGTCACCTTGGTCTCCGCGAGCCAGCCGTTGGGCAGCGAGAGCCGGACGACCTTGTGCCAGGCCGAGTAGAGCTGCTTCGGGAACGGCGCGGCGTGGTAGGTCAGGCCGTACTTGTCGAACAGCGCCTTCACCTTGGGCGCGACCTCGGCGTACCGGTTGCTCGGCAGGTCCGGGAACAGGTGGTGCTCGATCTGGTGGCTGAGGTTGCCGCTCGCGATGTGCATCGCCTTGCTGCCGGAGATGTTCGCCGAGCCCAGCATCTGGCGCAGGTACCACTCGCCCCTGGTCTCGCCCTCGATCGAGCGCTTCTCGAAGGTCTCGACACCCTCGGGGAAGTGCCCGCACATGATGATCGAGTTGCTCCACAGGTTGCGGACGATGTTGGCCGTGAAGTTCGCGACCAGCGTGGGCAGGAACGACCCGGTGGGGATCGACAGCGCCGGGTGCACGACGTAGTCCTTGGTCGCCTGCTTGCGGATCTTGGTCAGGACGCCCTTCAGCCGGCGCTGGAACTCCGGGTCCTTGAGCTTCTTCTTCTTGATCGTCGCGCCGAGCTCGAGGTCGTAGGCGGCGATGCCGTACTCGAAGAAGCAGGCGTTGATGAAGTTCCACAGCGGCTGCCCGAGGAACATCGGGTGCCACGGCTGGCCCTCGTCGACGCGCATGATGCCGTAGCCGAGGTCGTTGTCCTTGCCGAGGACGTTCGTGTAGGTGTGGTGCAGCTCGTTGTGCGAGTGCTGCCAGTCCTTGGCGGGCGTCGCCATGTCCCACTCCCAGGTCGTCGAGTGGATCTTCGGGTCGCGCATCCAGTCCCACTGCCCGTGCAGGACGTTGTGGCCGATCTCCATGTTCTCGAGGATCTTCGCGACGCTCAGGCCCGCGGTCCCGACCAGCCAGGCCGGCGGGAACACCGAGGCGAGCAGCACGATCCTGCTGCCGAGCTCCAGGGAGCGCTGGGTCTTGATCAGCGTGCGGATGTACGCCGCGTCGTCGGCACCCCGAGACGCGATCACGTCCGCGCGGATGGCGTCGAGCTCCCGGCCCAGCTGCTCGATGTCCTCGGCGCTGAGGTGGGCGATCGGGTTGTCGGTCTTCTTCTGGATCGTGGTCATGGGGTCTCCTCTTTCGTGGCGGTCGGTCAGAGGTCGAAGGTGCACGGGCCGGCGGCCGCGTTGATGCAGGTCTGCACCAGGACGCCGGCGGGATCGGTCTCGCCGGGCACGGCGGTGGTGAGGTCGCCGCTGCGCAGGTCGCGGACGGCGCCCTCCTTCAGCGGCACGACGCAGCCGTAGCAGACCCCCATCCGGCAGCCGGACGGCATCAGGACGCCGGCGCCCTCACCGGCCTCCAGGACCGGGGTGCTGCCGCCGGCCTCGACGACGGTGCCGGTGCGCCCGAAGGTGACGGTGCCGCCCTCGCCGGCGACGACCACCGCGGCGCGGAACTGCTCGGTGGAGAGCGGCAGCCCGGCCTCGTCGTGGTGCTGCTCGAGCGCGTCGAGGAGCCCACCGGGCCCGCACGCGTAGGTGGTCCGCTCGGCGAGGTCGGGCACCAGGCTCGCGAGGTCGGCGACGTCGAGCACTCCGTGCACGTCGTCGTACCGGGCGACGAGGCGGACCGCGCCCGCGGCGTCGAGCGCCTGCAGGTCGCGCCGGAAGATCGAGTCCGGCTCGCTGGGCGCGACGTGCAGGACCACGATGTCCAGGTCGCGGCTCCGCTCGGGGACCAGCACGCCCTCGTCGGTGGAGGGGAAGAGGTTGCGCAGCATGCCGATCACCGGAGTGACGCCGGAGCCGGCCGTGACGAAGAGCAGCTTGCCGGGATCGTCGGCGAGGACGAAGTCGCCGGTGGCCTGCTCCAGGTGCACCAGCGTGCCGGGCCGGGTGCGGTGCACCAGGTACGGGCTCACGGTGCCGTCGGCGACGGCCTTGACGGTGATCGAGATGTGGCCGTCGCGGCGGGGGCCGTGGGTGAGGGAGTACGCCCGCCACTGCCGCACGCCGTCGACGTCGATGCCGACCCGCACGTACTGGCCGGGCACGTGGCCGGCCCAGTCGGCGCCGGGGCGGATCACCAGGGTGGCCGCGTCGCGGGTCTCGGGGACGACCTCGACGATCCGGCCGCGGAGGGCCGCGCCGCGGCGCAGCGGGTTGAAGAGGTCCAGGTAGTCGTCGGGTACCAGCGGCGTGGTCGCGGCGTGGGCGATCCGGGCCAGGCGGTCCCGCACCGAGCCCGGGCTGCGGGAACCCAGCGGCACGGTCGGCCGGGCGATCGTGTCGGTCATGGGCCAAGTTTGCGTGCCCATCGGGCCAAAGGCATGACCGTCGCACGTGAATCGATCGGGTACTTTTGTTCTCTGCGAACAAGGATGGGTGAGGGGGCGACCGTGACCGACCGCCAGACGATGGCACTGCGCCTGCCCGCCCCCGTGGTCCGCGCGATGCGCCGCGACATCACCGGGGTGGCCGAGCAGGTGATCGCGGCGGTGATCCACGAGGTGCCCAGCTACAGCGACCCGTTCCGGGGCCAGATGGGCCGCAACATCGAGGTCGCCGTCAAGGTCGCCCTCGAGGGCTTCCTGGACCTGGCCTCGCGACGTGAGGGCATCGACGCGGGCGACCAGATCGAGACGGTGCTCGAGGCGGCGTACGCGCTGGGGCGGGGCGAGGCGCGCAGCGGCCGCAGCATGGACGCGCTCGCCCGCGCCTACCGGGTCGGCGCGCGGGTCGCGTGGCGCGAGATGAGCGAGGTCGCGGTGTCGGCCGGGTTGTCGGCGTCGATCACCGCGCGCTTCGCCGAGCTGGTGTTCGCCTACATCGACGAGCTCTCCGACGCGAGCGTCAGCGGCCACGCCGACGAGCTGGCGACCTCGGGCCGGCTGCGCCAGCGCCGCCTCGAGCGGCTCGCGGTACGGCTGCTCGAGGGGGCCTCCGAGGCCGACCTGGTGGCGGCGGCGGAGCGCGCGGACTGGGCTCCGCCGGCGCTGCTGGTGGCGGTGATCCTCCCCGAGGACAAGGTCCGCGCCGTGCAGGGCCGGATCGACGCACGGACGCTGCAGCTGTCCGAGGACGTGCCGAGCCTGGACATCGACAGCGGCGTCACCGTGCTGCTCGTCCCGGTCGCCTCGGCGCGGGGCCGGACGACGCTGCTGCGGGTGCTGCGCGAGGCCGGCGCCGTGGTCGGACCGGCGCGCGGTTGGACCGCCGTGCGCGCGTCGTACCGGCGCGCCCTGCGGGCGCAGCGAAGCGGGCTGACCGCCGACACCGAGGCGCACCTGGCCGAGCTGGTCCGCTCCGCCGACCCCGAGGCCCTCGACGACCTGCGTGCGCAGGTGCTGGCGCCGCTGCGCGACGTCCGGCCCGCGTCGGCGGAGAAGCTCGCCGACACCCTGGCGGCGTGGCTGCGCCACCACGGCCGCCGCGACGAGGTCGCCGCCGCGCTGTTCGTGCACCCGCAGACGGTGCGCTACCGGATGGGCCAGCTCCGCGAGCGGTACGGCGATCGCCTCACCGACCCGGAGTTCGTCCGCGACGCCACGATCGCGCTGGCCTGACCGGCGGCGCCGGCGCGCCCGGGCTCAGGCCTGGACGGCGGCCCCGGACGCGATCAGCGCGTCGACGTCCTCGATGCCCCAGGCGGTGAGCGCCTCCCGGGTGTGGACGCCCGGGCCGGAGGCCGGCGGGAGCCCCAGCGTCGCCTCGGTGCGGGAGAACCGCGGCGCCGGGGCTGGCTGGACGAGGCCGTCCTTCTCCACGAAGGTGCCGCGGTCCTTGATGTGCGGGTGGTTCACCGCCTCGCTCATCGGCAGGATCGGTGCGACGCAGGCGTCGGTGCCGTCGAAGATCGCCGACCACTCCGACTGGGTCTTCTCCTTGAACCGGGCCTCGATCACGGAGCGGAGCTCCTCGGCACGGTCGAGGTCGAACCGGTCCGGCGCGGTCTCGCGGATGCCGAGCAGGTCGACGAAGACCTCGTAGAACTGCGGCTCCAGCGCCCCGACCGACATGTGCCGGCCGTCGGAGGTCTCGTAGATGTCGTAGTACGGCACGCCGCCGTCGAGGAGGTTCGCCGCGCGCTCCTCCTTGAACGTGCCACTGGCCAGGAAGGCCGCACCCATCGCGTTCAGGCTCGCCGTGCCGTCGACGATCGCGGCGTCCACGACCTGGCCCTGGCCGCTGACGAGGGCCTCGAGGAGCGCGGCGAGGACGCCGATGACCAGGTACGTCGAGCCGCCGCCGAAGTCACCGACGAGGTTGGCCGGGAATTGCGGCTTCTCCTTGACCTGGCCGAGGCCGAACAGGGTGCCGGTGATGGAGATGTAGTTCATGTCGTGCCCGGCGGCCGACGCCCACGGGCCGGTCTGGCCCCAGCCGGTCATCCGGCCGTAGACCAGCCGCGGGTTGCGGGCCAGGCAGACGTCCGGGCCGATGCCGATCCGCTCGGTGACCCCGGGGCGCATGCCCTCGATGAGCACGTCGGCGTCCTCGACCAGCTTCAGCACCGTCTCGACGGCCTCGGGCTTCTTCAGGTCCAGGGCAACGCTGGGGCGGCCGCGGTTGAGCAGATCGTGGGAGCCACCGGTGAGCAGCTGCCCACCGGGTCGCTCGATCCGGATCACGTCGGCGCCGAGGTCGGCGAGCAGCATGCAGGCGTGCGGCCCGGGGCCGATGCCGGCGATCTCGACGACCTTGATCCCTGCGAGCGGGCCGGTGCCCTTGCCCAGTTCGATACTCATGCGCGGATCATGACAGATCCACTGTCAGGGTCAGCGCGGGAGTACCCGCTTGAGGAACGCCCGGGTGCGCTCCTCCCGGGGCTCGCCGAGGACCTGCTCGGGCGGCCCCTCCTCGAGGATGCGGCCGCCGTCGAGGAAGCAGACCCGGGTCGCGACGTCGCGGGCGAAGGCCATCTCGTGCGTGGCCAGGATCATCGTCATGCCGGCCTGCGCCTCGGCACGCACGATCTCGAGCACCTCGCCGACGGTCTCCGGGTCGAGGGCCGCGGTGATTTCGTCGAGGAGCAGCAGCGCCGGGTTGGTGCACAGCGCCCGGACGAGGGCGACGCGCTGCTGCTGGCCACCGGACAGCTGGTCGGGGTACGCGTCGGCGCGGTCCGCCAGCCCGAAGCGGCCGAGGAGGTCGCGCGCCCGCGTCTCGGCCTCGGCCCGCGGGACCCGGCCGACCCGGACCGGCGCGAGGACGCAGTTGGCGAGCACGGACAGGTGCGGGAAGAGGTTGTAGGCCTGGAAGACCATCCCGATGTCCCGGCGTACCTCGCGGGGGTCGATGCGGGGGTCGGAGATCTCGCGGCCGCCGAAGCTGATGGTGCCGTCGTCGATGTCCTCGAGCAGGTTGGTGCAACGCAGCAGCGTCGACTTGCCGGAGCCCGACGAGCCGATCAGGCAGATGACGTCGTGCTTGCGGACGGTCAGGTCGATGCCGTCCAGCACGACCTTCCGGCCGGCCTTCCCGTCCCGATAGGTCTTGCGCAGGCCGCGCACCTCGAGCAGCGCGTCCGAGGCCGTCATCGACCGCGCTCCCGGAGCAGGGCGCGGCGACCGAGCCAGTCGGTGAGCCGGGCCAGCGGGACGGTCACGGCCACGAAGAACACCCCGGTGACCAGGAACGGCGTGAAGTTGAAGTGGTAGTTGCCGTAGTCCTGGGCCACGAACAGCCCCTCGAAGATCCCGAGCACCGCCACCAGCGAGGTGTCCTTCTGCAGCGACACGAAGTCGTTGAGCAACGGCGGCAGCACGCGGCGGATCGCCTGGGGCAGCACCACGTAGCGGGTGCACTGGGCCCGGCTGAGCCCGAGCGCCTCGGCGCTGGCGACCTGCGACGGGTGGATCGAGTCGATGCCGGCCCGGATCACCTCGGCGACGTACGCGCCGTAGCAGAGCACGAGCGCGAACGTGCCCAGGACGAACCCGCTGGTCGGGACCCCGGACAGCGCGAGCGCCGGTACGCCGAAGCCGATCAGCATCACGACGAGCAGGGTGGGCAGCCCGCGGAAGAGGTCGGTGTAGCCGACCGCGACGATGCGCGCCGGCGTGAGCCACGGGGACACGGTGTTCCTGGTGATCGCGACCAGGCCGCCCAGGAGCAGGATCAGCGGTTCGGCCAGCATGAACATCTTGACGTTGATCCAGAAGCCCTTCGCGATGTCCGGGATCGTCGCCTTCGCGTGGTGCCAGCTGAAGAAGGTCTCCTTGACGCGCGGCCAGCCCGAGGACCCGGTGATCAGCAGCGCGAGCGCGACCGCCACGACGACCGTCACGGTGGTGGCGATCAGCACGCCGCGCAAGCGCAGCTGCCGGCGTACCCGCTGCCGCTCGAGCTCGCGCGGGCTCGGGGCCCAG
>Ga0255338_1005238_pt1 | contig 12200 bp, 12 predicted proteins | sample MeOH1_35cm_T4_19_FD_203715 | JGI IMG/M metagenome (GOLD analysis project Ga0255338, IMG submission 203715) | Sandy soil microbial communities from University of British Columbia, Vancouver, Canada - MeOH1_35cm_T4_195 | ecosystem: Engineered > Artificial ecosystem > Sand microcosm > Unclassified ... | reverse complement strand
CGCTCCATTTAGCAGTAGACAACGATAATCAGGATGCTATTCACACCTTGCTTGAATGCCATGCCAACCCTTTTATTAAAAGTAAGAGCGGCGAATCACCGATTGAATTTGCAAAGCAAACCAATAAAAACGGAATTATCAGTGACTATGTACGGGTCATCGATTGGATAGAATCAGGTAACGAGTAATGTCCGGCGGTGCTTCACAGTTCTTTTCCCGGCCGTATACTGAGTAGCTTAATTATGAGATCGTATCTACTTTTTTATCACAAGGAATGTCATGAAACCGTTACTGCTCGGTTCAAAGTCTTTTTCCCGTAAAATGCTTCTTGATCAGGCACAGATACCGTATATCGTGGTTCCCCAGGATGCGGATGAGATGGTTTGTGACTGGACGCTACCATTAGAGCAAGCTGTTGCTTCAATCGCCCGCCACAAGATGGACCATGTTATTCTTCCCGATGGCCTCGCTGATCAGGAGACCTGTTTTGTACTCACCGCCGATACGCTTTCTATTGATGCGCGGGGTATGCTCAACGGGAAGCCGGTTGATCGTAATGATGCGATAGAAAAAATTCGTAGAAACCGGGGCAAAACACATCGATTGGCAACCGCATTTTGCGTTGATCGACGGGTATGGCTCAATGGCTCATGGCAGGTGCAGCACCGCATAGAGGATGTCATTTCGGCTGAATATCAGTTCGATATTCCTGATGAGTGGATCGACGAGTATCTTGAGAAGTCGATGGGCATGCTCGCCTCGGGAGCTGTTGCGGTCGAACTGTACGGCGCTCAATTTCTCAGATACGTTCATGGGTCATATTCGACCATCATCGGGCTGCCGATGTATGAGGTCAGAGAAGCGCTTACGTCTCTTGGATTCTTTAAAAAAGACTAAAAAAAGGCCGGGCAATTTTTAGCCCGGCCTTTTTTTTAATTTACAGATATTTTTTTTGTTGGTTTCCACCGTTTGAGGAGCTCTTTATAGAGCAATGTCTGTGCGGTTTCTTCCCGTGAATCTTGTTTGGTTGCTCGTTCAACACTGGTTCTGAGTGCTTCGCCATCAAAACTGGTTGAATCGATATGCTCAAGAGTAGGAATCAGATTTTTTTCAATCGCACGCTGAACCATTTGTTGGTTGGTTTGCTCGGTGAGCAAGCCGTCCATCATGCTTAGAAATTCGATAATCGTACCATGAATCTCATCAAGGGACATATCTTCGGGTCCGTTTTGCAACCGGTTGATCTCTTCCTTGAGTCCCGAGTTCCAGGATTTGCCGATCATTTTTCTGATTTTCTCTCCCTCATGCTCGACAAGCCAGCGAAGAAGAGCAAGTAGTTCATACGACACGACAAACGGGCTTGTGTGATTGTTGGAAAATTGATCGTCATGTGCCATGATTGGTCCTTTCTCAGCTGATGGTATGAATCATAGATCATACCTAGTGTCTCATGGATTGAGTTAATATTAAAACATTTTACGATGCATATCGTGCAATCGTGCTATTCTCTGGGCTACTGGCGGATGGGTTGAAAACCATGACAATACGCTTGAGCCTGAAAAGGGATTCACAATGCACAATGATGCCATTGCCGCATGAGCAGGGTCCTGCTCTTTAGGATGCGCATGGGGTATTGAGCTGTGCAATTTTTCAAGGGCCGAGGCTAATGCCAGAGGATCATGGCAGCTGTGTGCGCCGGTCTCGTCTGCGAGAAACTCACGTGAACGGGAAACGGCCAATTGAATCAAGGTTGCTGCCAATGGTACCACCATGCCAACAAGCATCATAAGTACCGGGTTGCCGCGCTGTTTTCTATCGGATGAGACTGAGCCCCAGAGCGCCATGCGCTGCATCATGTTGCCCAGTTGCCCAATGGCAGTTGCCATGGTTGCCGCTATGGTGCTTACCAACACATCTCTATTTTTAATATGGGAAAGTTCATGAGCCAGAACGCCGCGTAATTCATCGCGATCAAGTATCTGCAGGATGCCGGTCGTTACGGCTACCGACCCGTGAGCGGGATTTCTACCGGTTGCAAAGGCATTGGCCATGCGCGTTTCCACCAGCCAGAGCTTGGGCATCGGTATCTTCATTGCGCCGCTCAATTCTTCCACGATCTGGTAGATCCAGTCGTAGGTAAGTGGATCGAGTTTTTTGGCTCCGTACATGCGTAATACAATTTTATCAGAGAAAAAGTACATGATGCCATTAATCAGCGCAGCCAGTATCAGGGCAATTACCACTCCTTGAGTGCCGGCAAACAGATTGCCAAGAGCTACCAATAAGGCACTGAGGGCCGCCAGCAGGGCGACCGTTTTGAACGTATTGATCAACATGGTATATCCTGTGAGCTAGAAGTTAATCGTTGTCGTCGTATTCAATATCCCAGACGCTGGTTTGTTCTTCAGCGGCAGGTGATGATTTTTTATCAATTAACAGGCCAAGAGATGATTTGGATCGAGTGATCGGGGTGCCTGCTGCTTGTTCTTTTTTTATACGGACCAGCTGTTGAGCGCTTTCTTTAGCCACCGCCTCGGATTGAGCAACCTCTTTTGAGAGCTCTTCCTGGGTCGACTCGAACATGCGGTTCATATCTTTTTGCATTTTTTTAATCTGTTTTTTGAGTTTCAGGATCATCTCGACACCGGCAAGATTGATCCCCAATTGATGGGTAAGATAAATGACTTCTTCAAGACGGTCCACATCCTCTTCAGAAAATAGACGCGTATTACCCTCGGATCGCTTGGGCGCAATCAACCCTTCCTTCTCATAGAGTCGGATGGTCTGTTGATGCACCGAAAACATCTCGGCTACCGCAGATATCGAATAAAAGCCTTTTTTTCTTTTCATGGTATTACCCATTATGGTTCATGCCGGGTGGCGTTAGTTATCGAGCTACTCTTTGTAGGTTTACTATAGTATACCAGATTTTGAGAAGCAAATCATCTGGCAACAGGTCATCTTGAGGGGCTAAGCCAATGCCGTGCGGGACCCGATAGGCGAGATGGCTTGAAGATGGTATACTCTCTTTGTAATAGTATTCGTAATTGTTATTGCTAGGATGCCTTGTGAAACAGGTTATTTATTTTCTATTAGTTACTATCTCTATGATAGTCCGGCCGATGTCGATCGATACTCATGCGCAGTCAGCGCTTGCGCGCGAGTTGGTCACCAACCCTCTTGCAGTGCGCAATCGAAGCGACGAGGTGAGATCTCGACTTGAGCAACGTATTAATGAGCGAGCGATAGATCAAGGATCGGTGTCTCCAGCGCTTGTTGAACTGATTGAAGAGCTTGAGCATGAATGCCCACTAGTTCTTGTGGGAGAATGTGAAGGCACCTGCGTGCTTAACAGAGCGCGTAATCCGCACTTTAGAGAAGCATTCGAACGTCGGGTGTCAGGCCACCTGTTGAAAAAATTGGCATCTGGTAAATCGGTACAGTACACCGACTTTGGTTCTGGTAGTTTATTCCAGGTGCTAGTAACCGTTGCCAAGGTACTTGATAAACAGCCCGCGGCAGCCTTGGATCTCCATGTTATTGATCATGCAAACGACGCATTTTCATTTTATCGGGATCATGTAGGGCGTGATCGACGGTTCACCGCGCAGGATCAACGAATGATAAAAGAACAGCTTTCCCCCGAGTTGATTAGCAGAATCAAGTATCGCAGGTATCAAGAAGATCTTGAAGATGTCGAAGTAGAAAAAATATTTAAGGCGCACTATTCAGGAATCGCCTTGAAAAGCAGCGAAATGATTACTTTCTTAGATAAGGCCTTTCCCGCTGCAACCCTTTCCTTGTCATTGCATGGGTGCGTTCAGGACTATTTGAGCTATCTGACCAACCGTCAGCTACCGTATCCTGACGTAGTGACTGCTGCTGATATTCAGGATTCCTACAGCAACCGCTCCGGCGCGTATAATGATTATGTGAATCTTTGCATCAAGACATTACTAAAGAACCCATCGGCTGAAACAGTTTGGTTGCGGATAGATGCCCAGCCGAACAGCGCATCAATCGCAACTATCAAGTCAGAACAAGAGTCATCTGACAACCTGTCCGGTATGATCTTTTACCAAAAGTCAGAGTCTATTGACACCCAAGCACACTAAGACATCTATCGGCCCACATCGGCATGGGAGTAGCCTGTTGTGGTCTCTATGATGGGTTGACTTTGTCGGCCCATATCGCGTAGCGTTAAGCATCATGGACCATAACATCTGCAAAGGACCGTTAATGAACCGATCGTGCTGGTATCACGCCCTGATTATTTCGTGTTGCGTCTCATTATCCGCTCTAGGAGCTGAGCAAAAGGGTGGCGGCTGGCTCTCTTCCTGGTTTGCCGGTGAATCTGAACCACAACGTATTGGTAAACAACTGGTAGAAGCCATCAATGCCGATCTTCATAATATAAACGTTATTGCTCATGGCACCTTGGTACCCGGTTCAACTACGCCGGTACGACCGCGCCCTGAGCTGTATAAAAAAGATGTATCATTGTTTGTCAGTATCTATAAGGGGCTTGATACCAAGTATCGCGTGTTGCCTACCTGGAAGGTTAATGCCTATAGCGATGCCTACACTCGGTATATCAAGGAATATAGTTCAGCGGGTCGAGTTACGGAGAAATTGTCCAAGTTGCAAGAACCGTTTGAACGGGCAGCACAACAGCTTCTTGAGAGCGTTTCGTCACTCTTTAATCTATAAGGATCATGTATGCGTATACTTACCACACTAGGGTTGCTTATTGGAGCAACATGTTTGATGGCAGGTGCTGAACCGGTACCAATGCAAGAGCTTCCGGTAGATACCACCGGCGGACTGATTGAACGTTCGGGCTGTATGTATAAACCGCCATGCAAGGTCTATCCTACGGGGCGTATTACCTGTGGAAAGGATAATCTCTTTGTCGATCTTACGGTGCTGCGAGGATCTCCCACAGGAACACCGCCATGGCTGACGTATGACAATTATATTGGCGGCTATGTTGAGCCGTCAAAGGGGCCAAAGATGCCTGGTTCTGGGACGCGCATCATGTTTTTCAATGGTGAACCAAAACTAAAATCCAAATCTGCCAAATAATAGGTCCATTACAACTGTACCGGCAGTGAGCCGGTGACCGGCAACCTGTCGGTTAATGATTTCAGGGCGACGTGAATAGCCAGAGGATGTTCCTCATAGGCAATCAGCGCCCTGATCTGTTGAGGAAGTTGTTTGAGTAGATAGGGTGATCCGGCTAACAGCACGAGCGATGCAATGCCGCGTTTCTCACATTCAGCGCTATACACAGAGAGTTCAGGAATCATTTCGTGTGATGATTGAGTGAGCAGAAAAATATAGCAACACGAGCGGTCCATATCTTCAGGAGCTATCTCCTCGAGGCATCGAGCGGGGTAGTCCGATGGTACCAGGCTCATGCATGATCGCGGGGCAATAATCGTAAATGAATGATAACTGTTCAGCTGTTCAACGCTTATGCCATAGGGAGTAAGTGCCGCCTGAAATGCGCGACTCATAAGCTCGGTGTGATCAACTGGCGGTAATTGGTTCAGTGAAGGCCGTGTTGCCTTGATGGTCCGCAAGCGCTGCAGTTGTTCATACTTGCTCATCAGTTCATTGATACCGAGTTGTCCCGAGCGTACGGCTTGATAGATCTGCTCTATCGCCTCAGGTACATGGCACGGGCAGACAATCAGATCGTTGCCCGAGATCATAGCGGCTTGTTCAACGATGCCTGGCTGGTCAAATCGCTCCGAGACTGCCTTCATATCGAGCGCATCGCTGCATATGCATCCGGTATAGCCCAACCGGTGTTTGAGCAGGTCGGTCACTATGGTATGCGACAGACTTGCGGGAGTTTCCGATTGATCAAGGGCAGGTATGGCCAGATGGCCAATCATGATAAGATCGGTCGATGTAAGAAGTTGTTTGAACGGGTAGAGTTCGATCGATTCAAGACGCTCGAGTGAATGATCAAGATGTGGGAGCGAACTATGGGAATCGGTGTGGGTGTCGCCATGACCGGGAAAATGTTTGATGCAACAGATAACGCCGGCTTCATGAAGGCCATCGATAAAGGCTTTGGCCTGGCGTGCTACTCGTTCGGGATCATCGCCAAAGGAGCGCATGCCAATGATCGGATTATTCGGATTGGTGTTAAGGTCAACGACAGGCGCGAAATTAATATCAACACCAAGTAAACGGGTACCCCGTCCAATGGCATACCCAACTTCTTTAATAAGCTCGAGATTATTCGTTGCGCCGAGCGTCATGGCCTTGGGAAATGATTCACAGTCGGTAACGCGCATGCCCGGGCCCCACTCTAAATCTTGTGCGATAATGAGCGGGATCGAACTTGCGCTGGATAGTTGTTCCAGTGAAGCTCGTTGCTGGTCGGCGGTGCAGGTGCCCAAGATGATCAGGGTGCTGATACCATGCGATTGGATAAGCTCGCTGATGTGCCGGGTGCAGTAATTACTCTGGTACGTTTCGGTTGAACGATGGGGTTCATCTCGTGATGGGATAACCGGGACAACCAGAAGCTGAGCAATGATTCGCTTGAGCTCAGCTTCTGGATATATTTCTTGATTGAGCGATAGAGTTGGTTGTGCCGCTGTCAGAAGAACCGACAGGAGAACGTGCTTCATTAAGGTGCTCCTTCTTACTCTCTAGTAACCCTTTTCGCTCTATCTCCTGCAAATGTTTTAGGTATGCCCGTTGGCTCAATATCTTCATTAACTCGGGAGAGTAGGATATTGAAAACTCATTATTGGGAGTTTCTGGTTCATCAGTTGAATACTGAATCATCGTATTAATACTGCTTGCCACTAACCCAAGTAACAAAGAGCTCCAGAGCGACACGGGATTCCTTAGACATTGAATTTAATATGAACAATATCACCATCCTGCACCAGATAATCCTGTCCTTCGGTTCTCATGCGGCCCGCTTCTTTAAGCTTAGCTTCCTGTTTGAATTCAGCTAAATCTTTGTAATTAAAAATTTCGGCGCAAATAAATCCGCGTTCAAGATCCGAGTGAATTTCGCCCGCAGCCTGACGAATGGTAATACCTTTCTTGATCGGCCATGCGTGGGCTTCTTGGGGCCCGAGGGTGAAGAAGGTGATCAATCCAAGATGACGATAGGATTCGCGAATAATCGTATCAAGGCTACGTTCCTTGAGTCCGATCATACCCATCATCTCTTGCGCATCTTCTGATGATAATTGTGAGAGTTCATATTCAACTTTTGCGCACACAGGAATAACCATTTCACGTCCAAAGCGGTTGACCAGCGCTTGGTAATGAGGATTATTTTTGTAGGCATCGTCTTCAAACTCGTGTTCAGCGAGGTTAGCAATAATCATAAAATTTTTGGTGCTCAATAATGGCACTGTCTGGACGGTTGACTGTTGAACCATTGAGCGAACGGCGTTATTGTCTCCGGCATTGAGCGCTTTATAAATCTGATTGAGGAGCGATAATTCAGCCTCGAGCTCCTTTTTTTCAGCCGGTTTGCTGGCAGCACCCTTGATCAGTTTGTCCATGCGCTGGAGACGTTTGTCGACCGATTCAAGATCCTTGAGCATCAATTCAGATACGATCACTTCATAATCGGCAATCGGATCAACGGTTCCTTCTGCCTTAATGATATCTGGATCCTCGAAGCATCTGAGTACGTGCAGAATAAGGTGAACATCGCGAATATGACCCAAAAATTGGTTACCAAGACCCTGACCTGACGCGGCCCCTTTGACCAGTCCGGCAATATCAACAAATTGCACGGTAGCAGGGATCGTTTTTTTTGATCCATACAGTTTAGCCATGTTCTCAAGGCGTGGGTCGGGTACTTCAGTGATAGCAAGGTGCGGGTCGATCGTGCAGAAGGGGTAATTTTCTGCAGGTACGCTCGATTTGGTCAATGCATTAAATAGGGTCGATTTTCCAACGTTTGGTAGTCCTACCAGTCCTGCTTGTATGCTCATATTAGTTTTTGTCCTTAGCGGGATAAAATTATGTACTTATCTATCAGTGTGCGTAAAAAGTAGCATTTCTGCAAGTCGAGTCATAACAGAACCGCTAAAAACATAAGAACCAGCATCACTGGTATGCTGGTTCTTGTCTTGGTCAGCTTATAATACAGAGAGTTGATTTGGGGTGCCCGTTGCCAATGCTGCATCTTGAACAATATGGCCATCTGCATCGAACGTGATGAGTTTTAGCAGGGCGCCATCAGAGTAATAAACAAACATGCGTTGATTTGGATTGATCATAATACCGCTTATCACGGGATCTACCCCAAGAATAATCGCTTTAATGCCATGATCAGCCGAATCTTCGACCAGCAGACGATGATAGATGGTATCAATCACCAGGGACAAGGTTCCAACCGAAGGAATTGATTGGGGCTGTGCCCCTGATGCCACGAGCCATGATGCAACGCCCAATGCAGCAGTCGAACCGGTATATACGGAGAGCAGTTGAGCGAGTAATGCATTTTTTGTTGATTGATCAATGTTGGTCAGATGATTATTGGCCCACGCTCGTGCTGCTGGAGAAGAGCTTGCAAGATATGCGGCTACAAGGCGGGTATCAAGATGTAGATTCGTGCCCAATGTAGTTATCAAAAAGTCTATTTCCGTTTCTATGCGATTGTTCCAGGTTGCATCCTGGTTTAAGAGTGATAATTGGGTCACGGCTTGATCGATTGAGGTATATGATGCGCATTGTTGGTCAAGTGCTGATTGATTTGCATTGACCGGTGCGCGCATAATCTTATGGTACGCAATCCTGTAGCCGTTGGCAGGTAAGGATAATAAGGCAAGAGTCATAACCAGATAACGTTTCATACTGCCTCCTTAGAGTAACGTGATTATTTATGAGTAAATCTATCTGGTATTATTCTGCTAAAGAAATAGTTTATCTTGACGCTCTTTTTTCCCACGCAACTATTGTTGCAATCATGATCTTTTCTATGATACAACCCAGAATACAAGGTGTTACTGTATAAACTCTTTTTTAGGAGAACGATATGATGCACAAAATCCCTGGCTTTCATTTGGTAAGCATGGTGGTTTGGTTCCTCGCTTCAGTGGGAGCAATCAACTGGGGTCTTAAGCCTCTTGGTTACAACCTTATTGATCATGTAGAAAAATTTGCTCCAGCATTGGTTAACCCTGCTTACTACTTGATCGGCGTAGCGGGTGTGATCAGCTTGATTATGTTCTTCGCAGCAGTTGCTGACCCAAAATGTAAATGCTAATTATCAGCATTGCATGATAAGGGCAGGGGATAAAAACCCTGCCCTTTTTTTAATGTCTAGCCATGAAAGCATTTCAAGAGACAATGGTTTGTAGCGAACGTTCTTTGCTGGTTGATGGAGGTGCAGAAACTTTTTTTGTTGGAATAGGGCATTGGGAGACATACTCATATGCAGAACTTTTCACCATGAGTAAAGAGGTATCGATCTCAAATGAAGATGAATCTTTTAGATCATATTCATGTCCTTTATCCAGCAATGTAAGCTTAGTTGTTCCATGCAGCTGGCCAAGATAGGTATGCATTAAAGGATAAGAATAAAAAACATTTTCTTGAAACGAGACCTCGTGTCTTTTCCATACTACCGGATTGCAAAAAAAGCCCGTTGGTTGCTCTTTTTCTTCTATTTCTTTTTGGAATGATCGTCCCCGGATTATGTTTGCCGTTATGATGATGTCTTGAATTGCTTTTAACAGTTTTTCATCATACATAAACATCTGGAAACTATTTTCAAATCCTACGAGATTTTGCTCATAGGCCATTACAAAACCGAACTTTTTCAGAAGATGCAAGCTGTCTTGATCGAATAATTGTTCTTTTTTTAAGGGTTTAATATCAAAATCAGTATAAATGCAGCATGCATCCTGATTGTTTTTGACTTCCTCCATTACAACAATTGCACGAGCAAAATCTGCCCGCCAATATACCGGCATATCTGCAGAAAAAAGATCAGGCATTTTTTGTATAAATTCGCAATCACGAATGTCTTTAAGGGCAATGTCGCATCGGGTGAGTTCTTTTTTTTCCCGTAGAGCATTTATCTGTTTCTGGGTCGCCTTGACCGCTTTTTCAGAGGTCAATAACCCGTCGTACCATAGATTGATACTCCCCTCGGGGTTATAAAGAGCCCATTGAACCAGAGTATCAAGATAGTCGAATGTATTATTTTCATGGTCGATTGGGTAAATATATGGTTGATCAAGTAAGGCAGAACGGTTGATCCACATGAGATTGATCGAATATTTTTTGGGACAATCTAAGGGGGGTTTTAGGTACGTGCCCATTCCCGGTAACAATTCGGCAAATCTCCGGACAACTGTTGGTAATGCTGCCGTAACTTTATTCTGCCAATAAAGGGCAGTTGAAGAACTGTGTATGAGTAAGAATGCAGAAAATATCAGTTTTTTCGACCAGGCCATACGTCCCTTTTTTATCTAGGCATTAACCTTTTTTTATTCGACCATTATATTTCTATTATACTATTTTAAAAAATATGCGCTAACTGGTTGTGGAGTTTTTAGGAATATTGATAGTCCCCTGCACTCATTTGCTAAGATGAAACAAAAAAACTAGTAATAATTAGTATGTTGGGGGATAGGTATGAGCCGTTGCATGAGATTAGTGATAGCATTATTAGTATGTTCAGGAGCTCTTTTTGCTGCTGAGCCCCGCTCTACGTGGGTCAAAACGGGAGACGGGTCAGTAATGGCGGTTGATCATGATATTGCTGAGTTATTGAAAACATTGGTCGATAGTGCCCCCTTTGGCTCTTCAACCGAGCTTGACCCATTGCTTCTGGAACCTGTTGCCAAGAAGGAGCTTGATATAGTGCTCCAACAGGTGCGCTTTCATAGCGCCAAGAAGAATACTGAAGCCCAGTCATTACTAAATTCGCTTTCGGTTGACCAGTTAAGTGGGGTGATTAAAGCGGCCAATTTTTTGCAGGCGCCGGATGAGGTGCTTTCCCTTTTGTGCAAACACGCCGCATTGCGTATTATGGCGGGAACATTTGGGGATATAAAAACAATTGATCAGCAGCTACCGCGCGAATTGCACCAGGATATCATCAAGCATTTTCCCGATGTTTTCATGAATCTTGAAACCATTGCGCTCAGGAGATTGAAAGATGGTGAAAAAACTATTCAGGTAAAAAGCACCGGAATTCTCACTCCATCGGTTCAAGTATTTGATCTGGCGATTAGTACCGATGGCTCGCTCTTATGTGCCAGTGCTCATATGGGGTGCGTCATGATATCTCTTGCCGATAACAAGGTTGTATGGCGCAAAGAATATTCACGCTATGTCAATGCGGTGCACTTTATCGATAATGATCAAAAAGTTGCGGTGGGTTGCGAAGACAAGGTGTTGCGCATATACCGATCTGCTGATGGAGCATTAGTCAAAGAAATCAAGCTTGAATCTCATGTCATGGCTCTTGACGCTCAATCCCCAAGCTCTCGTGTATTGTACGGAGTACTCGATAACGGGAAGATTATGAAATTCAGTCCCAATGGTGTTTCGGGGTATACGCTACTGCCCATTGGAGATGTGAACGCTAAGGGATATGGATGTTCCATACATCCGCATAAATCCCTTTGTCTGGCAAGTTCCCTGACCGGCATTGCTCAGCTGATCGATCTGAAGACAAATGATATCCTTAACCTTAATGGCATGAGTCGCGTTGCATTTAATACAACAGGTTCTCTATTTGCGGTGGGCGCAGATTTTGGGAAAAAATGTGTTATTTATGATACCGATAAACGATCAATTATCGCACAGTTTGATAACGTGGGCGGTGTGCTTGATATTTCATTTAGCCCGGATGATCGTTTTGTCTGCATCGTTTCATTAGCGGGTAATGATGAGAATGATGGAAGAATGATCGTGGTAGATCTGGCTCAAAAAAAGATTGTATTCGATACTATTACTCGCAAATTACTGTTATTTAAATCTCGTTGGTACAATAATAAGCTCTATGTTGGCGATGATGCGGGCAAAATCCATATATTCGAAATTCCGGATACTGCTCTTCGCAAGATAGGTCGTTCGTTGGATCTTGCTCAAGTCGCCGTTGTTTATTGGTTAACTGGCAATAACAAAGCGCGCATCAAGGCTATGTCAAAGGAATATCGCGCAGTGTTTGATACGTTGCCTGACGAGTT
>Ga0255338_1005237_pt1 | contig 12200 bp, 10 predicted proteins | sample MeOH1_35cm_T4_19_FD_203715 | JGI IMG/M metagenome (GOLD analysis project Ga0255338, IMG submission 203715) | Sandy soil microbial communities from University of British Columbia, Vancouver, Canada - MeOH1_35cm_T4_195 | ecosystem: Engineered > Artificial ecosystem > Sand microcosm > Unclassified ... | reverse complement strand
CCGATCGCGCCGGGGAAGTTGTCCTCCTCGGTCGACGACACCCCGTTGTGGAAATCGGTCGAACCGGTGAAGCCCTGCTCGAACGGGTTGATCCCGAGCTTCTCGGCCAGCTCGAGCCCGCGCAACAGGCCCGGGCGGATGAACGAACCCTGCGGGTCGCCCTCGCTCTTGACCAGCTCGAACCCGGCGAATTCGTCGCCGGGCGACAGCGCGGGGTTGGTCTCGCTGGTGCCCTTGACCTGGCTGATCTCGACCAGCGGCTCGTTGCGCGCGCGCCGCGCCGCGTAGTCGACGCTCATCGGCTGGTCGTAGGTGTCGTTCCACGGGAAGGCCAAGCCTTCGCTGAGGTTGGCGTTGTGCGGGATCATCAGCGAATCGATCCCGCGCTTCCTGTTGGTCTCGGCGTAAGCCCACAGCAGCTCGTGGTGCAGCGAATCGGTCGAGCCGAACGGCATCGCCGGGTAGTTCGGGCCGCGGAATATCACGTTGCGGTGCAGATGCGCGCCGGTCGCGCGCATCGTCGGCGAGTACTCGAAGGCGACGAATGCGGTGAACCTGCCGGGGTCGTTGGCGCGCTCGGCGGCGGCGATCTCCTCCTGCCAGTTGCCGTGGATCAGCGCCGGATCGATCAGGCCCGGCCGCTCCTCGCCGAACAGCCCGGCGACCGCCTTGCCGAACAGCTCGAACATCACCGCCCCGCCGTGGTGCGCGAACAGCCGCTGCCACTCGGCCTGGTCGCCGGGCAGCTCGATCTCGCCGCGCATCGCCAGGCGGACGTTGCCGAGATACTCGGCGTGGTCGGTCACCGCGAGGAAGTCGAGCGGCGCGCGCCGCTTCACCGGGCGGCCGAGGTAGCGGACCTCTTCGCCCTTGGCGTAGGCGTAGGCGTCGTCGGGGGTGGTCTCGGTCTTGGCCGCGGCGGCGTCGAGCGAATAGCTCGTGTGCAGGTGCAGGTCGCCGAAATAGACCTGCCGGTCGCCCGCCTGGGGCGCCAGCGCCGCGGGCTCGGCGGCGCTCGCGGTCGCGGCGAAACTTTCGGCCCCGGGCTCGGAACAGGATGCGAGGAGCAGCGCCGGCACGACGGCGAGGCCGGAGCGGGCGATCGACCCGTAGCGCATGGAGCACCCCCAAACGGCAGTGCACCGGGGGTTCCCCCCCGGCGCCTGCGATCGTGCTCCGCAGTCTAGATGTCGAAAAAGGCCGGCCGCCGCAAGCCCGTTGCGGGGCGGGTCAGCCCGCCTGGCTTGAACTCGCCGGCGGCGCGGCCGGTGCGGGGGCAGCGGCGGCGTCCGGAACGGCCGGCCGGACGTACGGGGACCCTTCGGGGATCGGCACAGGCTGCTGGGGCACGGCCATCGCTGCGGCCGGGGCGCGCCCCCCGCCACCACCGCCTCCCGGGCCGCGTCCGCCGCCGGGGAACGGCGGGCCGAGGAACATCGGCGAGCCCATCCACACGCTGGCCATCGGTTGTCCGGCGGCGTCCTTGGCCGGCTGGAACGAGGCGCGCTCCTTGGCCAGGCTGCAGATCCGCTCGTTGAGCGCCTGCGACAGCGACGGCGAGTAGATCGCACACGCGGTCACCTTGCCGTCGGCGCCGATCACCAGCCGCACCTGGTTGGCGCCGCCGCCGAGCTTGCCGAACTCGCTAAACGGCACAGTGCCCTGCGGCAGCACGCCGGTGGGATTGGGGTTCATGATCGGCAGCGCGGTCATCGTCTTGTGCTTCTCGGCGTCGAGCCCCCAGACCGTGAGCAGGTCGTCGGCGCAGGCCTGCAGCGCCGCGACCGGCGCACGCAGCGAGCCGGTCTCGACGCGCACCGGCGAGATCAGCCCCTCGGTCAGCAGGAACGCGGTGATCCCGCGCGCCGTCTCGAGCTCCTGCGCGCGGTCGTACATCGGCGGCGGGGCGCCGGGCGTGAACGCCACCTGCGCCAGCGTGACCGGGTCGAAGCTGACGAACTGCTTGCCGTCGGGGGTCTCCGAGCGCACGTAGCGCGCCTTGCCCGAGGCGCCGGTCGGCTGGAACTGGTAGGCGATCTGCTCGGCGCCGCGGAACGGCCGCATGCCTTCGCCGACCACGATCAGCCGCACGAAGGCGCCCGGCTGGAGCCGCTCGAGCGCGAGGCTGAACTCGCGCTGGCCGTCGCTGAACGTGCGGATCAGCCGGCAGTAGTCGTCGCCGTAGTCGGCGGTCCACTGCCCGCTCGGCCGGAACACGATGTCCGCGTCCTGCGCCTGCGCCGCGGCCGGCACAGTGAGCAGCGCCGCCGCCGCCAAGGAAAGCATGCCCCTCATCGTCATCCTCCAATCCCGGAGGCAAACGTTATTTCACGCGAAAACGCGGGGCAAGGCAGGAAGCGCGGCTGCGACAAACGACGACAGGTTTGCCGGCGTCGTTGGCGGCGGCGAGCACGGACGCGGAGAGCCTACCCGGTCAGCGCCCCGGTACCCCCGACAGCGGCGCCGCCTGGGACGGCGGGTCGGCCAATCCGAACGCGGGACCGATGGCGGAACTTCCTGGGAGGAAGCCACGGCTCGCAAGCGAGGGCGCTGGGCCGAGGTCCAAGGGCGAGCCCGTCCAGACGCTAGCCATCGCCTGACCCGCCGAGTCCCTGGCGGGTTCGAACGAGGCACGTTCTGTCGCCAAAGCGCAGATTCGCGCGCTGCGGGACCGTGACAGCGACGGGGCGTGGATCGCGCAGCCGGTCACCTTGCCGTCGGCTCCGACCATCAATCGCACCTGGTTGACGCCACCCCCGAGCTTGCGGAGGTCGTTGTACGAGATCGTGCCCGCGGGCAGTACCCCGTAGGGGCTGGGGTTCAGGATCGGCGGCGCGGTCATCGTCATGTGCTTTGCGGCGTCGAGGCCCCAGGCGGTGAGCAGGTTGTCGGCGCAGACCTGCAGCGCTTCGACCGGCTCGCCGAGCGAGCCGGTCTCGACCCGAACTGGCGACACCAGACCTTCGCTGAGGGTGAACCCGGTGACTCCGCGCGCGGCCGCCTCCTCCGCCGCGCGGTCGTATGTCGCTGATGTGTCCGGTGTGGGCGAAGCGACCAGCATGATCGGGTCGAGGCTGATGAATGTCTCGCCCTCGGCCGTTTCAGAAACGACGTAGCGCGCCTCGCCAGACGAGCCACCGGGGCCGAACGCATAGCCGATGGAGCCGGCTCCGCCGCGAGATGGTCCCCGCCATGAGCGGTACGGTCCTCGCCCTAACGGCCGCACGACCTCGCCGACCACGATCAGCCGCACCGCCGTGCCCGGCTGGAGCCGTTCGAGCGCGAGGCTGAACTTATGCTTGCCGTCGCTGAACGTGCGGATCAGCCGGCAGTAGTCCTCGCCGTAGTCGACGGTCCAGGTGCCGACCCGACGGAAAACTGCTGCCCCGTCCTGCGCTTGCGCAGGGATTGCCGCGGACATCGCCGCCGCCACCGCGAATAAGGAAAGCAGGCCCTTCATCACGATCCTCCATCCTTGGAGATCGTGCCATCTTAACAGAAACACCGGGCAAGTCACGCAGGGCCGGTAACTTAATTCGGCGACATGAATACTACAGCTTTTCGGTCAGCTCCGGCACCGCCGTGAACAGGTCCGCCACCAGCCCGATGTCCGCCACCTGGAAGATCGGCGCGTCGGGGTCCTTGTTGATCGCCACGATCAGCTTCGAATCCTTCATCCCCGCGAGGTGCTGGATCGCCCCCGAGATGCCGACCGCGAGGTACAGCGCCGGGGCGACGATCTTGCCGGTCTGGCCGACCTGGTAGTCGTTCGAGATGTACCCGGCGTCGACCGCCGCGCGGCTCGCGCCGACCGCGGCGCCGAGCTTGTCGGCCAGCGGCACGATCAGCGCCTCGAAGGTCGCCGCGTCCTTGAGCGCGCGCCCGCCCGAGACGACGATCCCGGCGCTGGTCAGCTCGGGCCGCTCGCTGGCCGAGGCGTCGAGCGCGACGAAGCGCGACAGCCCCGCGTCGCCCGGCCCGGCGATCGCCTCGATCGGCGCCGAACCGCCCTCCGAGGAAGCATTCTCGAACGCGGTCGCGCGCACCGTCAGCACCAGCTTGGCGTCGGTGCTCTCGACGGTGGCGATCGCGTTGCCGGCGTAGATCGGGCGGACGAAGGTTCGTCCTTCGATGCCGATCACCTCGCTCAGCTGCATCACGTCGAGCAGCGCGGCGACGCGCGGGGCGACGTTCTTGCCGGTGGTCGTCGCCGGGGCGACGAACGCGTCGTACCCGGCCATCGCCTGCGCGGCGAGCGGGGCGACGTTCTCGGGCAGCATGTGCGCGTAAGCGGGATCGGCGGCGAGCAGCACTTTCTCGACCCCGGCGATCCGCGCCACCGCCTCGGCCACGCCCTCGGCATCGGCACCGCCGGCGACCAGCGCATGCACCGCGCCGAGCTGCGCCGCGGCGGTGACCGCGGCCAGCGTCGCGTCCTTGACCGCGCCGCCCTCGTGCTCGACCAGAACCAGCGCGGTCATGCGACGACTCCCAGCGACTTGAGCTTGGCGACCAGCTCGTCGACCGAGCCGACCTTGATCCCCGCCTGCCGCACCGGCGGCTCGGCGACCTTGAGCACCCTGAGCCGCGGAGTCACGTCGACGCCGTAATCTGCCGGGGTCTTGCTCGCGAGCGGCTTCGACTTGGCCTTCATGATGTTCGGCAGCGAGGCGTAGCGCGGCTCGTTGAGCCGAAGGTCGGTGGTGACGATCGCCGGCAGCGTCAGCCTGACCGTCTCGAGCCCGCCGTCGACCTCGCGCGTCACGGTGACCGCGTCGCCGTCGACCTCGACCTTGCTCGCGAACGTGCCTTGCGGCCGCCCGGTCAGCGCGGCGAGCATCTGCCCGGTCTGGTTGCTGTCGTCGTCGATCGCCTGCTTGCCCATGACCACCAGGCCCGGCTGCTCCTCGTCCACGATCGCCTTGAGGATCTTGGCGACGCCGAGCGGCTCGACCGCGTCGTCGGTCTCGACCAGGATCGCCCGGTCGGCGCCCATCGCCAGCGCGGTGCGCAGCGTTTCGGCGGCCTTGGCCGGGCCGATCGAGACCGCGACGACCTCGCTCGCCACGCCCTTCTCGCGCAGCCGGATCGCCTCCTCGACGGCGATCTCGTCGAACGGGTTCATGCTCATCTTGACGTTGGCGAGATCGACCCCGCTGCCGTCCGCCCTGACCCGCGGCCGCACGTTGTAGTCGATGACCCGCTTGACGGGGACGAGGATCTTCATCGGCGCTCTCCCGCACGAGGAATCGTGCGTAATAATCTTTCGCCGCCCATTGCCCTTATTGCGCCGAAAATCAAGCGCGCGGGGGCGTCAGGCGGCCTGCTTGACCTCGGCGACGATCTTCCTGGCGGCATCGCCGAGATCGTCGGCCGGGATGATCGCCAGCCCCGAGCCGGCGAGGATCGCCTTGCCCTCGGTGACGTTGGTCCCCTCGAGCCGCACCACCAGCGGCACCTCGATGGCCATCTCGCGCGCCGCGGCGACGATGCCCTCGGCGATCGTGTCGCAGCGCATGATCCCGCCGAAGATGTTGACCAGGATGCCCTTCACCGCCGGGTCGCTGAGGATGATCTTGAACGCCGCGGCGACCTTCTCCTTCGAGGCGCCGCCGCCGACGTCGCAGAAGTTGGCCGGGAACGCGCCGTTGAGCTTGATGATGTCCATCGTCGCCATCGCCAGCCCGGCGCCGTTGACCATGCAGCCGATGTCGCCGTCGAGCTTGATGTAGGCGAGGTCGAACTTCGAGGCCTCGATCTCCATCGGGTCCTCCTCGCTCTCGTCGCGCAGCGCCTCGACCTCGGGCTGGCGGTACAGCGCGTTCGAATCGAAGCTCATCTTGGCGTCGAGCACCAGCAGCTCGCCCTGCTCGGTCTCGATCAGCGGGTTGATCTCGAGCATCGCGCAGTCGAGCGCGACGAACGCGTCGTACAGCTGCCTGGCCAGCTTCTGCGCGGCCTTGGCCGTGTTGCCCTTGAGCTTGAGCGCGAACGCCACCGCGCGGCCGTGGTGCGGCATGAACCCGGTCGCCGGGTCGATCGTCAGCGTGGTGATCTTCTCGGGGGTGTCGTGCGCCACGTCCTCGATGCTCATCCCGCCTTCGGTCGAGACGATCAGCGCGATCCGGCTGCTCGCCCGGTCGACCAGCAGCGCCAGGTAGTATTCCTTGGCGATGTCGACCCCGTCGGTCACGTACAGCCGGTTGACCTGCTTGCCGGCGGGGCCGGTCTGGATTGTCACCAGCGTGTTGCCGAGCATCTCGCGCGCGTTGGCCTCGACCTCGGCGATCGACTTGGCCAGCCGCACCCCGCCCTTGGCCTCGGCCGGCAGCTCGGCGAACTCGCCCTTGCCGCGCCCGCCGGCGTGGATCTGCGCCTTGACCACGTACAGCGGCCCCGGCAGCTGCTTGGCCCCCTCGACGGCTTCCTTGACGGTGCGCGCGGGATAGCCCGCGGGCACGCCGATGCCGAACTTCGCGAGCAGCTGTTTGGCCTGGTATTCGTGGATGTTCATCGGGAATCCGCCTTGCCGGAGAGTCGGCGCGCCTAAGCACAGCGTCAGGCGGCTTGCAAACCCTTCGCGGCCCCGTCACTTGGCGGCGATGATCGACCGCGCGCGCCTCGAGGAGATCTGCCGCGAAGCCGGCCGGATGGCACTGCGCCAGTGGCCCGGCGCCGGGCACGCGCTCGACAGCTGGGAGAAGGTCCCCGGCAGCCCGGTGTGCACCGCCGACCTCGAGGTCGACGCGTTCCTGCACCGCGAGCTCGGCCGGCTGCTGCCCGCCGCCGGGTGGCTGTCGGAGGAGACCGCCGACGATCCCGCGCGGCTGGCGCACGACCTGGTGTGGCTGGTCGATCCGATCGACGGCACGCGCGATTTCATTGCCGGGCGCGCCGGCTGGGCGGTCTCGGTCGCGCTGATCAGCGCCGGCAAGCCGCTCATCGGCATGCTGTTCGCCCCGTCGCGCGACGAAGAATGGAGCGCGGTCGCCGGACAGGGCGCGTGGCTCAACGGCCGGCGGCTCGAGGCGAGCACCCGCGCCGGGCTGCCCGGCGCGCGGGTGCCGGCGCGGGTCCTGCCGCTCGAAGACCGCGACCTTGTCACGGTCGAGCGGCCCAACTCGATCGCGCTCAGGATCGCGATGGTCGCCGGCGACCGCGCCGATCTGCTGGCGACGCTGCGCTGGGGGTTCGAGTGGGACATCGCCGCGGCCACGCTGATCGCGCGCGAGGCCGGCGCCGCGGTCAGCGACGCCTTCGGCCAGCCGCTGAGCTTCAACAAGCGCGATCCGCAGGCGTTCGGCGTGCTGGTCAGCGCGCCGGCGATCCACGCCGCCGCGGTCGCCCGCCTCGCCGACCGCGCCGCGCACTACGCGGCCAATCCGTAGAAACGGATTGTCGCGGCGGCCACCCAATCCCCTTCCCCCTTGATGGGGGAAGGATACGGAGACTTAGCCACGGAGTGGCTTAGGCGGAGTTGGATGGGGGTGAACGCGCGGCGATGCGCCGACCCGCGTCCTCACCCCCATCCAAGCTTCGCTAACTCGCTTCGCTCGCAAGCTGCGCTATCCTTCCCCCATCAAGGGGGAAGGTCACGAAAGAAGCCGCCCTCTTTCGGATCGGACTCCGCTTGCTGGGAACATTCCATCTGAACGGCGGCTCCGCCGCAAGCACGGCCTCTTTGCGTCTTTGCGTCTTTGCGTGAAACTATTTGCAGCACGACGCCAGCCAGCGGCCTCACGGCTATGGCAGCGGCGAAACGTGCCCAGTCCACACATCGAGAGGCCGGCCCCTTTCGGAACCGGCCTCCCTTGCGCCGCTGCGCGAACGTCGTCGGGATCAGCGCCGCGCGGCGGCGGCGTCTTCCTGGCTGATCGGGGTAATGCGGATCTCGACCCGGCGGTTGAGCGCGCGGCCTTCCGGGGTGGCGTTGTCGGCGCGCGGGTACTGCTCGCCGTAGCCGACCGTGGCCACGCGCGCGCCGGCGACGCCGCGCATCACCAGGTAGCCCTTGACCGATTCGGCGCGCCGCCGCGACAGGTCGAGGTTGTAGCTGTCCGAGCCGCTCGAATCGGTGTGGCCCATCACGTCGACCAGGCTGTCGGGATACTTCTGCAGGCTCGCCGCGACCTCGTCGAGCGCGGCGCGGAAACTCGGGCTGATGGTCGTCGAATCGACCGCGAAGGTCACGTCGGGCAGGTTGACCAGGATGCTCTCGCCGTCGGGGGTCTTGCTCACGTCGACCCCGGAGCCTGCGGTCGCCTCGTCGAGCTCGCGGATCTGCTGGTCCATCCGGTAGCCGACCACGCCGCCGGCGACGCCGCCGATGCCCGCGCCGACGATGCGCGCGGTCTTGCCGCCGATCAGGTCGCCGAGCAGGTAGCCGAGCCCGGCGCCGCCGGCAGCGCCGATCGCGGTGCGCGAGACCTTCTGTTCGCCGGTGTTGGGATCGGTGACGCAGGCCGAAAGGCCGAGCAGCGAAACGGCGGCCAGTCCGGCGACGAGTGTGCGCGATGTCTTCATGGAGGTCCTCGCGATTGTTGCTGGGAGAAACGGGTGGTGAAATCCTCGCGCCCGCGGCAGCGGGGGTGCGGATGGACGGTGCATTGATCTACAGAACGCCCCGCTGCGGGCACCGTTCCACGCGTCACGCTTGCCGGGTATCGGGCAAGCACCTGATCTGCTAGCCGGACGCTTCCGATGTCGCCGTTTCCCTGGACCGAACTTGCGATCCTCGTCGCGCTGATCCTGATCAACGGGGTCTTCTCGATGTCCGAGCTGGCGATCGTCTCGGCGCGCCCGGCGCGGCTGCGGCTCGCCGCCGATCGCGGCAGCGGCGGCGCCCGCGTGGCGCTGGCGCTCGCGGCCGACCCGGGCAAGTTCCTCTCCACCGTGCAGATCGGCATCACCCTCGTCGGGATCATCGCCGGCGCCTACTCGGGCGCGACGCTCGGCCCGCCGCTCGGCGAGCGGCTGGCGCTGCTCGGGCTCGCGCCCGCCACTGCCGCGGACGCCGGCTTCGTGCTGGCCATCGTCGTCACCACCTACCTCAGCCTGGTGGTCGGCGAGCTGGTGCCCAAGCAGCTCGCGCTGCGCGCCGCGTTTCCGATCGCGGTGGCGATGGCGCGGCCGATGGCCTGGCTGGCGATGGCCGCCAAGCCGTTCGTGTGGCTGCTCGACAGCTCGTCGAGCCTGCTGCTGAGCCTGTTCGGGCTGCGCGGCCGCGGCGAGCACAACCTCACCGCCGAAGAGCTGCACATGCTGTTCGCCGAGGCGACCCATTCGGGGGTGATCGAGGAGCAGGAGCGCGCGATCCTGTCGGGCGTGATGCGCCTGACCGGGCGCCCGGTGCGCGAGCTGATGACCCCGCGCACCGAGCTCGACTGGCTCGATATCACCGCCGACGACGCCGAAATTCGCGCGGTCATTGCCGGCTCGCCGCATTCGCTGCTGCCGGTTGCCGAAGGCTCGCCCGACAAGGTGCTCGGGGTGGTCAAGGTCGGCGCGGTGCTCGCGCGGCTGCTCGCGGGCGAGCCGGTGCGGCTCGATCAGTTGCTGCGCAAGGCGCCGGTGGTGCCCGACCAGCTCGACACGATGGACGCGCTGCGCCTGCTGCAGGGCTCGGGCACCGGGATGGCGATGGTCCACGACGAGTACGGCCACCTCGAAGGGGTGGTCACCCCGGCGGACCTCTTGACCGCGATCGTCGGCAGCTTCGTCAGCCACCTCGACGAAGGCGACGAGCCGATGGTGGTCGAGCGCGACGACGGCTCGCTGCTGGTCGCCGGCGCGATGTCCGCCGACTCCTTCGCCGAGCGGCTGGCGATCGAGCTGCCCGAAGACCGCGAGTTCGCCACCGCCGCCGGCTACGTGCTGTCGGTGCTCAGGAAGCTGCCGCACGAGGGCGAGAGCTTCGTGGTCCAGGGCTGGCGCATCGAGGTCGTCGACATGGACGGGCGCAAGATCGACAAGCTGCTGGCGACCTGCCTCGAGCCCTAGGTCCGGCGAGGGCCGAGGGCCTTTTTTATTCTCACGCAAAGACGCGAAGACGCCAAGATTTCGGGCCATGCGGCGAAGCCGCGGTTCGTTTTGCTTGGTTCACACGAAGACACGAAGATGGAGCGCTTGCGGTGAGGCCTGCGCAGCACCTTCGTGTCTTCGTGTGAAATAATAAGGAAAGAAGCGGCTCCGCCGCAAACGCTACCCCTTGGCGCCTTCGCGTCTGGGCGTGCGTGATTTCCTTTCGCGGCACGCGCCGCGAAGAGGAGCCCCCTCAGCCCGGAATGACCGCCCGCGCGTTCTGCCCGTCGCCTTCGGGCGCGGCGATGATCGTGCGCGTCGTCGCGCCCTTGTCGACGGTGTGCGTGCCGGGGTCGCCGACCGAGGTGCGGATGCCTTGCTCGGCGGTGCCGGCGCGCTGCAGCGCATTGGTCTCGACCGCGCTGCGCGGCGCGGGGCCGCCGAACAGGGCATCGAGCGCCTGCTGCGCGGCGGTGCCTTCGGCCGGGCGCGGCGCGCCGGGGACCGGCGGCACCAGTTCGAAGTCGGGCGGGATCACCAGCGGCGCCTGGCGCTGCACGGCGAACTCGTCGGGCCGCTCGCGGTTGGCGATGCCCCCGCTGCCGCACGCGGCGAGCGTGGCCGCCGAGCCGGCGACGAGGACGAGCTGGATCACTTTACGCATCTGGAATCTCCGCGGCCTGTTCAGCCTCTGTGCCGCCCTGCGAGGCGGCCGGTTTCTCGCGCATGAACAACGCGCGGGCAAGGATAATCACCACGCCGATCGAGATCGCCGCGTCGGCCACGTTGAAGATCATGAACGGGCGGAATTCGCCGAAGTGCAGGTCGGCAAAGTCGACCACGTAGCCGAGCGAAAAGCGGTCGCGGATGTTGCCGAGCGCGCCGCCGAGGATCATGCCGAGCGGGAGGATGTCGCCGAGCCGGCGCTCGCGCAGCAGCCACACGCTGACGACCAGCGCGATCAGTCCGGTGATCGCGACCAGCCCCCAGCGCATCTCGCGCGAGGTCGCCGGGAACATGCCGAGCGAGACCCCGAGGTTGTGCGTCAGGGTGAAGTCGAAGAACGGCAGCAGGTCGAGATGGTCGCCCTCGGCGGTCAACCCGAGCGGGCCGGTGACGAGGTGCTTGAGCCACTGGTCGGCGGCGAACACCACCGCCGCGAGCAGCAGCCCGAGGCCCCGGTTGCGCCAAATGGCAGTCATGACACGGCATCCAGTTGCGCCACGACATCGTCGCAGCGGGCGCACAACGCGCCGTCCTCGGTCACTTCGGGCAGCAGCCGCCAGCAGCGGCCACATTTGGCGTCGGCAATCTTGCTCACGCGCATGCCCTCGTCGCGAGTGACCGCGGCGCTGATGAACAGCTCGGCGAGGTCGGCATCCGTGAACCCCTCGGGAACGCTCGCCGCCGGAACCGTAACCGCCGCTTCGAGGCTCGACCGCACGACCTTCTCGCGCCGCAGCGGCTCGATCGCTTCGGTGACCTGCTCGCGGAGAGTGCGCAATTCGGCCCATCTCCCCATAAATTCGTCATCCCCGCGAAAGCGGGGACCTAGGGCGTCCTCGCGCTGCATTTGCCCGGGGTCCCCGCCTTCGCGGGGATGACGAAGGTTGGGGTGAAGGTCGGAGAATTCGGGCCATTCCAACAAGTGCACGCTCCCGCCCTCGGGATACCGGCTCCCCCACACCTCTTCCGAGGTAAATACCAAGACCGGCGCGGCATAGCGGATCAGCGCGTGGAACAGCGTGTCGAACACCGTGCGGCAGGCCCGCCGCGCGGGATCGTTCGGGGCGTCGCAGTACAAGCGGTCCTTGCGGATATCGAAGTAGAACGCGCTGAGGTCCTCGTTGCAGAAGTCGATCAGCGCGCGCGTGTAGGTGTTGAAGTCGAAGTCCGCGACCGCCTGGCGCAGCGTCGCGTCGAGCTGCGCCAGCAGCGCCAGCACGTAGCGCTCGAGCTCGGGCATCGCCTCCGTCCCGACCCGCTCGCTGTCGTCGAACCCGTCGAGCGCGCCGAGCAGGTAGCGGAAGGTGTTGCGCAGCTTGCGGTACTGGTCGGCCACCCCCTTGAGGATCTCGGGCCCGATCCGGTGGTCCTCGGTGTAGTCGACGCTGAGCGCCCACAGCCGGATGATGTCGGCGCCGTACTCCTCCATCACCTTGTTGGGGTCGATGGTGTTG
>Ga0255338_1005236_pt1 | contig 12202 bp, 15 predicted proteins | sample MeOH1_35cm_T4_19_FD_203715 | JGI IMG/M metagenome (GOLD analysis project Ga0255338, IMG submission 203715) | Sandy soil microbial communities from University of British Columbia, Vancouver, Canada - MeOH1_35cm_T4_195 | ecosystem: Engineered > Artificial ecosystem > Sand microcosm > Unclassified ... | reverse complement strand
CCTGTGGCGTCGACCGTGGAACGGCGCGACCACTGCGATTTCCGCGCATCGAGGGAGACATCACTATCCGCGTGGGGGGCGCGTCCGAGTTCGCAACGGCCCATCGATGTCTGTCGTAGCGCGCTAAATGCGCAGGACGGCAGATGGCGTGTGACACGCTCAGTGTCAAGACACCGCCATCCACAGGGGAATTGGGGCCGGACGTTTCGCCGCAGGGTAGGGATCGCTTGCGTCGCGTCCCCGACGGGGGCCTCATCTGGCGGCGACGTCGATCGGTCCTAGTGCGGCAACACCACCGCGCCGCCGTCTTCGCCGTTGGCCCAGTCGCTCTTGAGCAGCTTGCGCAGCTGGTCGCGCTCGGCCTTCAGGCTGTTGAGCGCGGTCACGTCCTGGTCGCGCGACAGGTCCTGGGCCGCCGCAGCCACGGCGCGCTCCAGCGACTCCAGCTCCATCAGGAGGTCGAAGGCCTGGCGCCACAGCACCCGGGCCCGCTCGCCCGTCTCCTTCAGGAACGGGGCGCTCACGCCGGCCAGGCTCGCGTCCCGCTCCAGCCGCGCCAGGTCAGCCGGGCCGAAGCCCTTGGCCTGCAGCCGCCGCAGCGAGGCGTCCATCTCCAGGTGCTCGGTCTCGTAGCGCAGGCTGACCAGCTCGTGCGCCAGCCCGTCCAGCTTCTCGTCGCCGAACCCGTGCGAGCCCACCCGCTCGATAGCGTCGTCGATCACGCCCGGATCGCGCACCGCCGCCACCGCAAGCGCCGCCGAGAGCGCCCTGGGTGCGCCACGCAGGCGCTCCATGGCGTCCTTGGTCTCCACATGGGCCCCGGTCAGGGGCGCCTTGCGCTTGTCCCAGCGGGCCCGCGACAACTCCCGGCCCGCGGCGCCCACCGTGTAGACGGGCTGGCGCGTCGGCCACAGGCCCTCGAAACGGGCCAGCAGGTCCTCCTTGTAGGCCTGAGCCAGGTCCGGGTCGGCGATGGTGGCGGCCAGCTTGCGCAGGCGCACCTTCAGCGCGGTCTTCCGCTCCGGGGTGTCGAGGTCCCCCAGGTCCTTCTCGCGGGTGAACAGCGCCTCTGCGAAGGGCATGGTCTTGGAAAGCTGAGCTTTCAATACCGCCGCCCCCTGGTCGCGCAGCACGTCGTCGGGGTCCTTGCCGCCTTCCACCAGGGCGAACTTGAAGCTCTTGCCGGGTTTGAGCAGCGGCAGCGCCCGGTCGATGGCCCGCCCCGCCGCCTGCCGTCCCGCCCGGTCGCCGTCGAAGCACAGGGTGGGTTCCGGATGGTGGCGCCAAAGCACTTCCATCTGGTCCTCGCCCAGCGCCGTGCCCATGGCCGCCACCGCCGGCACGCCGGCGCGCTGGCAGGCGATGACGTCCATGTAGCCTTCCACCACCACCAGCGGCGGCTCCTCGCCGGCCGGGGCGGCGGCGATGATCTTGCGGGCGTCCGACAGGCCGTACAGCTGGTGGCCCTTGTGGAAGACCACCGTCTCCGGGCCGTTCAGGTACTTGGCGCGGGCCTGCGGATCCATCGCCCGGCCGCCGAACGAGACCACCCGGCCGCGCACGTCCAGGATCGGGAAGATGATCCGGTCGCGGAACCGGTCATAGGCGGCCCCGCCGTCCTCCGGCGCGATCAGCAGCCCGGCCTCGATCAGCTCCGGCGGCCGCGCGCCCTTGGTGACCAGATAGTCCTTCAGCGCCGTGCGCCCGCCCGGCGAGAACCCGATGCGGAACCGCGCCCACTCGCTCTCCGGCAGGCCGCGCTTCTCCAAATAGGCCCGCGCGTCGCGGCCGGACGGCCGGCGCAGTTCCCCCTCGAACCACTGGGCCGCCGTCTCCAGCCACTCGCCCAGGCCGTGGCGCTTCTTGTCCTGCTCCTGCCCGCGCGGATCCAGCGCCGGCAGCGGCACCCCCGCCTCACCCGCCAGCCGCTCCACGGCCTCGGCGAACGTCAGCCGCTCGGTCTCCTGCAGGAAGGTGATCAGGTCGCCGGTCTTGCCCGACGAGAAGTCGAAGAACTGGCCCTTGTCGTCGTTCACGTAGAACGAGGGCGTCTTCTCCTTGTTGAACGGCGAGAGGCCCACGTACTCGCGGCCTTGCTTGCGCAGCTTCACGGTCCGGCCGATGACGTCCGACGGCCGAAGCCGCGACTTCACCTCCTCCAGAAACCGCTCGTCAAACCGCCCGACCATTGCACCGAGCTTTCACATCCCTAGCCAGCCAACGCGAGGAGGCCAGGGGTCGCGCCCGTGGATGCGCTGATTCCCCCTGTTGGTGACTTGTGGATGATCTGTGCGTCACTTCCGGACATACCCCTTCCGGCTCGTCATCCCCGGGCTTGACCCGGGGATCCAACCGGCCTGTCCGGAGAGTCCTCATGGATGGCCGGGTCAAGCCCGGCCGTGAAGAGCAGGAAGGACGTGGCGCCGCGCTCCGCCTTCAAATCAGCGCGCCGCAGGCGCTGTCATGTTGAACCGCAGAAAACGCAGAAGGGCGCGGAAGAAGCCTCGCCAACTGCGCCTTCTGCGTTTTCTGCGTTTTCTGCGGTTGAATCCTCTCGGCGCTGACGCCCCGACCTCACCCCACGTGCGTGAGCTTGTCCGGGTTTCGCACCGCGTAGACCGCCGCGATCCTCCCATCCTCCCCAGGCTCGAACGCAAACGTCGCCGGGCCGTCCTCGAGCTGGATGAGGAACCCCGGATAGCCGTTCACCCGCACCGCGGTGATGTCGCCCACCCATTGGGGCCCATGCCGCCAGCGCAGCCGCTCCAGCAGCCGGATGATGTCCTCGCGGCCCACCATCACCCGCAACGCCGCGGAGCGCTTGCCGCCGCCGTCCGAGACCATGATCGCGTCTTCCGCCAACAGCTCGGTCAGAGTGCTGGTGTCCGCCGTTCGCGAGGCGGTCATGAAGGCCGTCGCCAGCTTCATCATCCGCTCGTGGTCCACGGTGAACCGCGGCCGCGCGTCCTGCACATGCTGGCGGGCGCGCGCCGCGAGTTGGCGGATCGCCGGCTCGGTGCGCTCCAGGGTGCCGGCCACCTCGGCATAGTCCTGGTCGAACACGTCGTGCAGCAAGAACACCGCCCGCTCCAAAGGCGAGAGACGTTCCAGGGCCAGCAGGAAGGCCACCGAGACCTCCTCCGCCTTCTCGATCGGATCGTCGGTCAGCGGCTCGATCAGCGGCTCGGGCAGCCAGGGCCCCTTGTAGGCCGCCCGTTCGGCCTTGGCGGCCCGCAGCCGGTCGATGCACAGGCGCGTCGTGGCCCGCACCAGCCAGGCGGCCGGGTCGGTGACGCCCTCCCCCGCCCGCTGCCAGCGGATCCAGGCGTCCTGCACCGCGTCCTCGGCCTCGGAGACCGAGCCCAGCATCCGGTAGGCCAGCCGTTTCAGCCGCTGGCGATTGGCCTCGAAGGCGTCGGTGAGCGCCACATCCATGGCCGCCATCCTACGCCGCCAACCGCAGCGGTGCGACCGTCTCGCCGGCCACCTTCACCCGCGAACAGGCCTTGCCGTAGCCAAGGGCGTACTTGAGCGTCGGGTACATCCGCGACGCCACGAGCGTCAGGCCGATGGCCACCAGCGCCTTGTCGCCCCAGCGGCGGACGATCTCGTCGCGCAACGGGTCGCAGGCTTCCATGTCGCGCGCCAGGCTGGCCTGGGCGAAGCGGTAGGCCAGGCCCGCCGTCTCGCCCATGGCGTCCAGGTCGCCGGCGATGACGGCGCGCATGACGGCCGGGTCCATGCCCTGGGCGGTGGCGATGTCCACGCCGACCTGCACGCAGGGGCCGCAGTCTTCGGACAGCGTGCCCACCAGGCCGGCGGCGAACAGCGCCTCCATCGGCGCGGCCTTGCGGTCGGCGGCCTGGGTGGCGAGCGAGAACTTGAACAAGCTGCCGGGGTTCTCCCGCAGCACGTGGCGCATGTAGCTGGCGTCGTAGTCGAAGGTCTTCTCGAACTTGTCGAGCCAGCGGGTCAGGAAAGTCTTGAGCATCGGTCAGGCTCCCTTGGGTTTGCGGAAGAAGGCCAGGGCGAGCGGGATCGCCGCGAACAGGTAGACGCCCACGAAATCGCGCTTGAAGTCGGCCAGCGGGGTGGTTCCGCACGTGGCGTCGTAGACGTGGATGGCCGCATGGATGGTCAGCCAGGCCGCGGTCGCCGCCATCGCCGCCCAGCCCTGCGCGGGCCGCCAGGCGAACCAGCCCATGCCCAGCGCGCCCATCAGGTAGACGGCGCCGATGTCACGGACGAAGTGCGGGTTGAACGGCCCCGTCGAGGTCACCCCCGGCACGGCGTCGTACCAGGCCAACGGCGCGACCAGCATCGCCGCACTGTTCGCCGCAAACAGCAGGCCCATCAGCCCCGCCAGCCACCGATCCCAGTTCCGCATCCGCCCACTCCCTCGGTTTTCGGACCAAGGACGGTGGGGCGGGCGGGGCTGTGACATAGGCGTCGAAAAATCTTTAGGCGCCAATCGCGTTCCTATAATGTTCCAAGACTAGCCAAGGGGCGTGACCATGAGCGGTGAAGCGGGCGGATCAATGATCCATGCCGGTGAGGTTTTCAGGATCCAAGGGGCGGTGTTCGAGGTGAACCGGGTAATGGGACGCGGCTTTCTCGAGGCGGTTTATCAGGAGTGTCTGACGCTGGAATTTGCCGCGCGTGGCATCCCGTTTCGAGCGACACCGCCGCTCTCCCTCGCTTATAAATCCACACCACTGAGGCAGACCTACTGCCCTGACTTCATCTGCTTTGAAACGATCGTCGTGGAGCTGAAGGCGGTCCGCGAAATCGCGCCCGAGCATCGGGCGCAGGTTTTGAACTATCTCCGCGCGACCGGTCTTGAGGTTGGGCTGCTAGTGAACTTCGGAGGTTCATCGAAGGCCACCGTGCAGCGGCTCGTGCTCCAGGAGGAAACCGCGAACCCACGCGAACGAACGCGAACCGGCCCTGCCAGTAGCCGCGCCGAGTTCTAGCGATCGATGCCAAGCAGGCTCGGTCTTGCCGCCTCCGCGGACTGTTCGCGTTCGTTCGCGTGGGTTCGCGGTTGAACGTGGGTTCGCGGTTGAAAAAGACTCTTGCGGCTCTCCCGCTACTTCGCCCGGTCCATGAACCCAGCAAAACGTTCGAACAGGTAGAGGCTGTCCGTCGGGCCCGGCGAGGCTTCGGGGTGGTGCTGGATGGAGAAGACGGGGCGGTCCTTCAGGGCCAGGCCCGCGTTGGTGCCGTCGAAGAGCGAGACGTGGGTTTCCACCACCGGTTCGGGCAGGCTGTCGCGGTCCACCGTGAAGCCGTGGTTCATCGAGACGATCTCGACCTTGCCCGTGGTCAGGTCCTTCACCGGGTGGTTCGCCCCGTGGTGGCCCTGGTCCATCTTGACGGTCTTGGCGCCCAGCGCCAGCGACAGCATCTGGTGGCCCAGGCAGATGCCGAACACCGGCTTGCCGCTGTCGACCAGCTTCTTGATCTCCGGCACCGCATACTCGCCCGTCGCCGCGGGGTCGCCGGGGCCGTTGGACAGCAGCACCCCGTCCGGATTGCGCGCCAGGATCTCTTCCGCCGTCGTCTTGGCCGGCACCACCGTCACGCGGGCGCCCACCGAGACCAGCGCGCGCAGGATGTTGCGCTTCACGCCGTAGTCGACGACCACCACCTCATACTTGGCCGCGCCCGGCTTGGCGTAGCCGCCGTTCCAGTCCCACAGGCCCTCGTCATAGGTGAAGGGCTGCAGGCAGGAGGCGTCCTTGGCCAGATCCAGGCCCTCCAGGCCCGACCACGCCTTGGCCTTGGCGGTCAGGTCGTCCAGGTCGAACACGCCGTCGGGGCTGTGCGCGATCATGGCGTGCGGCATGCCCTTCTCGCGGATCGTCCGGGTCAGCGCCCGGGTGTCGACGCCGGCCAGGCCGATGACGCCGCGCCGGGTCATCCAGGTTTCCAGGTCGCTGTCGGCGCGCCAGTTCGCCGGTTTGGTCGGCAGGTCGCGGAAGATCGCGCCCCGGGCGGCCGTCTCGGCCGAGCCGGACACCTGCTCGATGTCCTCGATGTTCGTGCCGACGTTGCCGATATGCGGGAAGGTGAAGGCCACGATCTGGGCCATGTAGGAGGGGTCCGTCAGGATCTCCTGGTAGCCCGTCATGGCGGTGTTGAAGCACACCTCGCCCACGGCCTCGCCCACCGCGCCGACGCCGACCCCTTGCAGGACGGTCCCGTCGGCCAGCACCAACACGCCGGTGACGCCAGGCAGCAGATCACGGCTCATGGTTCGGGTTCCTTGTGGGCAAACGGCGGCGTAGGTAGTGAGTCCCGGACGCGGGGTCAATGCGACGCGGGGGACCTATGGCCTATATCGATCCGGACCGCGAGGCCTGGGAGGTCTTCAAGGGCCTGCCGCGCGACCAGCCGATCCAGATGCTGAACCTGGTGAAGCTGAAGCCCGAGGCCGAATACCCTGAAGGCCACCCCGATCACGGCCGCGACCTCACCGGTCTCGACGCCTACCGCGCCTACGGCCGCACCACCGCGCACATCTTCGCCCGCGTCGGCGGCCGCCAGGTCTGGGCAGGCAAGCCCCAGGTGATGGTCACCGGCCCCGCCTCTGAAGCCTGGGACATCGCCTTCATCGCCGAATACCCGACCGCCGAGGCCTTCATCGCCATGGTCCGGGATCCCGAATACCGACAGCTCGTCGCCCACCGCACCGCCGGCGTGTCGGACTCCCGCCTGCTGCGTCTCGACCCGATCCGCGACCCGGGCGAAGGCTTCGGGGAATAGCTGGCTGGAAACGAGGGAAACTTGGCATTTCGGCCGAGACGTTTCTGAGCGAGGCTGCGCGCATGCTCGCCCTCCGACCCAACTGCGAATGCTGCGACCGCGACCTCGCGCCCGACAGCCCCGACGCCCGCATCTGCACCTTCGAGTGCACCTTCTGCGCCGACTGCGCCGACAACCGCCTGGGCGGGGTCTGCCCCAACTGCGGCGGGAACTTCGCCGCCCGGCCGATCCGCCCCGCCGGCGCCCTGGCCCGCTTCCCCGCCTCCACCGAGCGGGTGACCAAGCCTCACAAGGCCTGCGCCGCCTGATCACACCAGGCTCGTCATCCCACGGTCAGCCGAAGGCTGAGCCGGGGGACCCAAACTGAGTCTCAAGGTCGGCCAGCCGGCTTAGGTCCCCCGGATCGCCTTTCAGGCGGCCGTGGGATGACGGCATTGAGGATCAGGCCTGCGCAGCCTGATCGGCCAGGGCCGTCTCCAGCGCGCCGAACAGCGCCTCGACCCGGATCGGCTTGCCGATGTGGCCGTCCGCGCCCGCCGCGGCGCTGGCCGCCCGGTCGTCGGCCGAGGTGTTGGCGGACAAGACGATGGTGGGCGTGCGCGGCCGCCCCTGGGCGCCCTCCTCAGCACGGATGGTGCGGATCGCCGAAAGGCCGTCGGTGACGGGCATCCGCAGGTCCATCAGCACCGCGTCGAACCCGCCGGCCCGCCAGGCCTCCACCGCCTCGAAACCGTTCTCCACCGTCACCACCTGCACTCCCGCAGCTTCCAGCATCAGCTCGATGACCTTGCGGTTGGTGGGGTTGTCGTCGGCGGCCAGCACCTTCAGCGGCCGGTCGGGGACGGTGGCGTGCGGCCGATCGTCGGGCGCCAGGTCCGCGTCGCCATAGTCCAGCAGGCCGCTGACCAGCCGGTCCAGCTGGCGGGCCGCGCCGCGGATGTCCGAGACCAGCGCCCGCTGCCCCGGCTCAAGGTCGGAGGCGTCCAGCGCCTGCGCCAGCCCCACCACCCCGTTCAGCGGCGTGCGCAACTCGTGGCTCATGTCGGCCAGGAACTCGGCCTTGGCCCGCTGGGCGGCCTCGGCATGGGCCAGGGCCTGCTCCAGCGCCTCGGCCTGGCGCTTCATCTCGGTGATGTCGACGCGCAGGCCGATGACGCCGCCGTCCGAGGTGCGCCGCTCCTCGATCATCAGCCAGCGGCCGTCCGCCACCTGCTGTTCGTGGCGCTGCCCGGTGGCGGTGGCGAGCTTGGCCTCGCGGGCGGCCAGCCACGCGTCCTCGCAGCCGATCGCGTCAGGGTAATCGCCACGCCGGACGCCCTCGCGCAGGGTGTCGATGAGGCGCGCGCCGGGCCGGAACAGGTCGGCCGAGCGGTGGTAGATCTCGGCGTAGCGGCGGTTCCAGAGGACATAACGCCCCTCGGCGTCCAGGAAGACCACGCCCTCGGGAATCGCGTCGATGGCGTCGCGCAGCCGCGCCTCGGCGCGCTCGGCCTGGGCGCGCGCATCGGCGAGCGCCGCCGCGCCCGTCAGCCGCGCAAACCAGGCCCTGAGCCCGCCTGTCGCCATCCTCGAGATCTCCGAATCGCTCGCCGACAAAGGATGCGGCGGCCGGGCGCCCCAGCGTCCGCAATCACTTGCAGTGCGAAGGATTGGCGGGCGACGCCCAGGCGCGGGGCGCCCGGCGCCCGCCGATTGCGCAACCCCGGCGCGGGGCCTTATGGAACGGCGATGCGCATCACCACGGTCGGCCTCGATGCCGACGACACGCTCTGGCACAATGAAACGATCTTCCGCCTGACGCAGGACCGGCTGCGGGAGATGATGTCCGGGTTCGCGGATCATGCCACCACCAACGCCAAGCTGGCCGAGGTCGAGCGGCGGAACCTGCGGCTCTACGGCTACGGTGTGAAGGGCTTCACCCTCTCGGTGATCGAGACGGCCATGGAGCTCACCGGCGGAAACCCGCCCGGCCGCCTGATCGCCGACATCCTGGCCGCCGGGCGCGAGATGCTGGCCCATCCGGTCGAGCCGTTGCCGGGGGTGGACCAGGCGCTGGCCGACCTGTCGGAGGCCGGCTACCGGCTGGTGCTGATCACCAAGGGCGACCTGCTGCACCAGGAGCAGAAGCTGGCCGCCTCGGGACTGGGCGACCTGTTCGCCGCCGTGGAGATCGTCAGCGAGAAGGACGCCTCGACCTATTCCCGCGTCTTCGACCGCTATGGCACGGGCGCGGCGGAGGCGGTGATGTGCGGCAACTCCATGCGCTCCGACATCCTGCCGGCGCTCGCAGCGGGCGCTTGGGGGGCCTACGTGCCCTACCCCATCACCTGGGAGCACGAGGTCGCCGAGCCCCCGGGCGCGCACCCTCGCTTCGCCGAACTGACCAGCATCTCCGAACTGCCCGGCTGGGTGCAGGGCCTCTAGCCAAGGCGCGCCGCAGGCGTCGTCTTTAAGAACCACGGAAAACACAGAAGACACGCAAGGCTCAGCGGGCACGGCCTCTGCTGTGTCTTCTGTGTTTTCCGTGGTTTGAATCTTTGGGCGCTGGCGCGCCGACGCGGCTGCAGTTCCGCGCGCGCCGTCATCCGACCTTCGTAGCCGCCTACCAGCCGATGTGTTCGAGCATTTCGGGGAGGACCTGGACGAAGACGTCCACGTCGTCCTGCAGCGCCTCGTAGGTGCCGCCGGGCGCCACATTGGCGTCGTAGGCGAAGATCGGGTCCCCGCTCTTGTCGAGATAGACGCGGACGTAGCGCTTCTTGAGGTTCCAGTCGTTGGCCTTGTCGGCGCCGAGCGGCTCCTTGAGGTCGAAGCTGGCCACGAACTGGATCGCACGGCAGCGGTTGTCGGCGCAGTCGTAGAGGTCGATGTCGAAGTTGATCCCGTCCTTCTTGAGCGAGACGTACGGCGCGCCCTGGTCGGTCTTCTCGATCTTCGGGTCGTAGCCGGCGCTCTTCATGAACGCCGAGACCTCCTCGACCGTCAGGCCTGCGTCGGGAATCGGGCGGGCGTGCGCCGCCCCGGGCCCGAGCACCAGAGTGCTTAGCGCCAGGGCGGCCACGATGGCCTGAAGCATACGCGTCATCGTCACCCCCAGGCCGCGCGGACGTCCGCGAGGCCTAAACCTACAGCCTCGACAGCTTGCCGACGCCGATGACCGGGCCGCTCGGGCCGGCCGGGTTCTTCGAGCCGCCAGGCGGTTCGACGGAGACGGCCAGGGCCGCGCCTTCGGCCATCTTCGCCATGACTTCCGTCGGCAGCGCGATGACCTTGGCCTTGCCGGACTCCACCAGGCCCAGGGACTTGGGATTGTCCTGGCCGGCGATCAGCCACAGCTCGTGCACCTTGTCGCGGTCGGAGCCTTCCGGCAGCAACGAGGTGACGATCAGGGCCTTGCGGTCCGGGTCGTAGGAGGCGGTGAACAGCGGCTGGATGCCACCCGGCTGGGTGGTCACGACGCTGGCGCTCAGGAGCTGGCCCTGCGGCGCCACCGGGACCTGGCGTTCCACCACCACCGGCGGCTGGTTTACCTGGACCATGACGCCGGCGAGGCTGGCCGCGGCCAGGGCGAAACCGCCCACGGCCGAGTTCCGCCAGAACCGCAGCTTGTTCATCAGGGCGCCGTTGTCGTTGGCCGGCGCGCGGGAGTCGTTGGCCGGCAGCAGGCGCTCGATACGCGGCCACAGGCCGGTCGGGGCTGGGACGGACGCGACGCTCTCCAACATGGGCGCCAAGCGCGCACGCCAGGCCTCCACATCGGCGGCGAAAGCCGGTTCACGGGCCATGCGCAGCTCGGCGGCGGCGCGTTCGGCGGCGTTCAGAACCCCCAGCGCATGTTCGGCGGCCAGGGCTTCGTCTTCGGACAGGTCAGGGGCTTCGCTCATGACTGGAGGCACCCCTTCAGCTTCGCTAGTCCTCGACGGATCCAACTCTTAACGGTGCCCAGCGGAGCATCCATGCGCTTGGCTAAGGCTTCGTAAGTGACGCCTTCAAAAAATGCGGTGCGGATGACCGACTGGGTGCGATCGTCCAATTCCGACATGCATCCGTGCAGCCGGTTCCGGTCGTCGGCGGCGGACAGCAGGGTCTCGGCGCTGTCCTGCCCATCGGCGATTTCCAGGTCATCCACCTGCTCGGCGTAGGCCATGGGCCCACGCGCCCGCAGGCGGTCGATCGCTCGGTTGCGGGCGATCGTCGATACCCAGGTCATCACGCTTGCGCGGGCGCCATCGAAGCGATCTGCCCGTCGCCATATGGTGACGTAAACGTCCTGCAAAACGTCCTCACTCTCCTCGCGGTCGGAGAGGATACGGAGGCAGACGCCAAAAAGCTTCGCGGAGGTGGCGTCGTACAATTGTCGCAGGGCCTCGCGCTCACCCGCGGCGATGCGCGTCATGAGCGGCGTGAGGATGTCGGATGTCGTCGCGGCGGCGGCCAAGGCTTTCCCTATGGTTGTGTCGCTTTGAGCAGCGAACGAATTAAGGCGAAGCTGCCTCGCTGCGGCTCAAGACGCAAGCATTCCCGTGTCAGGGGTTTCTGGGAATCGTCACGGTTGCGCCCGGCGGGGCCTGGTCGATGGTCATCAGACGCGCCGGCTCGTCGCCCACCACCTCGGCCTCGTGCCACTGGTCCACGGCGTCGACCATCCAGTCGCCGGCCACGGCCTCGCGCACCTGCCCGGTGTCCAGGTTGGTGATCTTCAGGCGGCCGGCCAGCACGGCCACGAGGCGCGGATAGGGGTGCTTGTGGACGGGCAGGCGTCCGCCAGTCGGGATGACCGTCTGGGCCACGGTGACCCTCAAAGGCCCTTCCGCCGCCCGGATGGGCTGCCCGGACAGCGTGGCGTCGATCGTCACAGGCTTGCCAGGAACCGGCGGAACCTGGGCCGCTGCGGGGCCGGCGATCAGCAGAAGGGCGAGGAGAGGCTGGGCGCGTCGCATGCCCCAGCCTACTCGGCCCGCGGGGATAAGCTAGGCCGCGGCGGCGGCCTTCACGGTGGCCTTGCGGGTGGCGGCGCGCTTTTCCTTGGCGCGCTCCAGGCGGGCCTCCTTGCGCTGGTCGGCCTCGGCCTGAAGGGGCTCCAGCAGCTCCGCCGCGGCCGCCTTCTGCTTCTCGTCGCCCTGCTCGCTGAGACGCCGCGCGTTGGCCAGCAGGTTCACGACCTCCTCGTCGCTGAGGGTCGGGATTCTGTCGAGCAAGCTCATGGGGCCTCCGCGTGTGCTGGGACGCCGAACGTCGGCGCCCACAAAGATAGAGCCCAAGGCCTTGGTTAGTTGCGTGATTCGGTTGAGAAATTTCCGGGAACCAAAGATCGTTTGGCGACTTGCCGACGCCAGCGTCGGAAGCGTGCTTGCGCCATCGGTCCCGGCCCTCTACATCGCCCGCTTAACCTGCAGTTCTGACTTAGCGGCGGCGGTGCGAAAGCATGCGCGGC
>Ga0255338_1005234_pt1 | contig 12207 bp, 10 predicted proteins | sample MeOH1_35cm_T4_19_FD_203715 | JGI IMG/M metagenome (GOLD analysis project Ga0255338, IMG submission 203715) | Sandy soil microbial communities from University of British Columbia, Vancouver, Canada - MeOH1_35cm_T4_195 | ecosystem: Engineered > Artificial ecosystem > Sand microcosm > Unclassified ... | reverse complement strand
AAACCGTTACTTTCCTTTCTTGCGTTCTCTCGCAACTCCTAGAACCTTAGCACAATACGGGCACTTATCCGTTTACAAACGTTTGCTCCCGACTACCGTGCTTCGAAAGCATTATCTATGCTCTATAATTTAAAACCTAACAATTATGACCTTATCACAATTCTTAAGTATTTATCGATTTCAATTTACTGGACAGGTAATCGGAAACGGTGTATACGAAGCGGTTACCAGCGTAATCAGATTGTCCGATGACCAAGTAGTAAGTAGAGTTAAGACCTCAATTGATATTGTTGAAACGAATGATTTTATTGAAGCATCTCAGACCGAATTTTCATTGGTTGGTTGGGATTGGCAAGCAATAATCGATCAAACAAAGAGAGGCCAATTGGATTATTTCGCCCAGCGTGTCCCAATTACGGATTTTTTCCCCTTAAACTCGGATACTGACATTTCTCGACTGGTCTAGAAATTAGATGGCTGATTGAACATTTTTCTAAATCTTCGACCAAAAAGTTCGATATCTGCTCATTCAGGGCTACAAAACCGGACTTTTCGATACAGTCAATCGAAAGTCCGGTTTCTTTTTTCTCCAAACTTCCTGATGCTAAGGCGATCCAAGCGTAAACCGCATTCACGCGTGCGGTTCGATATTGATTGTTTTTTAGGTCATAGCGAATACCCTCAGGGAATACAAAGTTTTGAACATTACTCTTCGCTTCACTGCTGCCCTTCTCCCAAACAACTCCAAGGTTATCAGCGAGTTCCAGATATTTATCTGCTTGCTTTTCAAGGTTCGATAAATCTATTTGGGTTGACTCTGAATTCTTCTTCGCTAACGCAAGTTCTTCTTTGAATTGTGGCTCGAACTTTTCGAAGAGTTCTTTCTTGATTTCATCCAATGCGTATCGCTCGGTTAGCTTGTCTAACTTCTTTTCAAGTTCCGTTACTTGTCGTTTGTAGATTTCGGCCTGCTCAATATTCTGCTGAACGGATTCGCGAAGCTTGCGATGCAGACTTTCGCGCAACATCTGTTTGTGATCCGGCTCCACATTGAAAAGATTCAGCACGTTCTTGAATTGTTCGTGCATCACCAAGGCGCTCTTGTTGCACTTGCAGCCTTTCTTATTGCATTTGTAGTAGTACAAACCTTTTGCCTTGACAGTATATCCTGCGTAGCCTGTTCCGCAGTAATCGCAACGGACGAATGCGCGCAAAGGCAAGCGATCATCCGACGTATTCCACTTGTAACCTTGATTCGTGTGGCGCTTGATGTTGTTCACTCTTGTGATCAAAACAATCTTCTCACGGAATCAAAAAAAATGCCTCTTCCTGGCGTTGAGTTCACTCAAGCAGTTATTGCCTATACAATCGAAAAACTAACGAGCAGTAGCCAGTGCGGGATTATTGATACCAATTATTTTACCACAACAACAGAGCATTTCACCGAATCACAAAATCACAACACATGTTTGAATCGCAAACTTGGAATTGATGTCGGAGGTAACATTAAGAATTGTCCAAGTCTAGCAATTTCATTTGGAAATGTGGCAACCATGCGATTGGATGAAGCAATTGAACACCCTGAATTTAGAAAACTGTGGGGTATTAAGAAGGCCGACATTTCAATCTGTAAAGACTGCGAGTTTCGACACATTTGCACAGATTGTCGTGCTTTTATTGCTAATCCCAACGATTTATATAGTCCGCCTCTAAAGTGTGGCTATGACCCATACACCGCTACATTTAGTGATTGGAATGATAATCCGTTAAAACAAAGCATCAAATCTTACTATAAAATATAAATTGAATTAAAGCGACAACTATTAATAGATAATATGTAAAATTATCTCATTAAATTAGATTTCAGATACATCTTTAAATCGAGCCCACTATGAGATTTACTGTAACCCTCACGCTGATTCTAATTCACACTCTTTTTCTGCAGGGCCAAGAAAACATGATTATTGTCAATGGCGATACGGTTTATGAGCAAAAACCTTCAAGAGGTGATTTTTTACTTGGTAAGGGCAAGACCAAACGTGTGTTGAAAGCTTACAGAAGAGAGTATAAGAAATCGCCAAAGGAAACCGCGTATAATTTTGCTTGCGCTTTCGCCAGAAACAATGAGCCGGATTCTGCATTTAAATATCTTTTTTATAATGCAGAGTACGACACGAGTTTTGGGTTCTTATGTCTCACAGATCCAGATTTTATAACATTGAGGGCGGATAGCAGATGGCTTAAATTAAAAGATACGGTACTTTCCCATTTTTCCAAATGGCACCCAGGACTTATATCTAATTTACCTCTCGCAGCCAAATTATGGGACATGATGGCTTGGGATCAGGCATATTATAATGAGGTAGATATTGCTCGCAATAAACTAGGACCGGCCTCACCTGTTGTAGCTGCATTATGGAATCTGAAAATGATAATTGGTGAAAGGAATCAGTTAGAATTAGATTCAATCATTGGGATTTATGGTTGGCCGAAAATTTCTGCCGTAGGGCATTATGCATCTAATTCTGCGTTCCTGATTGTCCAACATTCAACTCTTGAAAAACAAGAAAAATATTTACCTGATATTAAATTGCTGTGCGAGCAAAAGGAATGCGAATGGCAAAGCTATGCGTTAATGTATGATAGAATCAAGGTAGGACAAGGGCTACCGCAGTTGTACGGATCTCAGATTACTTATAATTATGTAACACACAAGTATGAATTTTTTCCAATTGAGGATGAAATTAACGTCAATAAGCGTAGAGCTGAGGTGGGGCTTAATCCTATTGAGGACTACGGTAAAATATTTGGAATAAGGTACGTGCCTAAAAAGTGAGGTTCAACCCGCATTAATTTCCTTGAATGCACCAGGAGTTTTTGTTAGATCTTGAACCAACAAGTTCGATATCTGCTCACTCAGGGCTACAAAAGAAAGTCTCTCAGAAATGAGAGACTTTTCTGTTTTATGGACGTACTACGTTTACGTTTTATACTCGGAGAAACACAACAAGCACTACACAGGTTACAGTGCCGATCCTGCGGACAGATTTCTTTCGCACAATGAGAAAGCGACAAATGGGTTCACACTTCGCTATCGTCCATGGAAGATAATTCTTCAGAAAGAATATGCGACAAAGGCAGAAGCTCGCCGCAGGGAGTTGTGGCTGAAGTCTGGGGTTGGGCGTGAATACGTTAAAACTCTTCCCCACTAACAGTCGGGCGAATATGCTTCGGTCCACTGCTCGAGCGACATCAGGACCAATCGTGAAGCGAGAAAATCCTGTCCCGCTACAAAAGAAAAAGCCTTCCGATTTTGGAAGGCTTTTTTCGTTACAGTGTTGCGATCACAAATCCGATTTCACAATCCGTAATCCCTTCCTTCCGGAAACGTTGAGAATATATAATCCGTTCTCTAATGCATCCATCTTCAGGATCATTACAGACTCAGTTATCTCAAACGTCATTACCATACGGCCACTCACATCTGTTATAGTTGCGATCTCACCAATACTTTCTTCCGGGCACTTTAAACTGAATGTTGTCGTAAACGGATTTGGAGAACCCGACAACAGTGAAAGTGATTCTTCAGATTCACTGATCCCGATCGCAATACTCTGCAGAAACATTGCACCCATCGATGCTCCTCCCGTACAATTCACCGACCATATCTGCGCAACAGGATAACGATATCCCGGTGCAAACCAGTAGTAATAATCCCCATTACAGGTATCACTTCCGTTTTGCGTTGAATCAATCCACATGATGGAACGATGAATGCGCAATGCATTGTTGTACGTCGCTGCAGGAGTAATAACCGTTCCGAATCCATCACACGAAATCAGGACAAATCCTGAACGGTAAGTAGTTTGTGTGGCGTTACTGACTCCCGCGAACAGATCGGTATAGGAGTTATTGAAGCTCATCGGAAAAATGAAACGCTTTTCGGGATCGCTGTAAATGAAATCAGCCATTCCGGGTGTAACAGTGTTGCCTACGCAATTGTATTCGTTCCATGTTCTCTGGATCATTTCATAACCGGACAGCCCGATACCGAGTGTTGCTGTCGGATACTGATTACCGCATGGAATGGCTCCGACATCCGTAACAGAATACGTTGCAGTATTCATCAGTATGGCTGCGGAAAAATCCCAGGTGTGATTCGCTCCCGTGCCTCCCGGGAAAATATATTGTGCGTTGTTCACCGTGTACTGATCACCTGCCTGCGGAGCGAAAGCTGTGTCCGTAAAAACAGGTTGAGCACTCAGACCCAGGGCGCACATCACGACCGGTAGCGAAAAACAGATCTGACGACGAAGAAAATTGTGCATGAGCAACTGATTTGATTTTTATTGATTGCCTTTTACCACTCTCACAAATTGAATTGAACTTTCACCGGTAATTTTCACCAGGTAAATTCCGTCAGCAGCATTCTCCAGCACTACATTATTTATTCCGGCAACTGCATTCTGAGTGTGAACCAATCCGCCGGCAGCGTTGTAAATTTCTACAACCGCATCTGATCCGGATTCCAGGACAAAACTTCCATTGTTGGGATTCGGATAAAGCAGAACCGGGTTCTCATCCGGAGAATTGATAATTCCCAGGCAATTGTCAACGTAAATGGTTCCGCTTGCAGAACTTTCACAGCTATCCATGTTGTAAACCGTGTAAGTCAGCAGGTGTGTACCTGCTCCTGCTGCGAAAGGATCAAACGTCATTCCGGTCACACCGGGTCCTGACCACACGCCTCCGCCGGGAATGCCGATACTGCTGAGATTCACCTGAGCATTACTCACACATTGTGTGTCAACCGCGCTCATGTTTGCATTCACAGTCAGCAGATCGCTGACGATTACGTTTACAGTATCAGAGCCCGTGCAGCCATTTGCATCTGTGCCGGTCACGGTCCATTGTGTGATGCCGGGAGCTTGTGTGATCACGATTGTGTCGTTAACAGAACTGGTACTCCACAAGTAAGTCGACGCACCACTTGCAATCAGTGTGTCGGTATTTCCTTCGCACTCGGTGGTTGCCATGGAAGAACTGATTGCCACCGAAACAGGATTCGTAACGGTTACAACGAAGTTGCACACGGAAGCATTTCCGCTGTTATCTGTCGCTGTGTAATTGACCGAAGTTGATCCCAACGGAAATATTGCACCGGAATTAAAGTTGGAAATCATTGATGCAACCGTGCAGTTATCTGTTGCAACCGGAACGTTCCAGTTAACAACCGCCGTACAGCCCGCGTTGTTAGCGGGAACGGTAATGCTGGAAGGACAGGAACTGATTACGGGTGATTCATTGTCATTCACAGTGACAAGGAAAGAACAGTTAGCTGTGTTGTTCAGAAAGTCTGTAGCTGTTGCCGTAACAGTGGTTGTCCCGACCGGGAATTGCGTTCCGCTCGGAATATTATACGTAATCACAGGCGGAGGAGAACCTGCTGTGGAGATCGTGATATTATTGATTGCAACCGATGGATCTGTTCCGATATTGTCGGCATTGTTCGTCCAGTTGAAACCGATTTTCAGATTCGCATTGTTGTTGCAGGAGGAAGGAAGTGATGCGGTGTAAGCTGTCCACTGTCCTTGTCCGCTGCCGCAAACCGCAGACTTGATACTTGCAGTGAGTACCTGCCAACCGCTGCCATCGTTGTACACAACTGAGGCATTATCGAGCAAACCATCACCCATTGAGATATAATTGAAATTCAGTGTGAGACCGGAATATCCTGTTGTATTAATGGCAGGCGATTCGGCGCGCTTATTCGAAGTTTTGGTTGCATTGTACACAGCTCCGGTAATCAGCGAACCGCAGAACTGTGATGTACAGGTGATGTGCAAGGTGAGATCTCCATTGGTTGCGACTCCGCATCCGGGAGGAGCAACTCCGCCCTCACTGTCATTTACTTCCCAACTGTTGGGTGTAGATGCATTCGTTCCGGTGTTTACGTTCAGTGTCCATCCGTTGATTCCCGTTTGAAAATCTTCCGAATAAACGGTAACCGCACCGCTGCAGGACGTTGTTGCAGTTGCCGGAGCGTAATTGACAACCGCACCGCAGATACCGGGTGAGGAGTTAGTTGTGATGTTCGCCGGACAGGTAATGGTTGGTCCGCATTGTGCAGATGAAGGTTGTGCGGCACAGATGGATACAACAAGCAGCGACGCAGTGTAGAGTTTTTTCATAATAGAGTAGGTGATTGCGAGTAACAAGATAATAAAATAATGAATTATCTGTGCCTCTTGAATTAACCTGTAATGTCTCACTTTAAACTTTGTGGACCTTCGTGACCTTGAGTCTTAGTGGCAAAATACAGCCTCCCGGTTATGTCACGAAGTCTCTAAGGCGGCAAGCTTCACAAAGAACCTGAAACTGAGACAATACCAATTAACCGTTTTTTGTGCATTTTTGATAAGTGAAGACTATATTCCTCACCCTTTCCTTACTGATCGCTTCTGTTTCGGTCAGCACAGCGCAGGATACTGTTGCGATTGTGAAAGCTACGCCCGTAAAAACAGCGACTGAATCAAACTGGCAAACAGCGAGGGATGCGTGTCATAAATTAATTGCGGACAGCGTATATACCGATTCGGTATTCGGAGGATTTATGTTAATGATCGGCCCGCGTTTATGGGAAGAACTGCAAACGGTTCCGGAAATAGCGCGGATGAAATTGGGCAATCTGATGCTGAACGTACCTGTTTACAGAAACGGTAATGCAAACGGGACGGAAATTGCTTACAGCAAATTCACACAAGGTAAACCACAGTACACAGAGCTGTGGAAATCTATGTACAGTGCAATTGATTTACATAACGGAAAGCTGGTTGACCTGAATGATCGCGATAAATATTTCTGCTGGCAGTATTTTGCAAAAGTGGAAGAACCGATCATTGCAATTGAGACCGGAACAGGCCGGTATATATTACAATTTTCAAGCGGTCATCTCCTGTTTATTGAGTCCACAGGATATTGAAGCCATGCAACTATATTTTCTTCCTCTCCACTTTTTTCCTGCCGCGTTTACCGTTCACCGGCGATTTTTCCGCTTTCTGATCAGGAGCTGCAATCATGGTCGGAATGTTTCCGATGCTTTTTGCGTACTCCAGGTCATAGCCGAAGCCATCGCTGACCGGATCATAAATGATTTTAGCTATCGGCCGCACCGCATAATACCCCGTATCACAATAGCGTAACGGCATTTCGATTTCAAAATCGTAAGAGAAACGTTTCTTGTTTTTTCCATCCGGAACTTTCGTGTCGATGAGAACGAGGCGCTCCATGAATCCGGGTTTGGAAAATTCCAGCAGGTAAGATTTATTCAGATCGAGCTGAATGTAAATCGGCAATGTGAGATCTGCGTAGATAGTGTCGTACACAGAATCATTCTCTATGATCAGGACCTGGTAATCGCGCATCGGCGAATTCTTTTGGGAAACACTGCAGGAAATCTCAAGTCCGGCGCGTGGAAATACCAATCCGGTAGCAGGTACACACTCAGTACGTGCGCTGAGCGAATGGTGGACAATCAGCACGCAGAAAAGGAATTGTAGCTGTCTGTTCATGAGAGACTCCTTTCTGATTAACCATGGCATTGATAGGCTGTCCGCCGCAGCGGAATGTTACTGTTGTAACGATATGGGGGAGTTCACAGTTTCACTTCATGACTGTTATTTGTAAACGGGCAACTGACAGTATTCGGTGCTGGGCACCGATCTCCCTGTTCTGCAGCTCATATTATGCAAGCATAAAACTGCAAAATGCCGCAAATATCTGTGTAATGGCGTGCGGGGAAAAGGTTACATCCGATACCGGTGAAACACAACCGGTGAAAAAAACTCAGCTACGGGTGTGTTACCTGTAGCTGAGCGGGGATTGAGGTGTAACTGAATGACCTCAATAAATAGCAGTGTAAATGCGGAAGGAAATTACTTACCTGGCGATTTCAACCACTTTGAATTCGGTCCGGCGGTTAAACTGCCATTCTTCTTCCGTACATTTTACTCCGTTGGTACACCTGTTGAGTGGCTTGCTTTCTCCGTATCCTTTCGCCGTGATCCTGTCTTTGCTTACGCCTTTTGAAATGATATAATCCACTGCCGACTGTGCACGTTTCTGGGAAAGTTTCATGTTGTAGTTATCTCCGCCGCGTGAATCTGTATGGGAACTCAATTCAATTTTGATGGCCGGATTGTCGATCATAATCTTCACCAGCTTGTCGAGTTCAATAGCTGCATCAGGCCGGATGTCCCACTTGTTGTAATCGTAATAAATGTTCTCCAGTCGTATCGGCTTGTTGAGAACGATCTTTTCAAGCGGCACAACCAGGAAGGTGGTGTCATTCAGTTTGCCGGTGAATCCTCCGGTGCGTACCGAACCGAATCCGCAGAAATATTCGTCACAGCGCAAGGTAAAGCCGTAACCGGTGAGTGAATCGGCCCCGAAAATAAGCTGGCCGTTTAAATCTGTTTTCATTTTGGTGGTCGTGTTGTCTTTACCGTTGAATACCTCTACATCGGTATTCGGAACAGGCAGAAGACTCTCTTTGTCGACTACCGTAAAATTTACCACAAAGGCCGGCTGCAGACGATGGAAATGAAAGATTTTGTCGATTCCCTGCGTTGAGCTTCTGCTGCTGGAGAAATAACCTTCCTGGCCGTTCTGAAGAAACAATACACCGAAATCATCTGAACCTGAATTGAACGGAGCAGACAGATGAACCGGAGACTGTGTGGTTAAACCGGAAGTTGGAATCCGGAAAATATCCAGTCCGCCGATTCCCATGCTTCCATCTGTTGAATAATACAATTGTTCTGCCTGCCCGGGAAGTTTGCAGATAGTTGGAAACATTTCATTGCCCGCCGTGTTGATCCGTTCTCCTGCATTGACAGGATTGCTCCACACATCATTAACAAGTTCGCTGTAGTAGATGTCTGTTCCGCCATAGCCGCCTGGTTTATCAGAAATAAAGTAAAGGCGATTATTAACTGAACTGATGGCCGGATGTCCGCAGGAATATTCCTTGTTGTTGAAAGGAAGTGATTTGATATTTGTCCAAAGATCATTCACGCGTTCTGCACGGCAGAGTTCAAGGTGGTTGTCCCGGTCTTCAGCAGCACTTGCTTTACCATCCTGCACGCTGCTGCGGGTGAAATAAATGACATCACCATCTGCGGATATTGCAGCAGGGCCCTCATGCAGTTCAGAGTTCACCATTCCGGGAAGCGGAGTTACTGAGAATTCCTTCGGAGGGCCGCCCAGGTGTCCATTTGTAGCATACAGGGTTGGTTCCGGCAGGTTCTTTTTCTCAGTGGCAACATAAAGATCAAGGTAACCGCGCCCTGTCCAGTTATTCACCGGGCCACCGGCTGTTACCGGAGCTTCTGCTGTTACCAGAAGTTCGTTTCCGTAGGCTACCGTACTGAAAGCAGAACCCTGAAATCCAAAGTCAACTTCTGTGATCCTGTAGTACGGGGTAACAGTACTGAGCTTCTCCGCGGAATCGCAGGAACGCAGTTGTGCTTCTGCAAACGGGTCGTTCGGATGAAGTGCGAGATAATCACTGTACACTTTACCGGCCACATCATACTTTCCGACAGAGCGTAGTACTTCTCCGTAGTGCAGCTTATCATCTGCTGACGCATCCGGAGAATTGATTCCGCGGGCATACCATTGTTCCGCCGCGCTGTCGTGGTTCATCTGGCGATAACAGTCTGCTAACCGAAGCATCACCGTTTTGTCTGAATCATTCTTCAGGTAGGTTTCGTAAATGCGGGCAGCAGCAGCAAATTCATAATTGTCGTAATGAATCTGCGCTTCCCTGAGCAGGCGGTTGGCACATCCGGCAATCAATAGTACCGAGGCGGCGAACGGGATAAATAGTTTCAGTTTCATGGTTGCAGTATTAAAAGAAGCGGGGCGATTTGTAACGGATGGTTTCGTCTTTCACGAAATCCCATGCAAGCATGAGTTCGTGCGAACCACTGTTGTAATTACTGAGGCGGGTAATTGTGAGATCGTATGCGTATCCGATACGGAGATTACTGGTGGCCTGGTATTCTACCATGCCCACCACTGCATCACCACTCCGGTAAGAGGCGCCGATCCAGAGGGTTTTGTAAAAGAACACATGCAGGTTGTAGTCCACTTCAAGCGGCACTCTCGGTACATACTTCACAAGGAGGGAAGGTTTGATATCCACATTCTTTCCTGCGGGAAAAGCATATCCGATTGTACCGAAATAGTGACGCTCCAGGTGAGGTGCATTATCGATGCCTGCACTGATCAGTGTTTCCGGTTTGTAATTGATGATGTTCGGAATGGAAACGCCCGCATAAAAACGCGGTGTATAGAAGTAGGCACCTGCACCTGCAATCGGAAGGAACTTACTTTTGATGTCGGCAGTAAATACCTGGTCTGCCTGATCCCAAACTGTTAACTGCGTGAGTTGTGCACAGTAATAAGTGAGACCGGCCCTCAGCCCAAGTGAAAGTTTGGCTTTCTCACCTACACGGAGGTGGTAGGAAGCTGTTCCGGTTACTTCCGTGCGGTTGGTTACACCAATGCGATCATTACTCACCAATGCGCCGATACCAAGGTGTTTTTTGCTGATCGGCATATCGAAACTGAGGTAAGCGGTCAACGGAGATCCGTCGAATCCAACCCATTGCTTTCTTCCGAGCAATGTAATGTTCGCGTATTCGTGACTGCCTGCATACCCGGGATTTACAAAATGTCCGCTGAACATATACTGGCTGACCATCGGGTCCTGCTGTGCATGCACCAACGCCGGTACCAGAGCGAAGGAGAAAACGAGCGAATAGATTATTTTTTTCATGGCTGTTATTTTTTACCTGTTTTACCGGCGGAGATCAACGTAACCGGTGAGTGTAATTGATTTGTCATTGATAAGAAGGACGACGAAGTAGGTACCGTCCGGAAGCTCTTCACCTGTATTGCCGGCACCTCTCCATGTGTTGAAGTAATTGTCAGCATCATACACGAGATTGCCCCATCGGTTAAATACTTCCAGGCGATTTACCGGGTAGGCTTCAATTCCATGAACTACAAATGCATCGTTGAATCCGTCGCCGTTCGGAGAGAATCCGGTAGGCATTTCCAGGTTCAGCGGTTCGTTCAGTACAATTGTCAACGCTGCTGTACATCCATTGGTATCTGTAACTACCACCGAGTAAGATCCTCCGCTCAGACCGGTAAGATCCTCTGAAGCACTTCCATTGTTCCATGCAAAATCATAGGGTGCAGTTCCACCGGCAACCGTAAGATCGATGGATCCGTCCTGTGCACCATAATTACTTACCTGGTAACCGCTCACGTATTGTGAAGTAGTTGCACTTGCGGTAAGTTCCAGCGGATTCGCGAGATAGAATGTGTCGTTGACAACGCAGTCGTTCGAATCGGTAACAACTACTGTGTAGACACCTCCTGCAAGATTGAGTGCATTCTGTGTTGTCTGGCCGTCTGACCAATTGAACAGGTAAGGTGGTGTGCCTCCGCTTACTGATAAACTTACTGAACCGTTGTTGTCATTGTAACAAAGTGGATTGAGATAGGAAGTACTTAATACCACCGGAGACGATTCAGTTATCTGCACACTGGTGTCCGTTAAACATCCGTTTGCATCCGTAACATTCACACTGTAAGTTCCTGCACTCAGGTTGCTGATGTCTTCGGTGGTTGCGCCGTTCGACCATGCATAAGTAAGTGGTTGAACTCCGCCACCGACACTGATGTTAACAGAACCGTTGGAGAATCCGTTGCAGGGAACATCCTGGTGTGAAGCGTTCATGCTTAGTGCTGCAGGTTCGATAAGCGTTACGGTATCAGCCGCAGTACAGCCATTCTCGTCAGTAACATTCACAATATATGTTCCTGCCGGAATGTTCGAGAGATCTTCCGTAGTTGCAGCATTGCTCCACAGGAAATTGTAACTGACTGTTCCGCCTGCCACCACGAGATCCACTGATCCGTTACTGCTTCCTGCACAACTTACGTTGTATCCGTTGAAGTTGCTGGTTGCTGTTGCAAGCGCAGTGAGTAACGCAGGCTCCGTAATTGTAAACGTCAGTGATGAAGAGCAGGCTGCAGAGTCCAGGAAAGTTACCGAGTAAACACCGGCAGCGATGTTGCTGAGATCCTGCGTGGTTGCAGCGTTACTCCACAGGTATGAGTAAGGAAGCA
>Ga0255338_1005232_pt1 | contig 12213 bp, 8 predicted proteins | sample MeOH1_35cm_T4_19_FD_203715 | JGI IMG/M metagenome (GOLD analysis project Ga0255338, IMG submission 203715) | Sandy soil microbial communities from University of British Columbia, Vancouver, Canada - MeOH1_35cm_T4_195 | ecosystem: Engineered > Artificial ecosystem > Sand microcosm > Unclassified ... | reverse complement strand
CTTCCGCTCCAATACAATTGAGATTTGGGATTTGTTGTTTAAGATTCAGAATAAAATCACAAATCATAAATCACAAATCAATAATGATCCAAGCTCCTTACAATTTTTTTGCTCTTTCCCTGAATTCAAGCCGCTGTAGCTCAGTGGTAGAGCACTTCCTTGGTAAGGAAGAGGTCGGGGGTTCAATTCCCCCCATCGGCTCTGGGCACTGAGTGAGGAGTAAATCAGTAAGCATGATTATGGAATAATCTTCTGCAGGAGAAAGTTCCCAATGAATAATAAGAAGTAAAAACAGGTTTCTAGAAACAAACACAATAACCACAACAATTAACAATCCATAGCTATGGCAAAAGAGAAATTCGACCGTTCCAAACCGCACGTGAACGTCGGCACAATTGGTCACGTTGACCACGGCAAAACCACATTGACAGCTGCAATTACAACTGTACTTGCGTCTAAGGGTCTTGCAGAGGTTCGTGACTTCTCATCAATCGACAACGCTCCTGAAGAAAAAGAACGTGGTATCACGATCAATACTGCTCACGTAGAATACGCAACTGAAAAGCGTCACTACGCACACGTTGACTGTCCAGGCCACGCTGACTATGTAAAGAACATGGTTACGGGTGCTGCACAGATGGACGGAGCGATCCTTGTTGTGGCTGCTACTGATGGCCCTATGCCACAGACTCGCGAGCACATCCTTCTTGCACGTCAGGTCGGAGTTCCGCAAATCGTTGTGTTCATGAACAAAGTGGACATGGTTGATGACCTGGAACTTCTTGACCTCGTTGAGATGGAAATCCGCGAACTTCTTACGTTCTACAAGTTTGATGGTGATAACACACCTATCATCCGTGGATCTGCTCTTGGCGGATTGAACAAAGAGCCGAAGTGGGTTGATAAAATCATGGAATTGATGGATGCTGTGGATTCTTACATCCCGACTCCTGCCCGTGATAAAGACAAGCCTTTCCTGATGTCAGTAGAAGACGTGTTCACGATCACTGGTCGTGGTACAGTTGCTACAGGCCGTATCGAAACCGGCGTTATCAACGTTGGTGAAGATGTGGAAATCATCGGAATGCAGGAAACGAAGTTGAAGTCGACCTGCACTGGTGTTGAGATGTTCCGTAAACTTCTTGACCGTGGTGAAGCTGGCGACAACGTTGGTCTCCTTCTCCGTGGTATTGAAAAAGAAGCTATCCGTCGCGGTATGGTTATCGCGAAGCCGGGCTCTATCACTCCGCACCACGATTTCAACGCTGAAATCTATGTATTGAAGAAAGAAGAAGGCGGACGTCACACTCCGTTCCACAACAAATACCGTCCACAGTTTTACTTCCGTACAACTGACGTTACCGGCGAAATCACACTTCCTGAAGGACGTGAAATGGTTATGCCTGGCGACAACGTAACAATCGCTGTTAAGCTGATCGTTCCGATTGCAATGGACAAAGGTCTTCGTTTCGCAATCCGTGAAGGTGGCCGCACAGTAGGTGCCGGTCAGGTAATCGAGATTACGAAGTAAGACTGAAATAAAATACGCAGACGAAGGAGTGCGGCTATAAAATGCCGTACTCCTTTCGCTGCCAAATACAGTGACTCAAAAAGCGACTCCGTTCGCGTCATACTTCGGCTACGCTCAGTATGACAAGACGTTGAAACCGGATGAGAAAGGAGTAGAGTAACACCTACGGGCATAGTTCAATGGTAGAATAGCGGTCTCCAAAACCGTTGATCTAGGTTCGAGTCCTGGTGCCCGTGCAACGAAATTCAGTGCTGACAGCAAAATCAGCATCATAAATTGAAACGAACATGAATAGAATCAAAGCATATTTCGAGGAAGTCGGCGACGAGCTTCTCCGTAAAGTGACCTGGCCTACATGGGCTGAGCTGCAGGAAAGTGCGATCATTGTAATGATTGCTACGGTGATTTTTGCTGTTGTTGTTTTCGCAATGGATCTCGTATTCCAAAAAGGAATGGGCTTCATTTACTCAATGTAATTGACTGAAATACCAAGCTGAAAATGGCTGAAGTTCAAAATAACGATTCGCAGGTAAGAAAGTGGTACGTATTGCGTGTGGTGAACGGCAAGGAGAAGAAGATCAAGCAGTACATCGACTCTGAAATTTCACGTCTCGGCCTGTCTGAATATGTTGCCCAGGTTCTTATCCCGATGGAGAAGGTGATCCAGATCCGCGGCGGAAAAAAAGTAAGCAAGGAAAGAAACATTTTCCCTGGTTACATCATGCTTGAAGGTTCATTGGTAGGTGAGATTCCTCACTTGCTTAAAAATATTACGGGAGTGATCGGCTTCCTCGGTTCGAAAACAGGAGATCCTGTTCCGCTGAGGCATTCTGAGATCAACCGTATTCTCGGTAAGGTCGATGAGATGGCAGGTGCAGAAGAAACCATGCTCAACCAGTTTGTAGTAGGTGAGCAGGTGAAGGTAATCGACGGACCGTTCAATACATTCTCCGGTGTGATCGAAGAGATCAACGAAGAGAAGAAGAAGCTCAAAGTGATGGTGAAAATTTTCGGAAGAAAGACGCCGCTTGAGCTCAACTACATGCAGGTAGAAAAAGAATAAGACTGCATCTCTGATTCGCTGTTACGCGCTTCCACAAATAACAGAATCGTCCGCAAGGACAAAACGAAAAAAGTAAAAGTACAATGGCAAAAGAAGTAAGTGCTCTGATTAAACTTCAGATTAAGGGTGGCGCTGCTAACCCTTCACCTCCGATCGGCCCTGCATTGGGTGCGAAAGGCGTGAACATCATGGAGTTTTGCAAGCAGTTCAATGCTCGTACGCAGGACAAGGCTGGGAAAGTTCTTCCGGTTATCATCACGGTGTATTCTGATAAATCATTTGAATTTATCATCAAGACTCCGCCGGTAGCTGTGCAGATCAAAGAACATGCTAAAATCCAGTCGGGTTCCGGAGAATCGAACCGCAAAAAAGCGGGATCAATTACCTGGGACCACGTGCGTACAATAGCAGAAGCAAAAATGCCCGATCTCAACTGTTTTACCGTGGAATCAGCAATGAGCATGGTAGCAGGAACAGCTCGCAGCATGGGTGTTGCTGTTACGGGCAATAGTCCGCTTACAAAAAAGTAATCCTCAGAATTTAAACCAGACGGAGATCCGCGGAAGACCAACGATCGATTGCACGTCACAACAACAGTCGAATGGCTAAACTGACTAAAAAAAGAAAGGCGATCCTCGGGAAGTACGATGCTACCAAGCAGTACAACGTGAGCGACGCAGCTAAAATCGTTAAGGAAATTTCAACAACAAAGTTCGACGCATCTGTGGATCTGAGTATCCGCCTGGGCGTTGATCCACGTAAAGCAAACCAGATGGTTCGCGGTTCGGTTTCTCTTCCTCACGGAACGGGAAAACACGTACGCGTTCTTGTGATCTGTACACCGGATAAAGAAGCCGAAGCAAAAGCTGCAGGAGCTGATTTCGTTGGTGGTGATGATTTCATCACAAAGATCAAAGAAGGCTGGACGGATGTTGACGTTATCATCACCACTCCATCAATGATGGGTAAGGTCGGTGCTTTGGGTAAAGTTCTCGGACCCCGCGGACTTATGCCAAACCCTAAAACCGGAACCGTTACGATGGACGTAGCAAAAGCAACGAAAGAATCCAAAGCAGGTAAGATTGATTTCAAGGTTGATAAAGCCGGAATCATCTGCGTACCTGTCGGAAAAGTTTCTTTCACGGCCGAGAAGCTTGCTGATAACGCAAACGAAATCCTTTCAACGATTTTGAAACTGAAACCTGCTTCTGCAAAAGGTGAATACATGAGATCAGTTTATGTATCAAGCACCATGAGCCCAAGCGTACAAATCGAAAGCAAGACAATTGCTTAATCAGTTGACAGATGAACAAAGAAAATAAATCACAAATCATTGAGCATATCGCAGGTCTTCTTGCCGAAAGCAAGAATTTTTACCTCGCTGACACTTCGGAACTTCCGTCTGACAAGACGCAGGCCCTGAGGAAAGCGTGCTATGATCAGAAAATAAAGCTGATCGTTGTAAAAAATACCTTGCTGCGCAAAGCACTGGAAAAAACCAACGATAGTGAGTGGTCTCCGATGTATGTTGCGTTGAAAGGTTCGACTTCAATTATGTTTTCGGACACAAGTGCAGGTCCGGCGAAGCTTATAAAAGAGTTCCGCATCAAGAACAAAAAACCTGTACTGAAAGCAGCTTATGTTGAGCAGAGTGTGTATGTGGGCGATGATCAACTCGACTCACTCGCAGCAATCAAATCGAAAAACGAAATGATTGGCGACATCATCTCCGCTCTCATGGCTCCGGCCCGGAACGTAATTTCAGGACTCGTTGCGAACGCAGATAAAAAAGAGGGAGGTGCTGAAGCATCTTCTGAAACTCCGGCTTAAACTTATTGTTGCCCCGGAACTCAAACAGAACAATTACCAATTAAGTCTAATCTCAAAAAAACCAAAATAAAATGGCAGACGTTAAAGCATTTGCTGAGCAGCTTGTTAACCTCACAGTGAAGGAAGTAAAAGAACTCGCTGATATTCTGAAAAACGATTACGGTATCGAGCCGGCTGCTGCAGCAGTAGTAGTTGCTGCCGGTGGTGGCGCAGGAGCAGCTGCTGCTGAAAAGACAACATTCGATGTTATCTTGAAATCAGGTGGTGGTCAGAAACTTCAGGTAGTGAAAGTGGTGAAAGATGCTACAGGACTCGGACTGAAAGAAGCGAAAGATCTCGTTGACGGTGCACCGAAACCTATTAAAGAAGGTGTCGACAAAGCCGGAGCTGAAGAACTTAAGAAACTGCTCGAAGCTGCAGGAGCTGAAGTTGAGATCAAGTAATCTCCTTCAATAACTTTTAAGGTTTAGACCAGGTTGCCACGTGTACACGTAGCACTGGTCTAAACCCTTTTGTTGCTTACAGTGCGTTTCATCACAAAGAATAAAAAATGGCCTTGGAAACAAAAAATAAACAGCAACGAATCTCCTTTGCGAAAAGCAAAGTGACGATTGATTACCCGGACTTCCTGGATATCCAATTGAAATCTTTCCAGGATTTCTTCCAGCTGGAAACTACCAGCGAAAACCGTCAGGAAGAAGGTCTCTACAAAGTATTTTCTGAGAATTTCCCGATTTCTGACGCACGGAACAATTTCGTTCTCGAATTCATCGATTACTTCGTAGATCCTCCACGTTATTCACTCGACGAGTGCATTGAGCGCGGTCTTACTTACAGCGTTCCGCTGAAAGCAAAACTGAAACTCTATTGCACAGATCCTGAGCACGAGGATTTCGAAACAATTGTACAGGACGTGTACCTGGGAACTATCCCGTACATGACGCCCCGCGCAACTTTCGTAATCAATGGTGCAGAGCGTGTTATCGTTTCCCAGCTTCACCGTTCTCCCGGAGTATTCTTCGGACAGAGCCGCCACGCAAACGGAACGAAACTTTACTCAGCCCGTGTAATCCCTTTCAAAGGATCATGGATCGAGTTTGCTACAGACATCAACAATGTCATGTATGCATACATTGACCGTAAGAAAAAGCTTCCTGTAACTACACTCCTCCGTGCGATCGGTTGGGAATCTGACAAGCAGATCCTCGAACTTTTCGGATTGGCGGATGAAGTGAAAGTGAGCAAAGCAGCACTCAAAGCTGTTGTAGGCCGCAAACTTGCTGCACGTGTTCTCAAGACATGGGTGGAAGACTTCGTGGATGAAGATACCGGCGAAGTTGTTTCTATCGAGCGTAACGAAGTTATTATCGATCGCGAAACAATTCTCGAGAACGGGCACATTGACCTGATCGTTGATGCGAACGTGAAATCGGTAATCCTGCACAAGGAAGACGCTGCACACCTCGACTATTCTATCATTTACAATACACTCCAGAAAGATACTTCCAACTCTGAGAAGGAAGCTGTGGAGCACATTTACCGTCAGCTTCGTAATGCTGAACCACCGGATGAAGAAACCGCGCGCGGAATTATCGACAAGCTGTTCTTCTCCGACAAGCGTTACGATCTCGGTGAAGTAGGACGTTACCGTCTGAACAAAAAACTGAAATCAGAACACGGAACTGAAACCCGCGTACTGACGAAGGATGACATCATCAAGATCATTAAGTACCTCATCGAGCTTATCAACTCCAAGGCTGATATCGATGATATCGATCACTTGTCAAACCGTCGTGTACGTACCGTTGGTGAACAGTTGTATTCTCAGTTCGGTGTAGGTCTCGCGCGTATGGCGCGTACTATCCGTGAGCGTATGAACGTTCGTGACAACGAGGTGTTCACACCGACCGATCTGATCAACGCGAAGACCCTTTCTTCCGTAATCAACTCGTTCTTCGGAACCAACCAGCTTTCCCAGTTCATGGATCAAACGAATCCGCTTGCGGAGATCACGCACAAGCGTCGTCTCTCTGCACTCGGGCCAGGTGGTCTTTCACGTGAACGCGCCGGCTTCGAGGTTCGTGACGTACACTACACGCACTACGGTCGCCTGTGTACCATCGAAACTCCGGAAGGTCCGAACATCGGTCTGATTTCTTCTCTCTGCGTGTATGCGAAAATCAACAAGCTTGGTTTCATCGAAACACCTTACCGTACAGTTACAAACGGTAAAGCGGATGTGAACAAGCCGGTGATTTATCTCACGGCAGAAGAAGAAGACACAAAAATTATTGCGCAGGCAAATGCCGGCCTCGACGAAAAAGGAAACTTCCACGAGAAGCGTGTTAAGGCACGTTTCGAAGGTGACTTCCCGGTAGTTGAGCCGACTGAACTTGCACTCATGGACGTTGCTCCGAACCAGATTGCATCGATTGCAGCATCATTGATTCCGTTCCTGGAACACGATGACGCTAACCGTGCACTCATGGGATCGAACATGCAGCGCCAGGCTGTTCCGCTTCTGCGCCCGCAGTCACCAATCGTTGGTACCGGTCTTGAAGGACTGGTTGCACGCGATTCACGTGTACTTGCACAGGCTGAAGGAGACGGGGTAGTTGAATTCGTTGATGCAAATGAGATCCAGATCCGCTACAACCGCACTGACAAAGAGCGTTTGTTGTCGTTCGATGAGGATCTGAAATCATACAAACTCACCAAGTTCCGTAAAACCAACCAGTCAACCTGTATCAACATCCGTCCGATGGTGAAAAAAGGTGACAAGGTGAAAAAAGGCACCATCCTTTGCGAAGGATACGCTACGATGAACGGTGAGCTCGCACTCGGCCGCAACCTGAAAGTGGCATTCATGCCGTGGAAAGGTTACAACTTCGAGGATGCGATTGTTATCTCTGAGAGAGTGGTCCGCGACGACATCTTCACATCGATTCACATTGATGAGTATGTGATGGAAGTCCGCGATACCAAGCGTGGTCTCGAGGAACTGACAGCTGATATTCCAAACGTTTCCGAAGAGGCTACAAAAGACCTCGACGAAAACGGATTGATCCGCGTTGGTGCTGAAGTGAAAGAAGGAGATATTCTTATCGGTAAGATCACTCCGAAAGGAGAAACAGATCCTTCACCTGAAGAAAAACTTCTTCGTGCAATCTTCGGTGATAAAGCGGGCGACGTGAAAGATGCTTCGTTGAAAGTTCCGCCATCTATCCGTGGTGTGGTGATCGACAAGAAACTCTTCTCGCGTGCTATCAAAGACAAGAAGATGAAAGCCGACGAGAAAGGCCTCGTTGAGAAAATTGACAAAGAGCAGGCGGTTGAAGAAGCAGCATTACGCGCTATCCTCATCGAGAAACTCGCAATCATCCTCAACGGAAAAACTTCTGCAGGTGTGTTCAACAACCTGAAAGAAGAAGTGATTTCCAAAGGCACGAAGTTCTCTGCTAAGGTTCTGGAGAAAGTTGATTTCAACAACGTAAATCCTACGAAGTGGACAACTGAAGCAGATACTGCAGACCAGGTCCGCCTGATCCTGCACAACTACGGAATCAAGAACAACGATCTCGGCGGAAACTACAAGCGCAAGAAATTTGCACTGCAGGTGGGTGATGAATTACCGGCCGGTATTGTACAGCTTGCGAAAGTGTACATCGCGAAGAAACGTAAGCTCAAGGTTGGTGATAAAATGGCAGGTCGTCACGGTAACAAGGGTATTGTTGCCCGTATCGTGCGCGATGAAGAAATGCCGTTCCTTGATGACGGAACACCGGTTGACATCGTACTGAACCCGTTGGGCGTACCATCGCGTATGAACCTGGGACAGATTTACGAAACTGTTCTTGCATGGGCAGGTGAAAAACTGGGTCTGAAATTCTCGACACCGATTTTCGACGGAGCAACCATTGATGAAATCAACGAATACACTGACCAGGCGGGCGTACCACGTTACGGACGTACCTTCCTGACAGATGGTGGAACAGGACAGCGTTTTGATCAGCCTGCAACAGTAGGTATTATCTACATGCTGAAACTCGGACACATGGTTGATGACAAGATGCACGCACGTTCGATCGGGCCGTACTCGCTCATTACCCAGCAGCCGTTGGGTGGTAAAGCACAGTTCGGTGGTCAGCGTTTCGGTGAGATGGAAGTGTGGGCGCTGGAAGCATTCGGTGCTTCAAACATCCTGCAGGAAATCCTCACGATCAAGTCGGATGACGTTGTGGGCCGTGCGAAAGCCTACGAAGCAATTGTGAAAGGCGATAACATGCCGACACCGGGAATTCCGGAGTCGTTCAATGTATTGCTGCATGAGCTTCGCGGATTGGCTCTGAACGTAAGTCTGGACTAAGAATAGCTCAACTTTTGACCCCCCGACCGAAGTCGGGGGGAATAAATATCCCGGTGCAAGCTGGATGTGAAACTTAAAATACAAGAAGCATGTCTTTCAGAAAAGATGTCAAAATAAAAAGCAACTTCAGCACGATCACGATCAGTCTCGCTTCTCCGGAATCGATTCTTGAGCGTTCGAGCGGCGAAGTGCTTAAGCCGGAGACGATCAACTATCGTACGTACAAACCAGAACGTGATGGTTTGTTCTGCGAACGGATTTTCGGACCGGTGAAGGATTGGGAATGTCACTGCGGTAAGTACAAGCGTATCCGTTACAAGGGTATTGTGTGCGACCGTTGCGGAGTAGAAGTAACAGAGAAAAAAGTACGTCGCGAGCGCATGGGGCATATCAGCCTTACTGTGCCTGTTGCGCATATCTGGTATTTCCGTTCACTGCCGAACAAAATCGGTTATCTCCTCGGTCTTCCGACCAAGAAGATGGACATGATTATTTACTACGAGCGTTATGTTGTAATCAATGCCGGTGTAAAAGCAGCTGACGGAATCAACCACATGGATTTCCTGACGGAAGATCAGTACCTCGAAATTCTCGAGACACTGCCGAAGGATAACCAGTACCTGGATGATACCGATCCGAACAAGTTCATCGCGAAGATGGGAGCAGAAGCATTGTATGATCTTCTCCAGCGTTCCAAGCTCGACGAACTTTCCTACGAACTGCGTCACAAAGCCAGCAACGAAACTTCACAGCAGCGTAAGAACGAAGCATTGAAGCGTCTGCAGGTTGTGGAAGCATTCCGACAGGCAAACAAAATTGTTGAGAACCGTCCTGAGTGGATGATCATCAAAGTAGTTCCTGTGATTCCGCCGGAACTTCGTCCACTCGTTCCACTGGATGGCGGACGTTTCGCTACATCCGATCTGAACGATTTATATCGTCGTGTAATTATCCGCAACAACCGTCTGAAGCGCCTGATCGAGATCAAAGCTCCGGATGTGATTCTCCGTAACGAGAAGCGTATGCTGCAGGAAGCAGTTGATTCATTGTTCGACAACTCGCGTAAGTCAAACGCGGTGAAGACAGAATCAAACCGTGCACTGAAATCACTTTCTGATTCACTGAAAGGTAAGCAGGGCCGTTTCCGTCAAAACCTTCTTGGTAAGCGTGTCGATTATTCTGCACGTTCGGTAATCGTCGTTGGACCTGAACTGAAACTGCACGAGTGCGGTCTGCCGAAAGACATGGCGGCGGAGCTCTTCAAACCATTCATCATCCGCAAGCTCATCGAAAGAGGAATTGTGAAGACGGTGAAATCGGCGAAGAAAATCGTTGACCGCAAAGACGCTGTTGTATGGGATATTCTTGAAAACGTATTGCGTGGCCACCCGGTTCTTCTGAACCGTGCACCAACGCTTCACCGTTTGGGTATCCAGGCATTCCAGCCGAAACTGATCGAAGGAAAAGCAATCCAGCTTCACCCGCTCGTATGTACAGCATTCAACGCTGACTTCGACGGTGACCAGATGGCTGTGCACGTTCCGCTCGGCAACGCTGCAATTCTTGAAGCTCAACTGCTGATGCTTGCATCACACAACATCCTGAACCCTGCAAACGGTGCGCCTATCACAGTTCCTTCACAGGACATGGTGTTGGGTCTGTACTACATGACCAAGGGCAAGAAGACGGATGCTACAGTAACTGTAAAAGGACAAGGACTTACTTTCTACAATTCGGAAGAAGCAATCATCGCGTACAACGAAGGACGTGTTGATCTTCACGCAAACGTGAAAGTGAAAGTTCAGAATCATAAAGATGAAAACGGGAAGCTGGTTCCGAAAATTATCGAGACTACGCTTGGACGTATCATCTTCAACGAGGTTGTACCTAAAGATGCCGGTTACATCAACGAACTTCTTACGAAGAAATCGTTGCGTGACATTATCGGACACGTACTGAAAGAAACCGGAATGGCTTCTACAGCGAAGTTCCTTGATGATATCAAAGAACTCGGATTCCGTATGGCATTCAGAGGCGGACTTTCGTTTAACCTCGGCGACATCATTGTTCCTGAAGAAAAGGAAAAGATGATTGCAGAAGCGAACGGATTGGTTGACGAAGTGAAGTCGAACTACAACATGGGCTTCATCACGAACAACGAACGTTACAACCAGATCATCGACATCTGGACGCACACCAACAACCGTATCACGAAGCGTGTATTGGATCAGCTGACAAATGACCGCCAGGGATTCAACCCGGTTTACATGATGCTGGATTCCGGTGCGCGTGGTTCGAAAGAGCAGATCAAACAGCTCGGCGGTATGCGCGGATTGATGGCGAAACCTTCGAAGGCAGGATCATCGGGCGGAGAAATTATCGAGAACCCGGTTATCTCCAACTTCAAAGAAGGTCTTTCGATTCTTGAGTACTTCATTTCAACACACGGTGCGCGTAAAGGTCTTGCCGATACAGCACTTAAAACGGCGGATGCGGGTTACCTCACACGCCGACTGGTGGATGTTGCACAGGACGTTGTAATCAGCGATCCGGATTGCGGAACACTGCGCGGTCTCGTTGCATCAGCATTGAAGAAATCAGACGAAGTAGTAGAATCATTGTACGACCGTATTCTCGGACGCACAACGGTACATGATGTATATGATCCGCAGACAGGCGACCTGATTATTGAAGCAGGTATGCAGGTTACGGAAGAGTATGCAAGCCGTATCGAGAATTCTGCGATTGAGTCGATCGAGATCCGTTCGGTACTGACCTGCGAATCGAAACAAGGCGTATGCGGAAAATGCTACGGACGTAACCTCGCAACGGGCCGCATGGTTCAGCAGGGTGAAGCTGTTGGTGTAATCGCAGCACAGTCTATCGGTGAGCCGGGAACGCAGTTGACACTCCGTACATTCCACGTTGGTGGTGTTGCGGGTGGATCAGCAGCTGCATCGAAGCTCGAAGCGAAGTACGACGGTGTCATCGAAATGGATGAACTGCGTACAGTGAAGCGTAAAACAGAAAACGGAACAGAAGATGTAGTGATCGGACGTTCTGCTGAAATGCGCATCTCTGATTCAAACACAGGCATCACGCTTACAACAGGAAACATTCCTTACGGATCAGTACTGTATGTGAAGAACGGCGACACTGTGAAAAAAGGATCAGTGATCTGCGACTGGGATCCGTACAACGCGGTAATCGTTTCTGAATTTGCCGGTAAGATTGAATTCGACCAGATCGAAGAAGGTATTACATTCCGTGAAGAGTCGGACGAACAGACCGGTTTCCGTGAGAAGGTAATTATCGAAACAAAAGATAAGACAAAGAACCCGTCGATGCGTATCATGAGCGGTGGTGATGTACTGAAAACGTACAACATTCCGGTTGCTGCGCACATTGTAATTGATGACGGAG
>Ga0255338_1005231_pt1 | contig 12213 bp, 12 predicted proteins | sample MeOH1_35cm_T4_19_FD_203715 | JGI IMG/M metagenome (GOLD analysis project Ga0255338, IMG submission 203715) | Sandy soil microbial communities from University of British Columbia, Vancouver, Canada - MeOH1_35cm_T4_195 | ecosystem: Engineered > Artificial ecosystem > Sand microcosm > Unclassified ... | reverse complement strand
GGATCGCTCTGGAAGCAGCGGATCGCGATGCGCTCGCCCAGCTCCTGCCAGCCGAAGTAGTCGGCCAGTTCGGTGACGATCATCTCCAGGGTCTTGCCCTGCAAGGGATCCTTGCTGCGCACATCACTCATGGTCGAATTGCTGCCAGTTCTTGCCCTTGAACTGGGCATAGTAGTTCTTGATCTCGCGCATGTCGGCCTCCACGTCGCCCGTGGGCCTGAACACCGGCCCCAGGCCGCTTAAGCGGCGCGGATAGTCCATATAGGCCAGCACGATCGGCACCTGTGCGGTGTGGGCGATCCAGTAGAAGCCGGTCTTCCAGTAGCGTGTCTTGCTGCGCGTGCCCTCGGGCGGCACGATCAGCTGCACCGGCCCGTCGGCCGCCACAAGCGCCGCGGCCGAGGCTGCCACCAGATTGCTCGACTGCTCGCGGTTCACCGCGATGCCGCCCAGCCAGCGCATCAGACCGCCGAAGGGCCAGCGGAAGATCTGCTGCTTGCCCATCCAGTAGATGTTCAGGCGCAGCGCGAAGGCCACCATCAGCGTGTAGGGCAGATCCCAGTTGCTGGTGTGGGGCGCGGCGATCAGCACGCATTTGGGCTGGGCGGGCGGCAGCGCGCCGTCCAGCTTCCAGCCGCGCAGGCGCAGCCAGGCGAGCGAGAGCGCGCGCAGCGCGGTGTTGACAACAGGCGTCGTGAAAATCGTGCGGTGCATGGCGGCCCGTTGCGGGAGACAATGGAGGCAAAGCCCGCGATTGTCCTATGCCCATGCCCATTTTTTGAGCAGGCCAGGTCAAGGCCTGTGGAATCAATCACTTGGCGCCGTGCTGCGCAGGCTGTGCACGGACTTGTCCACAGCGGGCGTGGACAGCTGGGCCCCGGGCCTGCCGCATCAGCCGGGCGCGTCGTCGTCGAACAGGCTTTGCGTGGCGGGCGCCTCGATGCGCAGCGGCTCGCGCGGGCAGGCCACGCAGGGCAGGATCCAGCCCTCGTCCTTCTCCTCGCGCGACAGGCCCGGCCATTCGATGCGGTACTCGACCCGGCCCTGCAGCAGGCGTGCGATGCAGGCGCGGCAGGTGCCGTTGCGGCAGGAATGCGGCATGCGGTAGCCCGACTCCAGCGCGGCCAGCAGCAGGGTCTGCTCGCGCGGGCATTCGAAGCGCCAGCCCTGGGGCGCGATCTCTACCGGGAAGTCCTCGGGATGTGGCTGATCCATGCTGGCATGATGCCCGCTTCTTTGATCGCGCTGCGCGTCTCCCTTCCCATGCCCTCCGTCAAGCCCATTGCCGCCTCGGCCCGCCGCCACCTGCTGCGCACCTTCGTGACCGGGGCCCTGACCCTGCTGCCCCTGGTCTCCACCTTGGTGCTGCTGGGCTGGGTCATGTCCATCCTGGCGCAGTTCATCGGGCCCGGCAGCTGGCTGGGCGGCGTGCTGGGGCGTCTGGGCCTGCGTCTGACCGACTCGGAGACCCTGGCCTATCTGCTGGGCCTGGCCCTGGTCGCCGCCTTCGTCTATTTGCTGGGGCTCTTGGTGCAGGCGCAGCTGGAGCGGCGCCTGCGCGCCGCGCTCGAGGGCCTGATCGCGCGCATCCCGGTGGTCGGCACGATTTACGAGCTGCTGCGCCGCATGGTGGAGGTGATGTCCAAGCGCGACGAGGCCGGCGTGCGCGCGATGGCGCCGGTGTGGTGCTATTTCGGCGGCGTCAAGCCCGAGGGCGGGGCGCTGGTGCTGGGCCTCTTGTCCAGCCCCGAGCCGGTCGTGATCGGGGGCATCGCCTATGTGGCGGTGATCGTGCCGACGGCGCCGGTGCCGGTCGGCGGCGGCCTGCTCTACCTGCCGGTGGACTGGGTCAAGCCGGCCGAGATGGGCATGGAGGGCCTGACCAGCCTCTATGTCTCGATGGGGGTGACGACGCCCGAGGTGCTGGGCCGCAAGCCGGGCTGAGCAACACTGAGGGATACTGCCGACCCTGCGGCCTCCACAAGAAGCTCCACACCATGCCCCACCAAGACGCACAAGCCTTTTTCGACGCGCTGAACCGCGACTACCTGCAGGTCCACAAGGCCAAGGAAGACCTGTTCTGGTCCACCTATATGGGCACCAGCGAGGACCATGCCGGCTTCGCCGCCGCCGAGGCGCGCTACAAGGACTTCATCGCCGACCCGGCCAAGCTGGAGGCCACGCGGGCGCACCTGGCGGCGCTGGAGGGCGCGGCCGGCGCCGACGCTTTGCGCCATGGCCTGCAGGGCTGGCTGGCGCTGTTCGAGGCCCACATCATCGACAAGCCCGAGGCGCGCGCGCTGATGCGCGAGCTGATCGCGGCCGAGGCGGCGCTGTTCGCCAAGAAGAAGGACTTCGCGCCCACCCACCTCAACGAGCGCGGCGAGCGCGAGGCCGCCAGCCTGAGCATGCTGGCCACCAACCTGGCCACCAACCCCAGCGAGGCGGCGCGCCGCAGCAGCTTCGAGGCCTTCGGCGCGATCGAGCGCTGGGTGCTGGACAACGGCTTCCTGGACCTGGTGCGCCTGCGCAACCGCCTGGCCAAGACCCTGGGCTTCGAGAACTACTTCGACTACAAGCTGCGCAAGAACGAGCGCATGACGCCGGCCCAGCTGTTCGAGATCCTTGACGATTTCGTCGCGCGCACCGAGGCCGCCCAGCGGCGCACGCTCGACGCGCTGCGCGCGCGCCACGGCGCGGCGGCGCTGGAGGCCTGGAACCTGCGCTTCTTCAGCGCCGGCGACGTGGTGCGGCGCATGGACGAGTACATGCCCTTCGGTCCGGCGCTGCGGCGCTGGATGCAGAGTTTCCGCCGCTTAGGGATCAGCTACCGCGGCGCCACGCTCAATCTGGACCTGCTGGAGCGTGCCGGCAAATACCAGAACGGCTTCTGCCACGGCCCGATCCCGACCTACTACGATGCCGACGGCCGCTGGGTGCCGGGCCAGATCAACTTCACCTCCGAGGCCAAGCCCGACCAGGTGGGCAGCGGCCTGCGCGCGATCAAGACCCTGTTCCACGAGGGCGGCCACGCGGCCCATTTCGCCAACGTGACGCAGAACTCGCCCTGCTTCTCGCAGGAGTTTGCGCCGACCTCGATGGCCTATGCCGAGACGCAGTCGATGTTCTGCGACAGCCTCTTGAACGACGCCGACTGGCTCAAGCGCTATGCCCGCAATGCCGCCGGCGAGGTCATCCCCGACGAGCTGATCCGCGACCATATCGCCAGCCTGCAGCCGATGCGCGCCTTCGACGAGCGCGCGATCGCGGTCGTGCCTTACTTCGAGGCCGCGCTCTATGCGATGGACGACGACGCGCTGACGCCCGAGGCCGTGCTGGCGCTGGCGCGCGCCACCGAACAGCGCATCCAGGGCGTGGCCGCCGGCCCGCGTCCGCTGCTGGCGATCCCGCACCTGCTGAACCAGGAATCGGCCGCCTCCTACCAGGGCTATCTGCTGGCGCACATGGCGGTCTACCAGACCCGCGCCTTCTTCCTGCGCGAGCAGGGCTATCTGGCCGACAACCCGGCGATAGGCCCGGCCCTGGCCGAGCACTACTGGGGCCCTGGCAACAGCATCGACCATGACGCCACCCTGCGCCGCCTGACCGGCGAGGGCTTCTCGGCGCGCTACCTGGCCGAGGCCTGCAACGAGTCGGTCGACGAGGCCTGGGCGCAGGCGCAGGTCTCGATGCGCGCGGCCGCCGCGCGTGCCGACGGCCCCGAGCTGCCGGCGCTGGACGCCGAGATCCGCATCGTCCATGGCGCCGAGCTGCTGGCCGACAGCGCGGCCGGCGAGGAGGCGCTGTGCAGCCGCTTCGAGGGCTGGGTGCGGGAACATTACAAGGTCTGATGAAGCCTTTGAAGTATTTGGCCGGCTATCCGGCCGAGCTGCAGGCCCAGGTCTGGCAGCTGATCGAGGCCGGCCGGCTCGGCGAGCATCTGGCGCGCCGTTATGCCGAGGGCCACGAGGTGCGCAGCGACAAGGCCCTGTTCGACTACACCAACGAGCTGAAGCAGCGCTTCATGCGCAACGCCGAGCCGCTCAACAAGGTCTCGTTCGACGCCAAGCTCAAGGTCATCCAGCATGCGCTGGGCACGCACACGCGGGCCCAGTCGGTGCAGGGCGCGAAGCTGAAGACGCGCCGCGAGATCCGCGTCGCCACCCTGTTCAAGGAGGCGCCGGCCGATTTCCTGCGCATGATCGTCGTGCACGAGCTGGCCCACATCAAGGAGCTGGAGCACAACAAGGCCTTCTACCAGCTCTGCCAGCACATGGAGCCGAACTACGGGCAGCTGGAGTTCGACCTGCGGCTGTGGCTGACGCAGCGGGAGCTGGCGCCGCCCGGTGCGGCACCCGCGTGAGGGCTTGACGGCCGGCTCGACCAGCGCGGCCGCTCGATGGAAATGCCGGGACTCCCCGCAAACCCTCAGCGATGCCCGGGCAATCTGGCCAGGGCTTCGATCTCGATGAGCGTGTCGCGCGATGCCAGGGAGGCCACGCCGATGCCCGTCAGGGCGGGACGGACCGCCGCGAAGTGGCGGGCGAGCACCGGAACGACCTGCGACATGCCGTCCGCGAGCTCGCCGCGGACATACACCCGCAGCTGCAGCACGTCCTCGAGCGAGGCGCCTGCCTCGCGCAGCACGGTGAGCAGGTGCTGGATCGCCCCTTCGGCCTGGCCTTCCAGCGTGCTGTGCCGGACATGCGAGTCGCGGTCCCAATCGACCTGGCCCGAGACAAAGACGAGTCCGGACGCCAGGTCCACCTTGGCCTGCGACATGCCGATGGGCGCGCCGTCGTAGAGTTGTGCGGGATTGACCAGCTTCGTGCTCATGGGTCGTTCGATGTCGAGTTTGCAATGCCCGACAGCTTAGGAACGGCCCGGGCTGCGCACCATGTCGGCCGGCTTGTAGCGATCACAAGCGGCGCTATCTTGCGGTTCCGCCGCTGCTTGTCCCGCAGCTGTTGCGTGCGAAGTCGAGCACCCAGCTCAGCAGCGAGTCGGACATGGCGGAAGGCAGGTGGGCCGCGACCACCTGGAAGCCGGGCGGATATTTCTCCAACGCCACCTCGAACAGCCCCTCGCAGGGCAGCAGCCTCGATGGGATGAAGGCGACCATGTCGGTCTGCCGCAGGTACTCCAGCGCCATGAAGAACGAGGGCACCGACGCCACGACGCGACGCCGCAGCCCCTGCTGCTCGAACCAGCCGCCCGCCGAGCCGTCGAAGCCCGGCACCGCCGGAGAGACCACGAGGAAATCATGGGCCACGAGCGCCTGCAGGGACAGCGCGCCGGGGCCCTCGGTCAGCGGCCGGCCGGCGACGCAGACATACCGTTCGGTGAAGAGCGGGGTCGACAGCAGGCCCTCCGGCACATAGCCGTTCGAGGTGAAGGCCATGTCGATGTCGCCCTCCTGCATGCGCCGCACCAGGCCGGCGCTCTCGATGTTCGAGATCTTCACCCTGACCCGCGGCGCCGCGCGGCGCAGCTCGCGGATCAGGTCGCCGAGGATGAGGCGCTGCGCATGGTCCGTGGCGGAGATGCTCAAGGTGCGCTCGATGTGCTCCAGCGGGATCGATGTCGGCATCGGCAGCGCGTGGATCAGCGCCAGCACCTGCCGCACATGCGGCTGTAGCAACTGGCCATAGGCCGTCGGCACCATGCCCTGGCCGGTGCGCAGGAACAGGGGATCGCCGAGAATCTCCCGGACCCGCTTGAGCTGCAGGCTCACGGCCTGCTGAGAGACGTCGAGCGCCTCGGCCGCGGCCGACACCGTCCCCTGCTCATAGAGGGCACTGAGCGTGCGGAGATGGTTGAGTTCCAGCTTCTCGATCATGGAGGGACGGCCAAATAGGGTGGGCTAGCGCCGAAGGCGCTGCAGAGCATAGCCGTCCTCCGGCGCGCCTCGCTCGACGCCGGCCCTGGGGTTTTTTGCGCTCCGGCTATGCTGTCGGCCCCGGCCTTCGCTTTGCTTTCGAGAAACTGATCGATGATCCTGCTGGCGCCCATGGAGGGGCTCCTCGACCACATGCTGCGCGACACGCTGACCCGCGTCGGCGGCGTTGACCGCTGCGTCTCCGAGTTCATCCGCATCACCGACCAGCTGATGCCCAGCCGCGTCTTCACCCGCATCGTGCCCGAGCTGCTGAACGGCAGCCGCACCGCGGCCGGCGTGCCGGTGCGGCCGCAGCTGCTGGGCTCGGACCCGGTCTGCATGGCCGAGAACGCGGCCAAGCTGGCGACGCTGAATCCCGAGGGCATAGACCTGAACTTCGGCTGCCCGGCCAAGTGCGTGAACCGCCATCGCGGCGGCGCGGTGCTGTTGGACGAGCCGGAGCTGATCCGCGACATCGTGGCCGCGGTGCGGCGCGCGGTGCCGGCCCACCTGCCGGTCTCGGCCAAGATGCGCCTGGGCTATATGGACGACAGCCGCACCCTGGACTGCGCGCTGGCCATGGTCGAGGCCGGCGCTGCGGAACTGGTGGTCCACGCCCGCACCAAGGCCGATGGCTACAAGCCGCCGGCCTACTGGGACCGCATCGCCAGGGTGCGCGAAGCGGTCGGGGTGCCGGTGGTCGCGAACGGCGAGATCTGGAACGTGGCCGACGCGCGGCGCTGCCGCGAGGAGTCCGGCGCGAGCGCGCTGATGCTGGGCCGCGGCATGGTGGCCGATCCGGGCCTGGCGCTGGCGGTGCGCGGCGCGAGTGGCGGCGGCGCGCTGCTGGCCTGGACCCAGCTACTGCCGCTGATGCAGCTGTTCTGGGCCCAGGTGCGCGCCAATGTCGCGCCGCGCCACCAGGCCGGCCGGCTCAAGCAATGGCTGCACTACCTGCGCCGCCGCTATCCCGAGGCCGAGGAGGCCTACCAGCGCGTGCGCACCCTCAACGCGCCGGACGCGCTGCAGCAGGCGCTGTTCGGCCCGGCCGAGTTCCGGGAGGCCGCATGAACTCGCTGCCGCTGCTGCCGGGCCTGCGCGGCTGGATCTGGGCCCTGCTGCTGGCCCTGGTGATGCTGTTGGCCGGCGGCGCGGTCCGCGCCCAGGATCCGCTGGATGTCGATGCCACGCTGGACGGTACCCGCCAGCGCGTCGAGCAGATCAAGAAGGCGCTGGATAGCGAGCTGGGCGACGCCGAGCTGGCCGAGCTGCGCCGCGAACTGCTGGAGCTGCAGCAGCGTGCCGAGGCCATGGCCACCGAGTTGCAGCCGCAGCTGGACGGGGCGCAGGCGCGGCTGCTGGAGCTGGGGCCGGCGCCGGCGGAGGGCGGCGGCGAGGCTGCCGACGTGGCCGCGCAGCGCCGCAGCCTGAGCAAGAGCCAGGACCAGCTCGACGCCCGGCTCAGGCTGGCCCGCCTGCTGGCGCTGGAAAGCGAGCAGCTCACCGACCTGGTGGGCGCGCAGCGGCGCGCGCATTTCCGCGCGCGGCTGTTCGAGCGCACCGACTCGGTCCTGGAGCCGGCGTTCTGGAACGAGCTCAGCGGCGGGTTCCGGCGCGACGCCGTGCGCGTCGAGCAGCTGCAGCGGCGCCTGTTCGAGGCCGCCGCGCAGGCGCCGGCCCAGCGCTGGCTGGCGCTGGCCGGGCTGCTGGCGGCGGCCTGGGTGCTGCGCTGGTGGCTGGCCCGCCAGCTGACCCGGGTGGCCGAGCTGCGCGCGCCGGCCGGCCGGGTGCGGCGCTCGCTCTATGCCGTGGCCAAGACCCTGCTGGCCATGCTGATGCCGGGCGTGCTGGCCTATGCGCTGCTGCTGGGCCTGAGCCCGGGTCTGGCCGGGGACGAGGCCCTGGGCGCGCTGTTCGGCAGCGCCGTCGGGGCCGTCTGTTTCGCGGCCTATGTGGCGGGCCTGGGCTATGCGCTGCTGGTGCCGCGGCGGCCGTCCTGGCGCCTGCTGCCGATGCCGGATTCGGTGGCCCTGGGTCTGCGCTGGTATCCGGCGCTGATCGGCCTGGTCATCTTCGCCGGCTGGTTCCTGCAGCGCCTGGCCGGCGCGGCGCCGCTGAGCCTGGCGGTGGAGGTGGCGATCAACGGCGCCTATTCGCTGCTGCTGGGTCTGCTGCTGGCGCGCACCGTGCACCGCGGCGAACGGCTGCGCCGCCAGGCGCTGGCGGCCGGCCATGTCGCGCCCGACGGCCGGCCCACCTGGCTGAGCCTGGCCCTGGTGGCGGTCTGGGCCATCCTGGTGCTGAGCCTGCTGGGCATCGTGCTGGGCTATGTGGCCCTGGGCAGCTTCGTCGTGCGCCAGGTGATCTGGATCGGCGTGCTGGGCCTCAGCGCCTATCTGCTGGACCAGCTGATCGACGATGCCTGCAGCGCCTGGCTGGGCCAGACCGAGGAGGAGGGCGCGGCCCGCCCCAGCCAGGGTCGGGTCTTGCGCAACCAGGGCATGGTGCTGGGCTCCGGCGCGCTGCGCCTGACCGTCTGGCTGCTCGCCCTGGTGCTGGTGCTGGCGCCCTTCGGCGAGAGCCCGGGCGACCTGCTGCGCCGCACCGACCAGCTGCGCGTGGGCGTGGTCATCGGCGAGCTGCAGCTGCGGCCCACCGCACTGCTGCAGGCCCTGCTGGTCTTCCTGCTCTCGCTGCTGGCCCTGCGCGCGCTGAAGGCCTGGCTGATCGAGCGCTTCCTGCCCACCACCACGCTGGACGCGGGCATGCGCAGCTCGGTGGCGACCCTGCTGGGCTTTCTGGGCACGGTGGTGGCCATCGGCCTGGGCCTGTCGGCGGTGGGCCTGGCCCTGGACAAGGTGGCCTGGATCGCCAGCGCGCTCTCGGTGGGCATCGGTTTCGGCCTGCAGGCGGTGGTCTCCAACTTCGTCTCCGGCCTGATCCTGCTGGCCGAGCGGCCGGTCAAGGTGGGGGACTGGGTGGCGCTGTCCGGCGTCGAGGGCGACATCCGCCGCATCAATGTGCGGGCCACCGAGATCCAGCTGAGCGACCGCTCCACCGTCATCGTGCCCAACTCGGAGTTCATCACCAAGCTCGTGCGCAATGTGACGCACCAGAACCCGGTGGGCCTGGTGCAGATCAAGCTGCCCATGCCGCTGGACACCGACGCGGCGCAGGTGCGCGCGCTGCTGCTGCGCGCCTTCGAGGAGCATGACGAGGTGCTGGAGACGCCGGCGCCCAATGTGCAGCTGGACGGCATTGCCGATGGCCAGCTGGTCTTCAACGCGACCGGCTTCGTCGGCTCGCCGCGCCAGGCCTATGCGGTGCGCAGCGCCCTGCTGTTCCGCGCCCTGCAGGAGCTGCGCGAGGCCGGCCTGCCGCTGTGGCGCCCGCCCAGCCTGGTGCTGCGCGAAGCAGCAGCGCCGCCGCCCGGCGCGCCGGGTGTGGGCGCCTAGGCTAGAGCTTCTCGGTCTGGCCCTGCTTGGGCTGCCATTTCATCAGGCGCCGCTCGATGCCGCCGACCGCGGCGTCCAGCCCCAGGGCGAAGGCGGTCAGCACGAGGATGCCGGCCATCACGGTGTTGATGTCGAAAGCGCCCTCGGCCTGCAGGATCAGGTAGCCCACGCCGCGCGAGGAGCCCAGGTACTCGCCGACCACGGCGCCGACAAAGGCCAGGCCCACGCTGGTGTGCAGCGAGCTGAACACCCAGCTGGTCGCGCTGGGCAGGTAGACATGGCGCAGCAGCTGGCGCTGGCTGGCGCCCAGCATGCGCGCATTCGCCAGCACCACCGGGCTCACTTCCTTGACGCCCTGGTAGACGTTGAAGAAGACGATGAAGAACACCAGGGTCACGCCCAGCGCCACCTTGGAGGCGATGCCCAGCCCGAACCAGACCGCGAAGATCGGCGCCAGGATCACGCGCGGCATCGAGTTCAGCGCCTTGATGTAGGGGTCGCAGATCGCCGCGGCCAGCGGGCTCAACGCCAGCCACAGGCCGCAGGCCAGGCCCAGCGCGGTGCCGATGCCGAAGGCCAGCACGGTTTCCAGCAGGGTCACCCAGAGATGCTCGTAGATGTCGGCATTGGCGAAGAACCAGTCCCAGATGCGGCCGAAGATCTTCAGCGGCTCGCCGAAGAAGAAGGCCGCCTGCTGGTCGTTCTCGAACATGAAGGGCGGGAGCAGGCCGGGCTTGGTCAGCAGATGCCAGACCGCGAAGATCGCCACGAGCAGCCCCAACTGCCACAGGCGCAGAGTGGCCTGGCGGGGTTTGATCAATTTCCACATGATGTCTTCAGGCCGCCAGTTGCTGCTGATAACCCTTCAGCACTTCTTCGCGCAGCACGCCCCAGATGGCCTGGTGCAGCTCGACGAAGCGCGGGGTGTTGCGCACCTCGGCGACGTCGCGCGGGCGCGGCAGGTCGATCGCGAACTCGCCGATCGGCCGCGAGCCCGGGCCGGCGCTGAGGCAGACGACGCGGTCGCTCATCGCGATCGCCTCGTCCAGATCGTGGGTGATGAAGAGCACGGCCTTCTTCTTCGCGGCCCACAGCGCCAGCACCTCGTTCTCCATCAACTGGCGGGTCTGGATGTCCAGCGCCGAGAAGGGCTCGTCCATCAGGATGATGTCGGGGTCCAGCACCAGGGTCTGGGCCAGGCTGACGCGCTTGCGCATGCCGCCGGAAAGCTGGTGCGGGTAGCGGTCGCCGAAGGCGCCCAGGCCGACGCGCTTGAGCCACTCCTGCGCCTGGGCCTGCGCATCGGCGGCGCCGCGGAACTCCAGCCCGGCCATCACGTTCTGCAGCGCGGTGCGCCAGGGCATCAGGCTCTCGGCCTGGAACATATAGCCGGCTCGGGCGTTGACGCCCGTCAGCGGCTGGCCGAACACCTGGACCGAACCGGTGCTGGGCTCCAGCAGGCCGGCGGCGACATTGAGCAAGGTGCTCTTGCCGCAGCCGGTGGGCCCGACGACCGAGACGAACTCGCCCGCGCCGACGGTCAGCGACACGTCGCGCACCGCGGTGTAGCGCTGGCCCGGGTCGTCCTTGGAGATGAAGGTGCAGCTGACGCCATCAAGCGCCAGGGCCGGCGCGGCTTCAGCGGTACTTGGCATTGGCGCGCTTGACGAAATCGTTGGTGTAGACGGCCTTCAGATCGATATGGGCGGCCGAGGCGACCTCCTTGTCGACGCTGGCCAGCGCGCGGCGCGCGGTCTCGGCGCCGGCCTCGGGGATCATGCCGTCGGGCGAGAGCGCGCCCTTGGCGGCCAGGAAGGCGTCGACATAGACGGCGCGATCGCCCAGCAGGTAGTTCTCCGGCACGGCCTTGATGATGTCGCTGGGGCCGGCCTGCTGGATCCACTTGTCGGCGCGCACGATGGCATTGGTGATGGCCTGCACGGTCGCCGGGTTCTTGTCGATGAAGGCCTGCGAGGTGTAGAGGCAGCCGGCCGGCATCGGCCCGCCGAAGACCTTGTCGGCCTCGGCGACGACGCGCGTGTCCGACACCACCTTCAGGTCGCCCGAGCGCAAGAGCAGGGTGATGACCGGGTCGAGGTTGCTGATCGCGTCGATCTGGCCGGCGCGCATCGCCGCCACCGCGCCGCTGCCGGCGCCCACGCCGATGATGGAGACGTCGCCCGGCTTCAGCCCGGCCTTGGCCAGCACGAAGTTGGCCAGCACATTGGTGGAGGAGCCCGGCGCCGTGACGCCCAGCTTCTTGCCCTTGAGGTCGGCCACCGACCTGAAGTTGGGCATGGTCTTGGGGTTCACGCCCAGCACGATCTGGGGCGCGCGGCCCTGCAGCGCGAAGGCGCGCAGGCGCTGGCCCTTGATCTGCATATTGATGGTGTGCTCGAAGGCGCCCGAGACCACGTCGGCGCTGCCGCCGACCAGGGCCTGCAGCGCGCGCGAGCCGCCGGCGAAATCGGCGATCGTCACGTCCAGCCCCTCGGCCTTGAAATAGCCCTGTGTTTCGGCAATGGTCAGCGGCAGGTAATAGAGCAGGTTCTTGCCGCCCACCGCGATCGTGAGCTTGGGCTTTTCCAGCGCCTGGGCGAAGGAGAGGGCGGGCAGGGTGGCCGCGGTGGCGCCGGCCACGAGAAGGCTGCGACGTTGCATGGACTTGTCTCCGGTTTTTGTGTTGGGGTCCGAACCGATCGGGCTCCGACTCTACCAGGGGTGCTCAGACCCATTGGAGCGCCAGACCGGCCAGCGCACAGACGCCCAGCACCTCGATCACGCCGCGCTTGGCCCACAGCAGGGCGGCCGCCGCGCCCACGGCGATCAGGGCCGAGGTCCAGTCGAAAGCGCCGGCCAGGCCGCGCGGCCACAGCAGGT
>Ga0255338_1005230_pt1 | contig 12214 bp, 12 predicted proteins | sample MeOH1_35cm_T4_19_FD_203715 | JGI IMG/M metagenome (GOLD analysis project Ga0255338, IMG submission 203715) | Sandy soil microbial communities from University of British Columbia, Vancouver, Canada - MeOH1_35cm_T4_195 | ecosystem: Engineered > Artificial ecosystem > Sand microcosm > Unclassified ... | reverse complement strand
CATAATCCTGGGCGAGAGCGCTTGAAATCGCATCTTCGACATAGTTGGCCCTATTGAATGTTGGTATAATAATACTAACGCGCACTCAATCCCCTACGACGAATGATCAATAAAGCCGAAAGCGTAAACAGACAAAAACTAACACACTGAAATCCAGCTGTTGTGAAAACGAGTTCTAGAACTCTTTCAATATTGTGAAGTCGACTCCAGATAAAAAACAACAAAATGAAGGTAAAGTTCACGCTAAACAAAGCCAAACTGCTCCGCGTTGCTAGAATAATACCTACAGAAAGGGTTTCAATGCCCATAATCAAATACCAAAGCACAATTCCCACATACGCAACTCGAATGTCATCGATAGCCGACGGTGTAAAACTCTTTGCAACGATGGCCAGAGCTATCGGCGCGATAGTGTAGACCATCAAAGCCATAACAAAGAAAAGACTTAAGAAGGTCTTTAAGAAGTGAACCGCATTGCCACGCATCTCTTTGAGGTTCCAATGGGAAACAGCCACTGCACAACGGGAGTGATAGATCATTACCTGAGGTCCCGCCGTAATGGCAAAAACCCCATCCGCCAATTTTTTAGCATACTGGTAGATTGAAATCGAACCTACTGGCATTTTTGACAAAATGCTACTGAGCAAGGCTTGAATTAAAAAATTATGGACGGCATTGGCGCCCTTAATCGTCGAACTGTGAATAATCAGTGCCTTGATCTTGAGCCAGTCACTAGCATTCGGCCACAGTAAAAACCTTCTGTTGTAAAAAACAAACCCAGCCAAAAACAAAATGAAAATGACCAGGCAAAGCTGCCCAAAAAATTCTAAATTATTAACGCGAATGACAATTGTCACAATCAAACAGAGCAATAAAATAAACGCATTCACTGCCGACAAGAGATAAGCTCTACCAAATTTTTCTTCAAGAGCCCATTTTGCTCTGAGAACATGCAAAGGTGGGCTCATAATTAATTGCGGCAAAAGACACAGTAGCAAGTAACTGGCCTGAGAAAGACTTGCCTCGGGAAGACCCGACGCAATCAATGACAAAAAACCCTTTGAAAACAAAGCGACAAATATTGCAAAAAGCCCTCCGCTTAGCAGAGACCAGGTAAACGCGAGCTTAAAGAAATGTCCGGCATCCTGATCGCTCTTTTTACGTTCATCAGCATAGAAATAAAGAACCTGCTCAACTCCCACCAAGGAAAGTTGCGCCAACATAGAGACCGAAGAAGTTGCAAGTAAGAGAACATCTGAATCCTTGGAAGCTGAATATTTAAACCAAATCAGCCCCGTCACCGCGAGACCGCATCCCACATTAAGAAGCGAGATCACACTATAGATCCAAGATTTTCTTTGCAGCGAAAAGACCTTGTTCCAGAAACTCATGTCGATGTCTTCCTCGGTGTATCTAAAAACAACTGATATAGATCTTTTTGCCAGTGCTCTAACGAGTAGAGGTTTTGAAATCTCTCACGGCCCTGAGCTCCCATTTCATTTCTTAGTGATGAATCGAGGAGAAGTTTTTCCAGAGCCTCAAACCAGCTCACATCCTTTGAAACCAGATACCCATTCACCCCATGCCGAACGATCTCCCCGTTGACTCCAACGGGATCGGCAACGACAGCCTTGCCACACCCCATATACTGAACCAGTTTGAAACCACACTTGCCTCGTTCCCACGGAGAATCCACTAAGGGCATAACACCAATATCAAAACTTTGAACCAAGGGAACTTCTGCTGTTTCACTCCACGGGACTGAATTCACTTCAAATTCGGGCCAACGAATGTCAGCTCCCACCACACGGAAAACGAATTGATGCTTTTTACGTAGTTCAATAAGAGCCGGCTTTAACTTTTCCAGATAAACAGCCGTGGACATCGAGCCGATCCAGCCAATGACTGGCAGGTTGTTATGGGAATCTTTGGCCTTAAAGATTTCTCCAGAAACCACCGTCGGAATCTTGGTGACCTTACTAGCACCAGCCTGACGCGCTCGTGCTGCCAAATACTCATTGCCGCCAACAACCACAGAAGATGCTTTCATGACCTCATCGCACTTTGTCCCCAACAATTTACGCACAATACGAAGCCGATTCTGATCATACTGGTGAAAAATAGCATCATCATAATCCACGATATATGGAGCACCCAAAACTTTGAAAAACCATTTCTCAATAAACCACGGCACCCAGGGAAAAAGCTCCTTTTCAACCCAAATGGCATCATAGGAACCAGCGGTAACCAGGCAAATAGCCCTCTTAAAGTAGCACTTCAGCACACTCATAAGACGGCTTCGCTTGGAATAAAGGCGATCAAGATAGTCGTCATCAAAGAGGGGCGCTGCTTTAAGCTCCACGCCTAGAGATTGCAACCAAGGGAAATACTGAAACATTCGATAGCGACTCGAGGCACCTTTGCGAGAGTACTTGCTTAAAACCAATACTTTCACAACAATCCCCCACTTACTTAAATGGACTTCTGAACTCAGCGAAAGTTGGAAACTGTCCGTCTCGAACAGACAAAATGACACTTTGGCTCGGCCATTTGAAGCCAAAGGAATTCCAAAGAACACCTTGATCGGCCTCTTTATTATGATTGGTCTCAACCGCATAGCACATAATGCTGTTGTCCTCATATGAATAGAATCCATGAGCACAGCCTCGCGGGATAAAGACTGTAGTTTCATTTTCACCACTGAGCTCTATCCCAATTGACTTGCCATAACTCTTCGAACTTGCGCGCAAATCTAAAATAACATCCAAAATCCTGCCTGAAAGACAATTCACAATCTTAGCCTGATCATGAGGAGGAGCTTGAAAATGCATTCCGCGAACAACATTTTTATTGGAACTTGAGAAAAAAACTTCCGCAATGGGTACGGCCAATCCCATTTGCTTAAAGATATCCTGAGAATACATTTTGGCGAAAGATCCACGTTGGTCTTTAAACAGACGGCTATGAAAAGTATAACATCCTTGAATGGCGGTTTCTTTAAATAACTCAGACACTGCTACAAGCCTCAATCCCCTGACGAAGGGAAAATTTCGCCGACCATCCTGGCAATACCGGGTCTAACTTAGAAGGTGTCATGATCTCACGTTTACGATAGGGTTTAGCCCCAAATTCGACACGAATCCTCTTACCAAGAACACTTTCACAGATTTTCACAGTATCTTTAAGACTTACGGCTTCTCCGGAAGTAAGTGTGTAATGCACAAATTTCCGAGTCTCTTGCTGACCCATCAATCTTTGCGCGGCGATCTCAAAACCTCTGACGATATCATCAATGTAAGTCCACTCTATCGTTTGCTCCCCTGGCGATAGCTGTAAAGACTCAGAAGTCCCCGCCATGCTAATAAGTTTTGGGAGTAACTTACCCCGTGGATCTTTAGGCCCGTAGGTATCCGATAACATCAAATTGACCACATTCAGGCCATAGGAGGAACTATAGAATCGCAGAATATCTTCAAATGCAGATTTAGTCGCAGAATAGAGACTCGACGGCGTGTTGCGATCACCTTCATAGTACTGCCATAACGTTCCAGTATTAATTAAATTCAAAACACCATGGCGAACCATAGCATCCGCCACCTGAGTCCCAAAAACGATATTGCTTTGAATTAGACTTGGTACATCTGTCGGTTTGTGCTCGGCAATAAAGAGCGTCGCGAGATGAATCACTACGTCTGGTTTAAACTGCCCCATTTTTGAATCCAAATCAGCTTGAGTATCCTGGCGACCTACGGATTCAACATTCCACCCTTGCTGACGGAGATGTCTCGTTAGATTTTGACCAACAAAGCCTGTCGATCCCGTCAGCAGAGCACGCATCTTATTTGGACCTCGCGAAATCACGAATTGTTTTTGCAGTGTATTCTAGAGCTTCTTTTTTCATTCCCGGATAGACTCCCACCCAGAAAGTATTTGTAGTCACACGATCCGTTTCCTTGAGATCACCGACGACACGATAAGCAGAAGTGCCTCGGATTTGGTCAAACATCGGCTGCCGAATCATATTACCAGCAAACAACATACGAGTTTGAATTTTGTTGTCTTCCAAATGTCGGACAATTTCATCGCGAGTGAATTTCACTCCTTGACGAACAGTCAACAAGAAGCCAAACCAGCTCGGATCTGAGTTTTGAGTTTCATTTGGTAAAACAAAGTATTCAGAAAGATCCGACATCGATTCTCGCAAAAATCTGAAATTCTGACGACGTCTTTCACTAAATGCCTCGAGTTTTTCAAGTTGAGCCAAACCAATAGACGCCTGCATTTCAGTTACTTTCAAATTATAACCAAAATGACTGTAGACATACTTATGATCATATCCTTTTGGCAGCTCGCCCAAACTCCAACCAAAACGCTTTTTACAAGTATTATCTTTCCCAGATGGACACCAGCAATCGCGGCCCCAGTCACGGAAGGACTCAGCCGTACGTTTCAAAAGCGGGTTTGACGTGTAAACTGCGCCCCCCTCACCCATCGTTAAGTGATGTGGAGGATAGAAACTACTAGTTGCGATATCGCCAAATGTTCCAGTGAATTTACCGTTATATGTCGAGCCCAAAGCATCGCAATTGTCTTCGATCAACCACAGATTATGCTTCTTACAGAATGCGCTCACGGCTTCAAGATTAAATGGATTCCCCAAAGTATGTGCAATCATCACAGCTTTCGTTTTGTCACTGCGAGCTGCTTCCAATTGAGAAACATCAATATTGTAAGTGCCATCTTCAACGCTAATATCCACAAAGACAGGAACTGCGCCATACTGAATAACTGGATTTACGGTCGTCGGAAAGCCCGCAGCTACGGTGATGACCTCATCACCACGTTTAACTTGACGATCTTTTAAAAGAGGAGATGTCAAAGCATTGAAAGCTACCAAATTTGCAGAAGATCCCGAGTTGACCAGGAGGGCGTACTTAACTCCCAAAATCTCAGCCAATCGAGTTTCAAAGGCCTCACAGTAGCGACCGGCAGTCAGCCAGAAATCCAAAGTGGAATCGGCGAGATTCACCATTTCTTTTTCATCGTAAACACGGCCCGCGTAGTTTACACGAGAGGTGCCCGCAACGAAGGCCTCATTTTGTTTTGGTTCATGGAACTTGTGGTAGTACTCTGCAACAAGTCTTTTAATGTGTTCGCGGGCTTCTTTTTCATCAACTGGCAACATAACTATTTTCCTAAGTACTCATTGATTTGCGAAGAACAGAGCTCAAACGCGCTGGCTTCATTTTTATAAAAGGCACGGTACCAATCCATGGTCATTTGTGTGGTTTTCTCCACGTCCCACTTTGGATACCATTCCAAAAGTTGTTTTGCTTTGGAGCTTTCAAGTTTCAAATAGAAAGCTTCGTGAGGATGTTTTCCCTGGTCAATTTCCCAACGGACACCCGGCCAATGAGAGGCCAATAAAGAAACCAACTTTTCCACTGGAACTGCATTATGGGAGTCAGGTCCAAAATTCCAGGCGCTGCAATAAGTGTCGCGATCTCCCTGGCAAATCTTTTGGGCGACCATCAGATAACCACCAAGGGGCTCTAAAACATGCTGCCAAGGACGAATGGCATTGGGATTGCGCAAACGAACAACTTCATTTTTCTGAAAGGCACGAACTACATCAGGAACAATACGATCGCCCGCCCAATCGCCACCACCAATGACATTACCTGCACGTACCGTCGCCACGCCTGCTGTATTTGACGAGTGAAAGAAGGATCGACGCATGGCCGAGGTCACGATTTCAGTACAAGCCTTGCTGCTGGAATAAGGGTCGAAACCACCCAAAGCATCATTTTCACGATACGCCCAAACCCATTCCTCGTTTTCGTAAACTTTGTCTGTCGTGATGACAACCACGGCTTTGAGGCTTGGAAGTCTGCGCGCAGTTTCTAAAAGATTCGCGGTGCCCATGATGTTGGTTTGAAAGGTTTCAATCGGATGATCGTAAGAATAGCGCACCAATGGCTGAGCCGCCATGTGAAAGATAATTTCCGGATTAGCTCTTTGCAGGCTCTTCGAAAATTTTTCGAAGTCCCGGATATCACCAATCTCAGAAGTCATCATTAGGTCATTTTCCATCTCAGAAAAAAGACTTGGTTTAGTTTCCGGGGCCAGTGAGTAGCCCGTCACCTGCGCGCCCATTTTTTTTAACCAAGTGACAAGCCAACTTCCTTTAAAGCCAGTATGTCCCGTTACGTAAACTCTTTTACCGTTCCAGAATTCAGGACTGACTACCATACTTTCCACGGTGCCTTTCCAGTATTCCAAAGCTCTTCAAGATGCTTTTTGTCACGAAGGGTGTCCATTGGCTGCCAGAAGCCTTCGTGAACAAAGGCCTGCATTTGCCCTTGGCTGGCAAGCTTTTCCATCGGCTCTTTTTCCCAGATCGTGGCATCTTCTTTAATGTATTCAACGACTTTAGGACTCAATACAAAGAAGCCACCGTTGATAACGCCACCATCTCCTTTTGGTTTTTCCATAAAGGCTTCGACTTTGGTTCCATTCATTTTCAAAGCACCGTAACGACCTGGAGGTTGAACTGCTGTGATGGTTGAAAGTTTCCCGTGGGATTTATGGAACTCGATAGATTGGCGAATGTTGATATCACTCACCCCATCACCATAAGTAAAGCAGAAGTCTTCTGATCCTAAGTACTTTGCGACACGTTTCAGACGTCCACCTGTCATGGTCTCTTCACCTGTATCTACAACAGTGACCTTCCAGGGTTCAGCACTATTTTGGTGAATTTCCATTTTATTGTTTTGTACATCAAAAGTGATGTCAGAGTTGTGGATGAAGTAATTGGCAAAATATTCTTTAATGACATAGCCTTTATAGCCACAGCAGATAATAAACTCATTCACGCCATGGGTAGAGTACATTTTCATGATGTGCCAAAGGATCGGCTTACCGCCAATTTCAATCATTGGTTTTGGCTTAAGAACGCTTTCTTCACTGATTCTTGTACCCAAGCCACCGGCTAGAAGCACTGCCTTCATCGATCCCCCAGACAAGCTGATAAACAAGTCGATAAAATATTGATTTATGTTAAAAAAATAGGGTTAACACAATCCGCGATTATTATCTTTAATTGACGCAAAAGCTATCTCAAATTACACCTAAAAATCTATGAAAATCCTCCTTACAGTGAACACTTTGGGCTCTTTTATTTCCCATCGACGTGGGCTATATTTAAAGCTCCGCGAGACCCATAAGGTTCAGGTTCTTTTACCGAGTTCCGAAGACCATAACGCTGCACAGAAAGAGATTTTCCAAGGGGATCTAGTAGAATTTCCTATGAGCCGCAAGGGCGTGAACCCAGTGGCTGAATTGCGTTCTATTTTTGCCCTTTATCGAGTTTATAAAACTCAGCAACCCGACCTTGTTCATCACTTCACAATCAAGCCAGTGATCTATGGAACCATTGCCGCAAGGTTGGCTGGAATCCCTAAAATTGTGAACTCAATCACGGGTCTTGGTTTTGTTTTTACGTCAGACACCTGGAAGGCTAAAATTCTGGGCGTTTTGGTTAGAAATTTATATCGATTTTGCTTTCAGAGCTCTAAGGTTAAGGTCATCTTCCAAAACGTCGACGACAGGGATTTTTTCATCTCCCAACGGATTATAGACAAAAGCAGCAGTTACTTGGTGGAAGGCTCAGGGGTAGACACTCACAAGTTTAGCCCCACCCAAAACAGCAACAAAGAACCCAAAATTCTGTTGGCATCTCGCCTACTCATTGAAAAAGGAATTTTTGAGTTTATGGAAGCGATTCAAAGCCTCAAAAACAAAGGTTTGTCATTCGAAGCCTTGATTGCTGGCGATATAGACCCTGCAAATCCAGGGTCTATTCCCGAGTCTCAAGTTAAATCTTGGCAACAATCTGGGCTTGCAAACTTTTTAGGTTTTCAAAAGGACATGGTTTCTCTTCTTAAAATTGCCGATATCGCCTGTCTTCCATCCTATCGAGAGGGACTCCCTATGTCTTTACTTGAAGCCATGGCAGCTGGAAAACCGCTTGTTACGACGGATGCTCCCGGCTGCCGAGCCACGGTGAGAGATGGAAGAAACGGCTTCCTCGTCCCTCCTAAAACATCTATGCCATTGGCCGAGGCTCTCGAAAAACTGATTCAAGACCCCGGACTTCGCGCCAAGATGGGAAAAGAGTCCCGAACTCTCGCAGTCGAATATTTCTCGAAAGAAAAAATCACTTCTGAAATTATAAAAATTTATAAAGACTAACGGCTTCTATTTCCTGGCAAGTCGTAAGTGTCAGAAAATATCTCTCGATATATTCTAAACATATCTCGAATAGTCGCTAGAATATTCTTCATCGAGGTCGATGCACCCTTGCCAAATTCTCTTGGAAAAGTTTGAATTCCCATCTCGCCAACTCGATAACCCTTTAAGTAACTTTTGATGGTTAATTCAGCACCAATAAAGGGAGAATTGGTATTCAACGTCAGATCTTCCGCTAGATTTTTTCGAATCGCCCTTAACCCCGTGCTAATATCTCTGTATCGAGTTTTGAACAAAAAGCGCAAAACAATATTGTAGACGTTGGAAATAATCTGACGCTTTGATGAGTACAGTTTCTTATATCTAAACGTGATCACTAGATCATAGAAATCTCTAATTTTGTGAATTCGTAAGAACTCATAGACATCGTACTCATCGTCACCATCGGTAAAATAAATCCATTCACCTTGGGCTTCCCTCAGGCCACGGCGTATAGCTGCTCCATAACCCTGATTGATCTCGTGATGTATAACTTTGATTCTGCGATCAGATTTGGCCAACTCATCGGCAATAGCACCACTGCGGTCTGGGGACCCGTCATTGATAATGATAATCTCCCAGTTTTCAGTGAGCTTTGAAAGGACAGAAACAGATTTAGAGGTCACACTCTCGACAGTTTTTTCGTCCTTATACACAGGAAAAAAAAGTGTGATATCTATTTTGTTCATTTATCGCCATCCTTAAAAACGCAATCTCTTATAGATCGCCCACGGTAATCGTGTAATTATAAACAATATCAAAATCCAAAATTTTGGAAAAACTTGGATTCCATAGTCCTTGTCTTTCGCGCCAAAAAGGAATTTAGCAACTTGCTTGGGGGCAGCAACTGGAAACAAAAGCGTTTTGCCACGCGTAAATCCAGACTCCATATAACCCATTCGAACGACTTGAATCTTTGTGGGCAATTGAGCCTGATAACAATAATGCCTTAAGGACATCGCGTAATTTTCCAAAGCTTTTTTGGCTGCAGAATAGGAGCTATTAAGGCTTCGTGGCGCAACAGCTGCAATGCTCGAGACCATTAAAATCGAACGGCTCGGTTGCGGTAATCTTAAAAGAGCATTCGCAAAAAGCCCTATGGATTCAAAATTAAGACGTAGAGTATTCTTAAAAGCGTTTGTCGAGGGAACTTTCTCATCACCAGCAAAGCTCCCTCCTGCTACTAAAAAAGCGTAGTCTATGGATCCTAAATCTATTGCCACTCGCTCTACAATTTGATCTGCATTAAGGCTAGGGTCTAATAAATCCGTAGGGTAAATGAAAATGGACTTTTTGTAGATCGTTTCTAATGATGATTTCATCGCAATTAAGTCTTCTTTATCCCGGGAAACGAGCGCTATTGAAAAGCCTTCTCCTGCAAGATGTTCTGCCAACGCCCTTCCTAACCCTGATGAGCCTCCAACCACAAGTGCTGTAGAAGCGTTCATAAACCCAACCTTGCCCTTAGAGCAGATTGAACTTTCTTATCAGGATCAAAATTTATAATTCCTTTTTTGAAATCATGAAATCCATCGTAAGTCGCCGCAACTACGTCACCGCTAATCCGACTGTCTTTACTAATATTCGGAAGGCACTGATGATCTATACAAATCTTATCAATTTTATCAAATAGAGAAAGAGCTTTCGTTGAGTGTGGCACGTTGAGAGCCAAACAGACCCCGTTTCCAACGTAATTTAAATAGCAATGGTCTCCTCTGAAAATTTTGAGTGAACCCAAAGCAACGGCCTCGTCAAATTCCCTGATAGCTTTAGAGAGTTTCTCTAAAACCGTGCCGAGTTCTCTTTGAGGAATAATAATTTGCGATTCCAGTAATCCCTCTTTACCAAAAAACCGATGATAAATTTCCTTGCCATTAATCGGAAAAGCTCCAACGAGCACACCCATTTTTTGTTTTTTAGGACCTAGCATTTCCTTGAGAGAATAAAGCCGGCTCACCTGACTTTTCAGAAATGCAGATATGAGAGAATCGACAGCCGTGTCTCTGGGAGGCATCACCAATTCACTGAACTCCTCAAGATCTTGACTTGGGTCATCACTGAATTTCTCGCAATACACGAAACCCGCACCAAAAGAAGTCCCTTTTAAATTCAGATTGTTCCACGAATAGACATGATCATGCTTGTCTTTCTCTCTGGTAATAATTTCGACAGCTTCGAAAATATTCGCACAGGGTATAGATGCCTTATCGATGGACTGCCCTGGAAGTTTTTTGCATTGAATAGAAATCGTAAGAACATGCCCTGTAAATCCAAATCCACCCAAAGTAAGTTTAAAAATTTGATCTTGATGGCCGAGAATCATCTTGCCATATCTGGGATGAAACACCTCAAGCCCCACTACAGAGTCACCAAAGAGACCACTGTGATACTGACTCTTTCCATGAGCATTGACGGCAACACAACCACCAACAGTAATCGACGGATGACCGGGAATCGTTGGCAACCACCAACCATTGCGGCGTAAAAATATAAGCAATTTACCCAGCGAAATACCGCTCTCTACTTTCACGACGCCGGTATTGCTATTAAAATCCAAAATTCGATCGAATTGGAGACTTACAATAGAACGAATCTGTTCCCCGGCGCTCATCAAAGGATAGCTGACGCCGGCCCCTCGGGAAACAAACGAGCCTTCAGACATTGCAGAATATAGCTCTCGATATTTCTCTGTCGTAAAAAGTTCGCCATTGACAGAAAAAGTAGCGTCAAAAGAGTGAATTAATTGATTTTCAGCCATTCCAATGAATAATAACGGAAAAGCTTCGACAGGTCTATTAAGATGAATGAAAAAAGAGCAGCATACACACAGACACGATACAATCTGGATGAAAAACGATCTCTAGTTTGGAAAGTGTTTGTTCCCTATTTGCAACACAAATTTAATATTCACGGTCATATTTTAGATGTCGGTTGCGGCTTCGGAGATTTCATTAACAATGTTCAAGCTAAAAAAAAATCGGCATTGGATGCGAATGAGGAAATGCAACAGTTCTTAGACAAGGACGTTGAGTTTAAAGCCGGCCTTACTTCAGATTTGACCTCCTGTTTTCAAAAAAATAGTTATGATTGGATCTTTTCGAGTAATTTACTTGAACATCTTACCCGTGACCAAATCACGGATTTTTTTAACGACTGTAAAAGTCTTCTCAAAAGCCAAGGTTCTTTACTGATTTTTATGCCAAACTATCGGTATTGCAGCCGCGAGTATTTTGATGATTACACGCACATTACACCCCTATCCGATCGTTCCTTGAGTGACTGGCTAACGGCAAGCGGCTATCAGGTGGAATTTGTTCACCCAAAACTGATGCCCTTTTCGGTTAAAGATTCAAAACTTCCGATCACATCCTGGTTGATTAAGCTCTGGCTACTTTCCCCAATAAAGCCTGGAGGAAAGCAGCTGCTTATCCGGGCGATAAAGCCATAAGATCAAAATATACTTACTTTGGGACCCAAGAAAGACTCATTTTTTTTGCATTATCCAGCATTTCAGCGATGGACCCAGGATATAAGGTCGGACAATCGCCGGCCTTATTTTCCCCGCTATAGTATTTAGCTATACAACTCAAAGCTTCTGTCCGAGTTTGCCCGACTGAAAAATAGGTTGAATAAGAATAATCCCCCGCAAAGCCGATGAATACGAACCAGATAAAATACTTAAACGTTTTTTGATGCTTGGGAAACTGCTTGGCCAAATCCCACAGCAACCATCCGATAAAAGGAACCATTAACATTCCTAACTCAGAGTACCGCGATGTCTTTGCCTGACCAATACCAAATCCCGTCCTTGAAAGTGCGATGGAACCATAAGCACCGAGTACAGACAAAGCTCCAAAAAAGCCAAATGAAATAAATCGATGTTGGAATGTAAAGGCCTTTGTAAGGCTCTTCCAAAGAACGC
>Ga0255338_1005229_pt1 | contig 12217 bp, 5 predicted proteins | sample MeOH1_35cm_T4_19_FD_203715 | JGI IMG/M metagenome (GOLD analysis project Ga0255338, IMG submission 203715) | Sandy soil microbial communities from University of British Columbia, Vancouver, Canada - MeOH1_35cm_T4_195 | ecosystem: Engineered > Artificial ecosystem > Sand microcosm > Unclassified ... | reverse complement strand
CCGCTGCCGCCAATACAACCACCTTCACGAACTCCGGCCTTTCGGTGTTCACGACCTACTTCTACCAGGTGCGGGCGATCAACCTGGGTGGACCCTCGGCTTACGCGGGGCCTGTGCAGGTCAGGACCTTCGATGTCATCCCGATCGCGCCCATCAATCTGAATGCGGTGACCGTATCCAACACGTCCATCCAGTTGACGTGGACCGATAGGTCGAGCAATGAAATCGGCTTCGAAGTTCAGCGGTCGCTGGATGGGTTGACCTTCATCCCCGTCACGACTTCGCTCTTGGCGAACACCACGCAGTACACCGACACCGGACTGGCAGGAAATACCACCTATACCTATAAAGTCCGGGCGTTCAACTCGGGTGGAAACTCTGGCTTCACGAACGAGGCCAGTGCCACCACCTTCCCGAACCCGCCGTCTGCTCCTACGGGGCTCACGGTAACCGTGCCGGCCGCACCCAACGGGATCACTCGGCTGGCTCTGAGTTGGACGGACACCAGTGACAATGAGAGTGGGTTCAAGGTCGAGCGCTCGACCGATGACTTCCTAACGGTGGGGAATACGACCTTAGTATCCACTACGGGCGCTAATGTCATCAGCTTCACGGATGCCGGGCTTATGGCGAATACGACCTACTCCTACCGGGTCCGCGCCACTAATGCAGGCGGAGATTCTGCTAACTCTAACGTGGACAGCGCCACAACGCTGCCAAATCCTCCCACTGCGCCGAGCACCCTGACGGCTACGTCATTGACGCAGACGACCATCCGGCTCGACTGGGTGGACAACAGCAGCAATGAGACCGGTTTCAAGGTCGAGCGGTCGATCAACGGTACCACGTTCAACCTGGTAACCACTACGGCTGCGAACGAGATCACCTACACGGATACCGGGCTGAACGCAAACACCACCTACTTCTACCGGCTGCTCGGAACGAACGCGGGCGGAGATTCGGCGCCCTCCAACGTTGCATCCGCAACGACGCTGCCGAATGCGCCTACCGCGCCTACCGCGCTCACCGGCCAGCTCCAGGTGCTGAGCAATCCTTACTCACTCCGGGTGAACCTGGCGTGGACGGACACCAGTAACAACGAGACGGGCTTCAAGATCGAGCGATCGATCGATGGCGTCACCTACGGTCAGATCGTCACCGTAGCAGCCGGCTCACAGGCCTATGCCGATACCACCGTTACGGCGGACGCGACCTACAGCTACCGGGTGGTTGCCACGAATAGTGGTGGGGACTCGGCGCCCAGCAACATTGCCACGGTGAATACCCCGCCAGCTGCGCCCACGAATGCGCGGTTGAGCGGTATCACCAACAGCAGCGTCCAGCTGTTCTGGAACGATAACAGCAGCCGGGAGACCAACTTCCAGATCCAGCGCTCGCTGGACGGGGTCAACTTCCAGGATCTCCGGCAGGTGAACGCGAATGTCACCTTCCTGAGTGACACCGGACTGACCGGTGGAACGACGTACTATTACCGGGTTTACGCACTCAACAGCTCGGGATCGTCCAACGTATCCAACGTGATCAGCGGCGTAACATTGCCGGATGCGCCCGCTGCGCCGAGCAACCTGAGCGCTGTAGCATCGTCCCAGTCGCTGATCAGGTTGACCTGGTCGGACAATAGTAGCAATGAGGATGGCTTCAAGATCGAGCGGTCTACCGACTCGACCAACTACAGCCAGATCGCCGTGGTAGCCGCTGGGGTCACGGCGTACGACGACACGCCCCTCAATATCGGCACGCACTATTGGTATCGAGTGCGCGCATACAATACGGGCGGCGACTCAGCCTATTCGAACCCGGCCGACACCAGCACCTATCCTGCCGCCCCGAATGGACCGACGGGCTTGACCGTAACGGTGAATTCGTCCAGCTCGCTTTCGCTTCGCTGGAACGATAACAGCACCAACGAGGACTCGTTCCAGATCGAGCGGGCAAAGGATGGCAGCTTCAGCACACTGGACAAGACGATTACGGTGAACGGTGGGGTAGCGACAACTGTTACCTACGCCGACTCGGACGGCCTTACTCCGAACAAGACCTACTACTATCGGGTCACGGCTGTAAACTTGGGCGGGACATCAGGCTACTCGAATCCGGCGTCGGCGCTCACCCTGCCCAGTGCCCCCACCGGCCTCACCGCCGCAGGTCAGTCCAATGGCACCATCAAAGTGACATGGATCGCCTCTACTGGTGGAGCCGATAGCTACATTGTGGAGCACAGCAACAGCGCGGCCCCCGCGTTTACCGAGGTAGGTCGCACGAACGGAAACGTTACGACCATTTTCGACACGGGTCTGTCGGCTAACAGCACGTTCACCTACCGAGTGAAGGCAGTTAACCGATCGGGGTCGTCGGGCTACTCTAACCAGGCGACGGCAACTACCGTGGTGGGGGTGGCTAGCGTCTCCGCGAATCCGTCTACGGTAAAGGGTGGTAAGTCCATCTCAGTCACGGTCACGCTGACTGGATCGGCTCCGACCGGTGGTGCTAGTGTGAGCCTGTCTTCCCTGGGTGACGGTGGAGTGAACGTCAAGGTGCCGACCTCGGTGCTGATCCCTGCTGGCGCTAACCACCTAACGTTCAAGGTGAAGACGAAGAAGCCCAGGCGCACGGTGGTGGCTACGGTCACCGCTACCTATGCAAGTAGCTCACAGTCGACCGACGTGACAGTTAAGAAGTAGGAAGGAAGAGGCTGCGGGAGAATGTGTGGCAGGCACCTAGCATTTTCCCGCAGCCTCGGTTCTATCTCCCCGTGGCGGGCTTAGATGCCACCCAGTGGTATTTCGGTTCCCGCACTGTTCGCCGAAATCATGGAGGCGTTCCGGTTCTGAGTTGCGTCTTAGATTAGGAACCTCTCTCCCCAATCCGGCTTTTTACCTGGCGGACATCGGATGTCTGCCGCACCTGGGAGACCAGCTTAGATGATAAATCGCTCGTTCGTCGCCTCCACTTTCGCCACCGCGGCGCTTCTCACCGCCGGTATCGGTATGCACTGCCGCTCGGCCGAAGCAGCGCCGAAGAAGCCCTCGATTAGTAGTGCCACGCTGACCCCCAAGCGACTTGCTGCAGCGGGCGGTACCGTGAGCATTCGAGTCAAGATCAAGAACAACGGCTCTTCGATCAATAGCGTGTCAGCCACCTCGACCCTATCCGGAGGCACCCCTTCTGCCGCAGCAACACTGCAGGCGAGTGGCGGGGACTTCTATACCGGTTCGGTTCGTGTGGCCGCTAATTCGCGGACCAAGAAAACCACTGCCAGCATCTACGTTCAGGTGAACTCCACCAGCGGACTGGTCTCCAAGAAGGTTGGGACTATCCAACTCGACGCTGGTACAGGCTCCACCGGCGGCGATACCACCCCGCCCCCGCCGCCTAACATCTAGTCGACAAACGATATAGTCCGCCTGGTTTCGCCGGGTGGTAGATCCGCATTCGACGGGCTTGAAGCGGAGAGAGATCGTCAGAGGGATCCGCACATCTAAATCGATGTGCGGATCCCTCTGCGCGTTGATGTTGCCTACGCAGGCGATGCGCTAGCCGCTCGCGGACCAGTGCCCGGTCCATGCCGTGGCGCCGGCGTTCAGATCCTAGCCGTTGCCGCTACCTCTGCTAGAGAGTCCAAGCCGAAGCGGGCGTCGAGAGCCGGTTCTGTACCGCCGTCCAGTTCCCGGCGAGGCTTGCTCAGCAGCGCAAGCCATCAACTTCGCTGCAAAGAACTGCAATTGACAGGAGGAGACCTCGACCCGACCAAGACCCGAGAGTGCATGTTTTTGTCTCGGATCAGGCAGGGGAGAAATACACCTTTTGGCACGCGATTCGAGGCCCCGCAAGGCAGGCAACGAGGGTAGAAATAACCCATATTTAAGTTGATCGCCAACTCCGGCGGCGAGTGATATTGGCCGTGTCTCCTGTGATGTACCCTCCTAACTTCCTTGAATCTCTTACCCCGGCCGACTTGGCGAACACTGGTTCACGTTGCGAGCGCGGAGGCGCCGGTGGTATAATCCGCCTGCCACCTCTGGGTGTCCGAGCTTCATTCCACATGAGCCGGCACCTCGCGCGGCTCATCCCCGAGTCTTGCGTGCGAGAGCTGTACCGACACAGCCACAGCCGGGTAGCATAACCACCCGGTTAGTCCGCCCCGTTCGCAGGGGTACCGATCTACCATGGCCTCCTGTCCGTATTCGGATAGGCGAAAGTTTCTGCGTCCCGGAAGGGCTCAATTGCCCGGATTGCGATTAACCAGCCACCGATGCGAGACGAGCAGCTCCGCCTGGAAATAGAAGACGCGGGAGACCTCCGAACCTTCTGGAATGAAGTGTTGGAGCGGGCAGAGCGCCGTCTTGGGAGAGAGGCGGTCGAAAGCTGGCTGCGCGATAGTCATCCCTTGATTTTGGGCGGGGGCATTCTCAAAGTATCGGTGCCGAATGCCACTTCGCGGGCTTGGATCGAGAAAAAGTATGCCGGCGCTATCGGCGAGGCCCTCTGCGCCGTCTACGGCGAACCGGTGACACTGGAGCTCGTGCTTCATGCCGCTCCCGCTCGTGCGACGAAGTCAGCTAAGGCGAAACCCGAGCCTCCGGCTGCGCCCGCCCGACCGCCCGTATCGGCCCTCTTCGCGCCCATTCCGCTCAATGAGAAGTATACGTTCGACAATTTTGTCGTTGGGCAGTCGAACCGCTTCGCACACGCCGCTGCGGCCGCAGTGGCAGACTCCCCGGGCCGCGAGTACAACCCATTGTTCATCTATGGAGGGGTGGGCCTCGGTAAGACCCACCTGCTGCAGGCGGTTGGACACGCCTTGATGGCGCGTAATCCGCGGATGCGAATAGCCTACGTTTCGGGGGAGACCTTCACCTCGCACTTCGTGACCAGCCTGCGTGAGCACCGAGAAGAAGACTTTCGTCGCGCTTACCGGGGGGTAGACATCTGGCTGGTGGACGACATCCAGTTCATCGCCGACAAGACCAGCACGAAAGAAGAGTTCTTTCACACGTTCAACGAGCTGTATCTCACCAACCGGCAAATCGTCCTGGCCTCAGATCGACCGCCGCGAGAGCTGCGATTGATGGAGGATCGGCTTCGGACCCGGCTGGAATCGGGGCTGATGGTGGAGATCGGCGCCCCCGAGCTCGAGACCCGCTTGGCGATCCTGGAGAAGCGCGCGGCGATGGAAGGAGCGCAGGTCGCCACGGACGTGCTCTATCAGATCGCCCGGTCGGTCACGTCGAATATCCGGGTCTTGGAGGCGGCGCTGATCCGAATGCTGGCTCTTGCCTCACTGAATCGCTCGCCGGTCACGCAGGAGCTCGCCTCTCGCGCGCTTGCGGCGTTCGTGCAGGAAGGCCGGATGGCAACTATCAATTGGGTTGCCGTGCGGCAGGCGGTCTGCGAGCACTTCAAAGTGAGTGAAGAGGACCTGGTGAGCCCGCGTCGTGATCGGCAGATCTGCCTGGCGCGCCAGGTGGCCATGTACCTGATGCGCGAGCTGTCTCGAAAGTCGCTGTCGGAGATCGGGCAGCTATTTGGCGGGAAGACCCACTCTACGGTTCTTTACTCCTGTGACAAGCTAGAGCGTGAGATGAAGGCGGATGCTGGTCTGGAAGCCTCGATCCGCGGTCTCCGCGCGCAGATCTCCGGACCAGGCAACGCCGGATAGGGCGGGCCATCCTAGTCGGGGACGCAAACCGCTCGGCTTTCTCGCCTCCAACTAATCGTAATAGATTGGGCTAGAGTATCTGTTACAGGCTCACGAGCTTTCACCACCAGGCTGATGGGATCGCCGCCAGGTGACATCGTTGACCCGACACATATAAAGGGGGCGGTTGATCAAAGCCAGTTCAACCGTCCCCTTTGCCATTCACGCCCTCTGCTACTAGCCGGTGAGACCCTTATAAGCGGGATCGGACAGACCAGGCAGCTCAACCGTCGTGTCGCCAAACTGATCGACGGGTGCTCCGATCCGCTTGAGCATGCCAAGGTAGAGCCCACACAGCGGAGTCTTCTTTTCGTACACCAGGTGTCGACCGGTGGCGAGAGTACCGCCAGCCTTGCCTGCGAGCACCAGCGGTAAGTTTTGTGGGCTGTGGGCGTTGCCGTCCTTCATGCCGCTGCCGAACAGCACCATCGAGTTATCGAGCAAGGTGCCGTCGCCTTCCTTGATCGCTTTCATCCGCTCCAGCATGTAGGCGTACTGCTGGAGATGCCAGATGTTGATGCGCTTGTACTCTTCCAGTTTGGCTTTGTCGTTTTCGTGGTGGGAAATCTGGTGGTGGCCACCGCTCACGCCGGGCAGGAAGGAGAAGTTCTTGCCACTCACTTCATTGGCGAACATGAAGGTGGCCACTCGAGTTGAGTCCGTCCAGAAGGCGAGCACCATCATGTCCAGCATCAGTCGCACCTGCTCGGTGTGATCGATCTTCCGTTCGCTGAGACGTGCCGGGTCTTTGTAGTAGTCGGTGATCCGGCCGCCGAGCCGTTCGACCTCGTTGCGCGCCTCCGGATCCTCGGCATATTCCATACGCCGGCGGGCGGCGTCGAAGGCGATGCGCTTCTCCACCGAACGCACGGATTCGAAGTACTCGTCCAGCTTGAGCTTGTCAGCCTTCCCTACTTTGCCTTGAAGGCGCTTTGCATCTTCGGCGACCAGGTCCAGGATACTGCCGTCATTTTCCGAAGCGGTGGAAGTCTTGGCCGCATTGGAGCGGAAGAGGCGATCGAACGCGAGCTGGGGGTTGATCTCGCGCGTAACCGGGGTGGTGGGGCTGCTCCAGGAGATGTGCGAGCCATAGAGACGGGTAAAGCCGACGTTGGTGTCCACACCCATCGTCACCGGCTCGATGCTCAGCTCCAGGGAGGGGAGCGGGGTGAGGTTGCCAATCCGCCGCGCGATCATCTGGTCCAGCGACACTCCGCCGCAGCGGAGGTCGCTGCCGGTGGTTTTGGTGACCGCGGTACCGGTAAGGAACGGCGCCACTTTAACATAGTGTCCGTCCCCCTGGATGCTGTTCTTGTTCATCAACTCCGAGAAGACCAGGAGGTCCGATTTCACGTTGGAGAGCGGCGCCAGGATTTCTGAAAGCTGAAAGTCGCTCCCGACGCCGGTGGGTTGCCAGGCGTGCGGGTTCACGCCGTTGGCCATGTAGAGCACGGCCAACCGTACGGGCGCCTTGGCCGGCTTGCCCGCCTTCGCGGCGGTCCCTGCAGCCGCGGCGGGCGCGGGCATTGCCTCCAACAGCGGCAGGAACATCGAGACCCCGATGCCGCGCAGCACCGTCCGTCGTGAAATCTCCCGGTTCATTGCTTTACCCTTTTGGATTAGCCGCCAAGACGCTATGAGCGCCAAGTAAGTAAGAAAGAACTGCCGCTAACACGCGAAGACGCTAAGGACTAAAGGTGAGCGTGATTGACAGGGCCAATTCGTTACCACCCTTAGCTCCTGTCAATCCCTCTGGAATTCTCTTGGCGTCTTAGCGGTTCAAACACTCTTCAAAGATTCTTGCGATACTGGAACGGATAGCTTTTGACGATTTCCCGAACCAGTGTCGAGCTGCGATAGCCGTCGTCCGCGAGAGTTTTGGTGATGCGACGGACCGTGGGGATGTCATACGGCTCCAGGCCGCGACCGAGGGAGTAGGCCAGCATCTTTTCGGTTAGGTTGCGAGCGAACTCCTCTTTGCGGGCCAGGATCAGGGCCTTCAACTCGGGGGCACCCTGGAACTTTTCGCCCGTAGGGAGCTGTGCGCTTGAGTCTACGGTTTCGCTCCCGATCTTCGTCCGCCAGCGGCCGACGACATCGAAGTTCTCTAACCCGAAGCCGATCGGGTCCATCCTACTGTGGCAGGAAGCGCATTCCGGTTTGGTGCGGTGCAGTTCCAGGCGCTGGCGGAAAGTCTGCCCCGCCTTGGGTGCGTCGTCTGCAGGGAGACCGCCCGCGTTGGGAGGGGGAGGGGGAATGGGAGCGCCGAGCACTTCTTCAAGCACCCACTTGCCGCGGAGCACCGGGCTGGTGCGCTGCGGATACGAGGTGATGGTGAGCACACTTCCCATCGTCAATACGCCGCCGCGGTTCTTGTCTGTCAGCGCCACCCGGCGCATCTGCGGACCGCTGATGCCCTCGAACCCATAGTGTTTAGCCAGCTCTTCATTTAGATACGTGTAATCTGCATCCAATAGCTTCAGCAGGCTGGAGTTGTCGCGGAGAACCGAGCCAAAGAACTGAACCGTCTCCTGATACATCGCATCACGTAAGGTGGGGGTGTAGGTGGGAAAGCGGCGCGGGTCCGGCTGGGCGGTGGTTTGCAGCTCTCGGATACGGAGCCACTGGCTCACGAAGCTTTCCGCGAAGGCGTCTGCCTTTGGGTCTTTGAGCATCCGCGTGACTTGTGCGTCCAACACCTGTGGGTCGTGTAGCCGCTTGGCGCCGGCGAGCTTGAACAGCTCGTCATCCGGCATGTTGGACCAGAGGAAGTAGGAGAGGCGGCTGGCCAGCTCGTAGTCGCCTAGTAAATAAGGCTCCGGAGACGGCTGGTCCCGTTCCACGCGAAAGAGGAAGCTCGGGGAGACGAGCACCGCCTTCAGCGCATAGCGGAGGGCTTCTTCGTGCTTTTGGCGTCTGGAAACAGCTTGGTCGTACAGCCGCACCAGGTTCGCCAGTTCTACCGGTTCCACCGGCCGTCGGAACCCCCGTGAGGCGAAGAAGGAAAGCGTTTTGCGCGCGGCGTCACGCGGGAGCAGCTTCTTACCAGGCTTCAAGAAAAGGATCCGCTCTTTCGGAGCCTCTCGAACGACGTCACCAGCGGCCGAAAGGTACCGCTCCATCAAGATGGGCGGGATGAAGAGCGTATCCGCATTGTTGTCGAAGCCGCCGCCCCCGCCGCCGTCCGCTGGAAACTGGTCGGCCGGGCGGGAACTGACCCCCAGGAGATCGCGGACTGTATTGTTGTACTCCGCGCGGCTGAGCCGGTGAATGAGCACACGCCCCGGATTCTTCTCCAGGAGCCCCTCGTCCACGTTATCCAGGGTCTGGGTGAGCCAGTCCACCAGCTGCTCGCGCTGCTGGGTGCTCGGCTGCGGCGCGTTACGCGGGGGCATGGTCCGGTCGCGCAACTGGTGCAGCACCTTTCGCCACGTGGCTTGGTCCTTCTGTATGGCGACCACGTCCGTGAACCGCGCCAGATTCACCCCGTCCACCGCCTTCTTCGGACCATGGCAGCCAGCGCAGTACTGCGTGAGCAGCGGCTTAGCGGCCTGCTCGAACCGTACCTGCGGCGCGGGCACGGGTTCACTCCGAGCGATGCGGGCGAGGCCTACTCCAGCCAGCGCAACGGGGGGCAGAGTAATCAGGAACCAGCGGTTCAGTTTCCGTCGATTACGCATAAAAGGTGATCGGTCAGGTGCCGGGCGGCGACAGGGGTGGCGAGACGGGGAAGACGTCCCTCTTATTGTACGCGCGCGAAAGCGGCAAGTCTCGTTGGGGTATTGTGATCGGTGCCTGGAGCGACTCTCGGCCGGAAGTTCTTACGGCATAGTTAAGGTGGCCGCCGCGACTAAGAATCGGGTGAACTTGGCAGACGAAAAAATAGGGGTTAGACCAGTTTGATCTAACCCCTATCCAACGGTTCAGGGCGAGTGAGGGGTATCGAACCCCCGGCCCTCAGGGCCACATCCTGATGCTCTACCACTGAGCTACACCCGCCACACAGACATCGACCAATCTAGAGAAATTCCCCAACCGGTCAGTGGAGTGGCTGTTTCCAGCTTCCCTGTCTCTGCTCCGCGATTTTAGCACATCGTGCGCGACCCGTTCAACCCTCTGTCTCATTCTTCTTTTATGGGGTTTACGATGAGCACTTTGCGGCAGCAGGAAACCGCTCCAACTGGTCTGGAGCAACAATGAAACCCTACCGATTCCGAACACCCAGTTGGCACACGCTGAGACCGGTGAGTCGCACGCAAAGGAGTGGATCGCCTTCGCCGAAGCCATCGTCAGCGACCAGCACTCGCCACTGCCGGCCGAGCAGTCGCTGGTAGTCATGATCATCCTGGACAGCCTTTGTAAGAATGCCGCCGCCGGTCGAGAGATTCGATTGGAGGCATGACAGCGTGGTAACCCGTGGGAATGAGTTTCCCGCTAAAAGCACTCGCCTCTTGGCTGCGTTTGCCTAAAATCGATGGCTTGCAGGTGCATCAGGCGTTCGAAGCGAAATGCGTTACCATGCTTACGCTCTTTCTGGTGCTTCGTTTCCGCTCGTGGCCCGAAGTGGCGGCACTGGTCACCACAGTCCTGAGCATGGTGCCGATCGGCCTTCGATTCGGCGTGCGACGGGGTGTCGCTGCCGCTGGCCTGGTGGATGTGACGCTACTTCCCCTTTATGTATTCACCGTAATCAGGTCAGTGCTGAATGCCGAGGGAGGCCATGCTGAGCATGCACTCCATCTAACGTTCAACGAAATGTGGCCGACCTTCGTCGCACTGATCGTGGTATATGCCCTCAGTGTAGGGGGAACTGTTGGATTGCTAAGGCAAAGGAGGGCACCAGACGGGACGCTTCAGGTTGGCGGAGTTTGGGCGCCGCGTTTGATCGCAGCCTTGTGCCTTGTCGGGTTCATGTACGTCGTTACAGGAGATATGTGGCACGTGTTCTACGCCAGCGGAGTTCCCGCAACGGAACGTTTCGAAGCCGCGTTAGCCGCTATCGTGGTTCTGGCGTATCTAACGCCCTTGTGGGACGTCCTGGTGCGTGGATGGCGACCCCGGGATTTGTCGGCTCATACGGCTAGGGTCCGGGCTTGAAAACGGCGGCCCCGGGAACGAGCGAGTCTTCGGTCCGTAACAGGATTGTCTCCACGGACGGCCGTCGTGGCCCTAGCCGGATAGTCACCATCCCGCTTTGATCGGTCCGGAGCACCGGCACTCCGGAGAGTTGCAGGCGCTCCAGCGCACCCTGACTCGGGTGTCCGAACCGGTTGTGCCGGCCGCACGAGAGTACGGCCAACCTCGGGTGAACGGCATCCAGTAGCTCAAGGCTGGTCGAGCCGTTGCTTCCGTGATGGCCTACCTTCAAGAGATCGGCTTGGAGGTCGGTACCCCAGGCGAGCAGGCTTTGCTCGGCCGAAAGGCCGCTATCGCCGGTCAGTAGCACACTCTGGCCGCTGGACTCCCACCGGGCGATGAGAGACTCCTCGTTCGCGGAGTCGCGCACGGAGCCCGGAAGTGGCCCCAATACCGTGAGGGTTGTGTTGTGGATGCGGATCCGATCCCCTGCTGCCGCAGAAACCAGGCGCACTCCGGTATGAGCCGCCGTAGCCTGAACGCTGCGCCAGCCCTCCGAGTCGGCAATACCTTCCTCGTGCAGAAGTAGCTTCGGGGGAAAGGACTCCGCCAAAAGTGGGAAGCCGCCAATGTGATCGAGGTGAGCGTGCGACACCACCAGGGCATCGAGCGAGCCTATGCGGAGTGCGCGTAGCGTACGCACCAGGGCTTTGCCCGCGGCCGGCGGGCCGGTGTCCACCAACACGTTGCTGCCATCCGTCCCCTGGAGGAGTACGGCGTCACCCTGGCCAATGTCGATCGCTCGGACCGTGGGTGCGCCCGGCGGCGAGCTCGGGGTGCGCTCGGAGAGGAGTAGGACCGCCGCCAGGGTTGTTACCGTGCCGAATATCCAGATCCGGTCTTTCGCGCGCCAGCCGGTTAGCACGAGGAGCCCGAAGCAGACCGGAAGCAGCCATTCGGGAGGGGGATAGACCGGAACCGCGCCCAGCGGGGCGGCCGCGAAAATCTTTGCCCAACCGTACAGGGCGCGGGCGATCATCTCCGTCAGCCCGGCAAGTATCGCCGTCCCAAGTTGAGCCAATACGACGTGCCCTAACGTCACAAACATGAACAGGGTGGCGAGCAGGGCGATGCAGATGTTTGCCAGCACCCCGCTCCACGCGGCCGAATGAAAGTGGTAGGCAAGGAGAGGCGCAGTGGCTAGATGTGCCGCGACGCAACTCGCCAAAAGCCGCGCCGCACCGCTCCAGAGGGTGGGTAACACCGGGTGCGCGCGGTCGCTCTGTTCCGAAGTGGAGGGGCAGAGGGCAGCTTCCAGAGCAGGCGCCACTCGCACGAGTGACCACACGGCTGCGAACGAAAGTTGAGCCCCGATATCCCAGAGCGTGAACGGGTTCAGCCCTAGAAGCACCAGCGCTGCGG
>Ga0255338_1005228_pt1 | contig 12221 bp, 10 predicted proteins | sample MeOH1_35cm_T4_19_FD_203715 | JGI IMG/M metagenome (GOLD analysis project Ga0255338, IMG submission 203715) | Sandy soil microbial communities from University of British Columbia, Vancouver, Canada - MeOH1_35cm_T4_195 | ecosystem: Engineered > Artificial ecosystem > Sand microcosm > Unclassified ... | reverse complement strand
CTAGGGATTGACGGCTCGCCGGGAGATCGCCTCCAGGTCCACCAGTTCCGCCCGGTTGCCGGCTTGGCGCGCCAGATCGCAGATCATTTCGATGGTACGGAGTTTCGGGTCGACCACTCCGAGACATGACGGATGGCAAAGGAAGTCGAATACGGCCCGCTGCTCAATCGCCCACTCGACCGCCAGCCGGATCGCCCCGAGGAAATCGTCCAGTCGCCACCGTCCGTTCCGGAAGGCGTTGACGTCGCTGATCGGGCTCATCGGAATCTCGATCAATCCGCCTGGATAGGTAAACGGCTGCGCGGCCTCCTGCGCCTTGACGATTCCTGCGAGCACGTCTCTGGTCGGCTGCTGGCCGGATGCTCCCAGCGGGTGCGCCGGATACTTGCTGCTCACCCACCGGTAGCCCTGCTCTTGCAGCAGCTTTTGCACGTCCGGCCGGTCGGCGAGCCCCATGGCGAATCCGCCGGGCGTGCGGAAACCCGCCGGGACGATCCCCAGACGGGTCTTCATCGCGGTGCTGCACAGGCGGATGTTGTCTGCAATCGCTTGCTGTGCGGACTTGCCTTCGAGGTGCCACGGCGCGCGGCGAAAGCGGAACTGCACATCTTCCGGCTTCGTAGCCAGGACGTTGACGTGATCGTACGTGTGGTTGCCCAGGCTGTGCCCATCGGCCGCTAACTGGGAGAGCCACTCCACCTTCTCTTGCTCCAGCACGCGGCCGACCACAAAGCAATGCGCCTTGCCGCCGCGCGCCTTCACCCGCTGGCAGGCCTCCACCGTGTAACGCTTAGCGTCGTCGTTCAGGTTGCCTTTCTCGTAGTCCCAATGCAGGTCATCCCAGGCCGGGAAGTTGCGAGACATTTCGAGATCGAGCGTGATCGCGATCTGCGCCTTGGGGCAAGCCGCGCCCTCCCCTCGTTCAGGGGTTGCTCCATCAAGGAGCGTAGCGAGCGGCGCCGCGGCCAACCCGCCGAGAAGGCGGCGGCGTGAGAGCGGAAGCCCGGATTGGTCCACGTCAGCGCCTCCCCAGTTCGGGCCGGTATTCGATCCATGACACCTGGGTGATCAGGTGGTTGAGCGCGGCAAACGAGATCGAGGCGTTGGTCGCGAAGCGTGGACTGGAGTTCGAGGGGAAAGTTGCCAGCGTGGCGTCGCCTACCAGAAACACGTCGAAATCTTTGGAGAGGTTCTCGTAGCCGGCGGTGGTCTTGCAGAAGCACATGTCCGTTGCGTACCCGGTGAGCAGCACGTGGCGGATGCCGTGCTCCTTCAGGAATTGGCGCAGCGGCGGGTAGCCTTCCGCGTCGTAGATCACCACGTCGTCCGGCTGGGCGGTCACGTCCGAGGTCACCGGAATGGGTAGGTCCCAGAACCCGGCATTGTTGTACTTCGCACCGGCATCCAACCCCGGAAACTGCCGGAAGTAATCCAACGAGGGCCGGTCCGCGGAAACCATCAGCTTTGAAGGCAGCGGCTCGCCCTGGTAGACGAAGGTGTTCAGCTTTTCTTTGAGTTCCCGGGAGCCCTGCTGGCGCGCCGCCTCGGTCGGCTTCCCGCGGAAGGAGCGATACAACTTTTTCCGGATGGGGTCTTCGTTACCGGGCAGGCTGTACAGCACGAGGCCGACCTTCCCCCGCAGCGACTTCAAGAATGGATCGATCACCTCCCGGGTGTGCTTACCGCCCAGGTGGTTCTTTTCTTTGGTGCAGAAGTCCGCGACCCCCGCCGGCTCTGGCGTGCGCCAGCCCTGCCCATCGTCGATGCCCCACGGGTGGACCATGATGACGGCGGTATCCCGTGCCAGTAGCCGGTTCGGCATCTCGATGATGCCGCGGGCGTTGTAGGAGAACCGCCAGGCGCGGACGCTCAGATCGGCGCCCGGATCGTCGACCAGCCTCGGGGCTTCGTAGCGGTTCAATTCCCGCACCGGCTCGACGTACTCCGGATGGTCCGCCAGCAGCGGCTTGGGGTCCCGCAGCCGGGTGAGCCGGTTCTCGTAGGTCCGCGTCGGCGTCGTCTCTACGGACTGCGCCCTCCCGATCGCTACGCCCAGCAACACCGCGGGGACGGCTGCCCCCAGCGCCAATAGTCCGCTCCACGCAGGCTTCATCTCTCCTCCTCCGGCGGGTTCCACACAAGAGTCAGCTTACCGGCGTTTCCTCTCCGCACCTTCCCGAATTCGGCGATGCCGTTCACCGCAGCGTATAATTGGCGGACACCCGGGCAAAGCCACCCACGCATTCGTCACAGAGAGCGTCGAGGCCGTGGAGTTCGAAGACTGCCTTTCAGCCCACACCGAAATGCGCTCTTTCGACCTTTCCTTCATATCGAATGCCCACGAGGGCACGGGGTGTCAGCGGCTTCTTCCCTTTGCCGTTTCGCAGTGCTCTGCGTTGAGTTAACCGAACGTCCCCATGCATTTAGTTCTCGTTTTCATTGCTGCCACTCTCGCAGGCGCAATCAACTCGGTGGCCGGCGGCGGCACCCTGCTCACCTTCCCGGCTCTGCTGGCGGCGGGTCAGATCTCTAACGTGGCCAACGCTACCAGCACCGTGGCGCTCTGGCCCGCGACGATCAGCAGCTTCTGGGGTTACCGGGATGAAGTGGGCGCCAGCAGCCGGCATCTGCTCGTGCCGCTAATAATCCTGGGCCTCATCGGTGGTTTGCTCGGCTCGATCTTGCTGCTGGTCACGCCCACGCGGGTTTTCGACCGGGTCATTCCGTTTCTGGTACTCACTGCCACCCTGCTGTTCGTCTCGCAAGAGCGCATCTCCGCATGGCTCCGAGCCCACAGCGGCGCGCCGGTCGATGAGAACGCCGTGCCCCGGTTGGCGCCTGCTACGTTGCTCCTGGTTTTCGGTACGGCTGTCTACGGCGGGTACTTCGGCGCCGGCATCGGCATCGTCACCCTCGCGGCCCTCGGGCTCATCGGGATGCGAAACATCCATCAGATGAACGGCATCAAGAACATCTATGCGATGTGCACCAACGGCATCGCCGCGGCCGTCTTCATCACGCGGGGCCTCGTCGACTGGCGAATCGCGCTACTCATGGCGGTCGGCTCCATCTTCGGCGGCTACTCCGGCGCCGGCATCGCCCGCCGCATCGGCCAGAAGAACGTCCGCAAGCTGGTGATCGGCCTTGGCTTCGTTCTCACCATCTCTCTCTTTTTGCGGAAGTGAGGGCGCGGTGGCGCAGTCGGTTCTTCGTCAAGCCTCTATAACACCGGCCGCTCCGAACTTGAGCCGTCATCGCCAGCGACTTCGCCCCTCGGAGCAGGCGTTGGCATGCGTCCCGGGGAACAGGAAGACGCCCAACGCTTGACCTCACTCGACCCCATTCAGGACCCTTCCACCGATGCCGCTGGACGCCACTTCCAAATCCGGCTCACCTGCGCCGAAGGCCGGTGCGGCAGCCGTGATTGCCTTCCTGCTGCGGTTTCAAAGTCTGTTCGGGCTCATCGCGGTCTTTACGCTTTCCGTGATCGAGTCGCCGATCAACCGCAAAGGCGCTAACGTCTTCCTGGGGCCGGACAACCTCCTCAATGTCCTCCGGTTCGCGTCTGAAAACGGGATCATTGCCATTGGCATGACGCTGGTGATCCTCACCGGCGGCATCGATCTCTCGGTCGGCGCGGTACTGGCGTTGTGTGCGGTGGGTGCGGCCTCCGCGTTGATGAAGATGGGCGCGGGCACCCTGGGTACCGTACTGCTGGTGCTCGGCATTGGTTCACTGGTGGGGCTGACCAACGGCCTGGTAACTACGCGCCTGAGGATCCAGTCGTTCATTACCACGCTCGCGATGCTCAGCGTCGCCCGCGGGGTCGCGTCACTCTGGTCGGGCGGGTATGCGATCCCGCTCGCGTTTGGAAGCGCCGCCGGACAGGCGCCCGCGAGTTTCAAGTCGCTCTTCGCCGGAGAACTGCACCTGGGCACCCTGGACGTGCCGGTCCAGATCCTCTACTTCGTGGGCGTTGGCGCCCTGGTGTCCGGGGTGCTGCAGCGCACCAAGTTCGGCCGGCACGTCTACGCGGTAGGGAGTAATGAGGTCGCCACCCGGCTCTGCGGAGTCTCCGTGAATTCGATCAAGGTGATCGTATTTACTGTCGCAGGACTCCTTTCCGGACTGGCCGCCCTTCTTCACGCCGCCCTCGTCAACCAGGGAAGCCACATCGACGGCTCCGGTTACGAGCTCAACGCGATCGCGGCAGTAGTTATCGGCGGAACGTCCCTGCTGGGCGGCAGCGGAACCGTCGTTGGATCGATGATCGGCGCGCTGATCCTCTCCATTCTCGACAACATCCTTGGGCTCCGCAACATCCAGTCCGAGTACCAGATGATCTTGAAGGGCATCATTATTGTCTTCGCGGTCGTGCTCCAGCGGCGGCGTTAGGAAGTGCTCCGTCGAGGAACAGCTTGCCGGCGCCGCGCCGCAAGGTAGCCGCGCGGCCACGTGGAAGGGAATCGGGCGGTCAGCGAATGAACCGTTGTTGGATCACCCGGAATGAGGCCGGTCTCGACGTTGCGCCGGCAAAGGAATGACGACCATGGACCGTAGAGATTTCGTCCGGCTGGGGATCGGCGTTATGAGCCTTCCCGCGCTGGGACTGTTAAGCGCGGGCTGCGGCCCCCGCGAATCCGCCTCCACTCCCGATACCGGAAGCACCGGCACCGCCACGGGCAGCGCGCCGGCGGGAGGCAAGAAGTACTTGATCGGCATGTCGCAGGCGAACAAAGGGGAGCCGTGGCGGCAGGCGATGAACGACCAGATTCAGGCGGCGGCCGAAGCGCACCCGGAGCTTTCCGTCGTCTTCGCCGATGCGGCACAGGACAATGCCAAGCAGGTCTCGCAGGTGGAGAGTTTTCTACAGCAGGGCATCGACCTCCTCATCATCTCACCTAACGAGGCGGCCCCACTTACGGACGTGGTGGCCAAAGCGTACAAGAAGGGCATTCCCGTCATCGTGTTGGACCGCAAGGTCAACGGCGACGAGTACACGATGTGGATCGGCGCGAACAACCAGAAGATCGGCGCGCGCGCGGGCGAGTACGTGGCCAACTGGGCGAAAGAGAAGAAGCTGAAGCCCGCGAACGTGATCGAGCTCCGCGGTTTGGAAGGCTCGACGCCCGCCAAGGAGCGCGGCGACGGTTTCCGAGAAGGCATTGCGAAGAACCCCGACGTCAAGATCATCGCCAGCCAGAACGCGAACTGGCTGCGGGAGAAAGGCATCTCTGTCTCCCAGAGCATGCTCCAGGCGCAGCCGGACGTCGACGTGATCTACGCGCACAACGATCCGATGGCGGAAGCCGCAGTCATCAGCGCGCAAACCGCGAAGCGCGATCTTGACAAAACCCTGGTGGTCGGCATCGACGCGCTGCCTACCGCGGACGGGGGGATCAAGTCCGTGATGGATGGCCGGATCGACGTCACCTACGTCTACCCCACGGGCGGCGCGGAGGCCATTGACTGGGCAGTCCGCATCCTGGAGAAGCAGGAGAAGCCGCCCAAAGAAGTAGTGCTGGAGACGGAAGAAGTGACCTCCGCCAACGCTGCGGAGCTTTACAAGAAATTCGGCGGTAAATGAGGAACCCCATGCACGTCCACGCTAAATGGAGCGGCATTGCGGCGCTCTCCGTGCTGCTCGCCGGGGCGCTGCTGGTGCCTGCCGGCGCCCGGGGTGGCAGCCCGGTCGGCACGCTCGGCACCCTCGGCGAGTTGGCGCGAGCCAAAGGCGGCAAACCGCTGCACGAAGGAAGCTGGGACCGCAAAGGCGGCAATGCCGACATGCGGCGGGTGGCCTCCGGCCAGACGATTACGCTTCTCGATCACAAAGGCGCCGGCATCGTGCGCCGCTTCTGGGTGACGATCGCGCCGCGGTCGGAGATGTCGATCCACCGCCAGGCGATCCTCCGGATGTATTGGGACGGTGAGTCGACTCCCAGCGTGGAAGCTCCCATCGGAGACTTTTTCGGCGTGGGATTCGGTGAGCAGCACGACTACATCTCGCTCCCCCTGAACGAGACGAGCGGCGGCTACAACTGCTACTGGCCGATGCCATTCCATAAGTCGGCGCGGTGGACGCTCACCAACCTGAGCGAAAAGACGATCGATGCCTTCTATTACAACATCGACTACACCGGATACGACAAGATCCCTAAAGACCTGCGCCACTTTCACGCTCAGTGGCGGAGAGAGAACCCCACCAAACCGGGCCGCAACTACACCATTCTGGAAGCACGCGGTAAGGGCCACTTCGTAGGTACGGCGCTCTACATGCAGAACCGCCGCGGACGCGGCCTCGGGTTCCTGGAAGGTGACGAGATGATCCACCTGGACGGCGAAGAAAAGCCGTCCATCATCGGTACCGGCACCGAAGACTACTTCTCGAGCGGCTGGTACTTCGACCGCGGCCTCTACTCCGCGCCGTATCATGGCATCAACATCAAGGACGAGAAACTCGGCCGGATCAGCACCTACCGCTGGCACATCGAAGACGCGATGCCGTTCGAGAAATCGCTCCGCGTGACCATCGAGCATGGCCACGACAATGACCATGAGGGCGACTACTCCAGCGTTGCGTACTGGTACCAGACGGAGCCGCACGCGCCGTTCCCGGTGTTCCCCAACAACCCGGCGGATCTCTTACCGTTCGTGCCGCCGCCCCCTCTTCAGATCCCCGGGGCCATCGAAGGCGAGAGCCTCCTCGGAGGCGCTAAGGCGTCCGCAGGTCCCGTGGAAGCGCAGGCGATGGAGCCCTTTGCGGGACAGTGGAGCAACTTCCAGCAGCTCTGGTGGCGCCCCACCGCGGCCGGCGCCACGCTCTCCCTCAACCTGCCCGCTCCCGCGGACGGCGATTACGAGCTTGTCGGCTACCTTACCCGCGCCAAAGACTACGGCAACGTGGAGATCTTGCAGAACGGCACCCCCATCGGCGCCCCGGTAAACCTCTACGGCCCTGAAGTCGTCCCTACAGGTCCGGTCAGCCTGGGCACCGTGCACCTCCGTAAGGGCGCTAACCCGATCCAACTCCGCATCGCGGGAAAAGACACTCGCTCCGCCGGCTACCTGGTCGGAATTGACGCCTTCGTCCTCAAGAAGCCCTAACCATCCGGGCTTTGCCCAGGGAACACGCGGAAAGACACGGAATGGAATCACCCGTGACTCGCAACGGAGATCACTGGGTTTGACCAACCACAACCGGGATGCGAATGGCAGCCGCCATTCGCATCCCGGTTGTTCCTTTTTCGTGTCTTTCCGCGTGTTCCCTGGGCAGCATCTGGGCTCACGCCTGAACGGCGCGGACGACGCGGGTATCGCCGGTGCCGGGTTTCAGGGACACGATGAATTCGTAGATCAGCGGCTTGGCGCCTTCCGCGGCACCCGGCGGCAGCACTTCTACGTGCTGAACGATCACCGCTTTGTGGTCCATGACCGTGAGCACTCCCACGACTTTGATGCGGGTTTGCCCCTCGCTCTCGCTCATGAAAACCACTTTCTCGCCGTCGTCCTGATAGCCACCTTTAACGGCGGCGATTTCCGGCTTTTCATCGCAAGAGCTGTAGTAGAAGCGATCTTTGCCGTTGAACTCCCAGATCGATTCGCGAATGTACTGCTGCACTTCCGCCTTGTGCTCGTCCCCTCCTTCCAGGATCTTCAGGTCGAGCACATCCCCGGCGGTCACCACGAGGCCGTCCCGCTCGTTTTCAGTATTTGCCTGCGAGAGAATCGCCTGGAGCGCGGAAGCGCGGGAAGCCGCCGCCGCACGGGAGCCGAGAGCGCTAGTCGCCAGGATGGCGCAAAGCGCTACCGCCGGTCCAAACCACTTGCTATAGAAACTGCTGGCTCGCATTTTCTGCCCTTTGCTGCGTACTCGCATCCGCTCACCCTGTGGTGAGTGGGTCCGTTCGAACGCAGCGCCGTTGCGGGTGCTCCGCTCGTTACCGCGTGATACCCGTGCGTCGACATTTCGACGCACGTTCTGAATCGCGCGTGTCCGGCCGGAGCGTTGGCCCGCTATAGCGAGACAGGAGAGGGGTAGCGAAGGGTGCAAACGAACGGTTCGCTGGGTCAACACATACGGGGGAGGCGGGTGATGCGAGAAGTCCGTTGGGAGCGGATGTTTCCGGATGAATTGGAGACCGCGTTCGCGGAGTGCCCGGTCGCGTACTTCCCTTACGGCCTTTGCGAGCCCCACGGACCGCAATGCGCCGTGGGGTTGGACGCGCTCAAAGCCCACGGAATTGCCTGTGCGGCGGCGAGGGAGCACGGCGGCATCGTGGCGCCGCCCGACTACTGGCACATCCATGAGCTCGGAGGCTTCGCCTCGTGGGCGGAGCGGAATGTCGGTCAGGTGGAGCGAAGCTGGCTCACGAGTATTCCGCCGTGGCAGCACTTCCGGAACGTGCTGTACCACGTGCGCACCGCCGACCGGCTGGGCTTCCAGGCCGCCCTGTTCGTCACGGGGCACTATGGGCCGAATTGGGAAGACCTCAAGACGCTCCTGGCGCTGGTCCAACCGCATGTCGGCGTTCGCCTATATGGGCTGCCGGATTGGGAGGCGAACCAGCCCGGGTTCGACGGCGACGGCAAGAGCTCCGGCGACCATGCGGGCAAGGTAGAAACCTCTCTCCTCTGGGCTCTGGAGCCGGATTGTGTGGACCTCTCACGCCTACCCGCCGCAGACGTGCCGGGTCCCCACTTCGCTATGGGCATCACCGCACCGCTCGCAGATCGTCGCACCGGAGAGCGCATGGTCGGGGATGAAGTCCACTGGCTCGGCGCCAAAGCACGAGAGCTCCTCGCCGAGTACCGGCGCCTGCGACCCACCCGGCGGCTGGTAACCTTCGAGGACGTGGAGGTACTCTGGGAATCGGTGGTGCGACCGATCTTCCCGAGCTTCAAGACGATGAACCAGCAGCCCGAGGGGCGTGTCCCGCCACCCGAAGGCTCCGTGTGGCACCCGAACTGGGCAATCCCGGAGCGGAGCTGAAATCAGCGCCAGCGATGAGGCCTTCCGCCGGGTCCGACAATCGAGTAGCATGCCGGCGGTGCAACCCTCAACGTTCGACCCCTTTGAGACGGCACGTGCAGTGTCGTCCGGCCGCGGCCTCTGCGTGCTTGACGGCGCCCGGATGGGTGGCTGGTCGCGGCTGTTCGTTGATCCGGTGGCGGTCTTCCGCAGCAAGAACGGCCGGGGAATCCTCAGCTGGACAGACGGACGAACCGAGTCAGCCGACGGAGACGCATTTCGATTTCTGGATGCGCTGTTCCAGCGCTGCCCGGAACTCGTCGCGGCGGGCTACTGGGGTTACGACCTTCGCTACCAGCTCGAACGCCTTCCCCATCTCGCACACGACGACCTGCAACTCCCCGACTGCTGGGTCGCTCTTTACGACCGGGTGCAAGTGTTCGGATGCTCGGGCGTTCAGGCGTTGGGACGTCCCGGAGGTTCGACCGTCCCATTCGATGGTTTCATTTCCACGCAGTCGGGGTGTGGGGAACCCCAGCCGGTATATGCGCCCACGCCCACACCTGAACACCCAACATCTGAATACCGGGGCTCGGTCGTACAATCAATCTCCCGCCTCCAGTACGAGATCAATGTAAGGAAGGTCCTGGACTACATCGCTGCCGGAGATTGTTATCAGGTGAACCTCTCCCAGCGCTTCTCCGCGCCGCTGCCCTGTTCCCCGTGGGAGCTTTACGAACGGCTGCGGGCGGTAAGTCCCGCGCCGTATGCAGCGTATCTCGACTGCGGCGATCATCAAGTGCTCTCTTCGTCGCCGGAGCTGTTTCTCTCCGCGTCCGGTGGATGCGTGGAGACCCGGCCGATCAAAGGGACGCGCCCCCGGGGTCGGACGCCAGAGGATGACCGGGCCATCGCCGCGGAACTCCTGAAGAGCGAGAAGGACCGCGCCGAGTTGTTGATGATCGTGGACCTGGAGCGCAACGACCTGGGCCGCGTGTGCGAGTTCGGCAGCATCCACGTCCCTGCGCTGTACACGCTCGAAAGCTTCGCCAATGTGCATCACCTGGTGGCCACCGTGCGTGGTAAGCTGCGCGCCGGCACTTCGCCGCTCGAGTGCCTGCGCGCCGCATTTCCGGGCGGCTCGATCACCGGCGCGCCTAAGATCCGTGCGATGGAGATCATCGAAGAACTGGAGCCGTTCCGGCGCGGAGTGTATACGGGCGCTATCGGCTGGGTCGACGGCGCCGGGAACGCGGAGTGGAACATCGCGATCCGTACCATCCTCGTGCGAGGCGGAAGCGCTTATTTCCACGTCGGAGGCGGCATCGTCGCCGACTCTGATCCGGCATCCGAGTATGAAGAAACGCTCACGAAGGCCGCCGGAATGCTCCGCGCTCTCGGATCGCGACCGTCGCCCCATTAGTCTTTCATTCGCCTGCCAACGCGCAGCGATCAACCGTTCGCAGCCTTTCGCCCAATCACAAGAATGGAGCGAGGCCTCGTGGAGCTACCCCACTGGACACTGAACCTAACCCCGCTAACGAATCCCCGCGGATAACGCTCCACCAGGTCGACTGCGTGGACGGCATGGAGCGACTCCTGGAGCCGGGTTCCGTGGACGTGGTGGTCACCTCACCTCCATACAATCTCGGCATCGCGTACGGCAAGCACGACGACACGGCCCCGCGCGACGAGTACCTCGATTGGTGCGACCGCTGGGCACGGGGCGTCAAGCGCATCCTGGCCACTGAGGGATCTTTCTTCCTCAACGTGGGCGGAAAGCCGACGGATCCGTATGTCCCGTTCGACGTACTGTCAGTGATGCGGCGCCACTTTGTGCTCCAGAACGTCTTCCACTGGGTCAAGTCGATCGCGATCATGCAGTCCGAGGTCGGCAACTATCCCGGCCTGGAAACTGACCTGGTGGTCGGCCATTACAAGCCGATCAACAGCCCGCGGTTTGTCAACGACTGTCACGAATACATCTTCCACCTGACGCATACCGGCGCCGTGCCGCTGGACCGGCTGGCGGTCGGCGTGCCCTATCGGGACAAGACCAACGTCTCCCGGTGGAAGAGCGGCGGGCACGACGCGCACTGCCGTGGGAACACCTGGTTCATCCCGTACGAGACCATTCAGCGCCGAGACCGGGACCGTCCCCATCCGGCGAGCTTCCCGCCCACCCTTCCAGAGCGCTGTATTCGCGTGCATGGTGTAGATCGAGCTCGCCTGGTGGTAGACCCATTCATGGGCCTGGGCAGCACGGGGGTGGCCTGTTCCCGGCTCTCCATTTCGTGCATGGGGTTCGAGATCGACGAAGAATACCTCCGCGCTGCCGAAGAACGGGTTGCTGCGGACGCCGCCCGGCGTTTTACTTGATACCACCTGGGTACCGCCGAATTCTGCCGCCGGAGCCGGCGAAAGCATCAGGAAGTCCGATCATCCGATAATGATGAGCTGCTCGCAGTGTGAAGTGCTGCCTCCCGATTTTCCAGAGCGCGGCACGCTCTACCTGGCGCCCCCGCTAAGTCACACCTTTGCCAAGCTGTGCGGCAGCCTCCGGCGAAGCGAGGAAGGGTTCGGGCACCCGCATCCGGAGATCGTGTCGGTGCCGATTACGCCGGGGTCCCTGTCGCGAATCCTGCCGCGGCTGCGGCAGGACCTCTCCACCCAGGAGCTACGTGATACGCGCTCGCTGATGCTGCCGGACGGGGCGACCCTGGGCATTGCCAATCTGATGCAGATGCGCCCGTTGTGGGGCCTGCTCGCAGCGGTGGATGGCCGCTGGCTCGTGCAGTTGCTCGCGGACAACCAATTGGAGACCCACTATCAACCGATTGTCAACGCGGCAGACCCCGCGGAGGTGTTCGGTTACGAGTGCCTCTTACGCGGCCGGGATTCAGAAGGCGAGCTTGTCGCCGCGGGCCGACTCTTCAGCACGGCGCGAGAAATGGATCTGCTTTTCCAGCTCGACCGGGCCGCCCGCGTCTCCGCCATCCGTGGCGCCCACGCCCACGGTCTCAACTGCCGCATCTTCGTCAACTTCAATCCCACCGCTATCTACGACGCGGCCTATTGCCTTCGAACCACCATCCGGGAAGTGGAGCAATCCAGTCTATCCCCCGAGCAGGTGGTGTTTGAGGTGGTTGAAACAGAGGAGATCGGAGACGTCAATCACCTTCTTCGTATACTGGAAGTGTACCGCAACGCGGGTTTCCGGGTTGCCCTGGACGACCTCGGCTCCGGTTAC
>Ga0255338_1005227_pt1 | contig 12222 bp, 11 predicted proteins | sample MeOH1_35cm_T4_19_FD_203715 | JGI IMG/M metagenome (GOLD analysis project Ga0255338, IMG submission 203715) | Sandy soil microbial communities from University of British Columbia, Vancouver, Canada - MeOH1_35cm_T4_195 | ecosystem: Engineered > Artificial ecosystem > Sand microcosm > Unclassified ... | reverse complement strand
CGTCGGCTGGCTGGTCGACGGCCGGATCGAGGCCCTCGGCGCCCCGGCGATCGCATCCGCGCTGCGGGCTCGGGGCGGCTGGGCCGGGCCGGTCGGCACGATCATCGACCTTCCCGGCGTACGCCGGCTCGCGGCCGTGGTCTACCGGCTCGTGGCCCGGCACCGACATCGCCTCCCCGGGGGCACCGCGGCCTGCCGGATCGACGCCCGGCCCTGAGCCGGCGGACGGTCAGCCGAGCGGCTTCTCGCCCCACCAGCTCGCTGCGGGGTTGCCGTTGAAGTTCCCGATCGGCGCGTAGCCCTCGGCCTCGTAGAACGCCATCGCGTGCGGCTGGCGCGGGCCCGTGTCCATCCGGGCAACGGCGTAGCCGAGGCTCCGACCGGTCGCCTCGAGGGCATGGAGCAGCTTCCGTGCGACGCCCCGACGCCTGGCCGACGGCACGACGTACATCCGCTTGAGCTCGCAGGCCTCGTCGCCCAGCCTCTTGACGCCGCCGCAGCAGATCGGCTCGCCGTCCGCATACCCGACCAGGAAGGCACCGCCCGGTGGTCCGAGGTCGGCCGGCCCTGCCGTGGGCATGCCCGGCGCTGCCAGGTCGAGGCCGTCGTACAGCGCGCCCATCTCGGTCGCGAACTCGGCCAGCAGCGCCCGACCGTCGCCCTCGTCGACGCGTCCGGGGCGGAACTCGACCTGCATCAGCGCGTGAGCAGTGGGTCCAGTGCCACGGCGACGAACAGCAGGGAGAGGTACATGTTCGACCAGTGGAACAGCCGCATCGGCTTGATCTCGCTGAGCTCGTCGCTGCGCCGGGCCCGGTGCCACATCAGGTGCGCCTCGACCAGGAACGCGGCGCCCAGCACCACCGCGGCGACGGGGTAGACGAGGCCGGTGTCGGCGATCGGCCACAGGGCCAGCGACATCGCGACCATCGCCCACGAGTAGGCGACGATCTGCCGGGCCACCTCGGCCCCGGAGCGCAGCACGGGCAGCATCGGCACGTCGACGGAGGCGTAGTCCTCGCGGTAGCGCATCGCCAGCGCCCAGGTGTGCGGCGGCGTCCAGAGGAACACGACCAGGAACAGCACGACCGGGGGCCAGGCGAGCGCGTCCGTGACGGCGGTCCAGCCGATCAGCGCCGGGAAGCACCCGGCCAGGCCGCCCCACACGATGTTCTGCGTCGTCCGACGCTTGAGCACCATCGTGTAGACGAAGAGGTAGAACGCCGACGCGGCCAGGGCCAGCCCGGCGGAGAGCCAGTTGACGAACACGCCGAGCACGACCGTGGAGAGCACGGCCAGCACCAGCCCGAAGACCAGCGCCGCCCGGGGCGAGACGATGTGCCGCGGCAGCGCCCGGCGGCGGGTGCGCCGCATCTGCTCGTCGATGTCGCGGTCGTAGACGCAGTTCAGCGCGTTCGCGCTGCCGGCCGACAGGGTCCCGCCGAGCACCGTGGCGATGACCAGCCCGAGCGGCGGCACCCCGCGCTGGGCGTAGAACATCACCGGCACCGTGGTGAGCAGGAGCAGCTCGATCACGCGCGGCTTCATCAGGCCGACGTACGCGGCGACCACGTCCTTGAGGGTCGCCCAGCCGCCGAGGTGCGCGGGTTCCATGGGTGAGGTGCTCACCTGGGAGTCGACCGCGGTCACTCAGGGCCTCGATTCGGTGGGGTGACGGGCGCGCATGCCGGGGGCGCACCCGTGGTACTGGCTCGCTGAGTCTAACGGTCCCTGAGTAGGCTCGTGCCCGGTGGCCAGACAGGCCGCCCCCGCCAGTGCGCCGAGAGGACTGCCTTGAGCAACACCCGCACCCCGTTGGAGTGGACCGAACTCGACCAGCGGGCGGTGGACACCGCGCGCTGCCTCGCGATGGACGCGGTCCAGAAGGTCGGGAACGGCCACCCGGGCACCGCGATGAGCCTGGCCCCGGCGGCGTACCTGCTGTTCCAGAAGCGGATGCGGCACAACCCGGCCGATCCGTCATGGGCGGGCCGCGACCGGTTCGTGCTCTCCTGCGGTCACTCGTCGATCACGCTGTACACCCAGCTCTACCTCGGCGGCTTCGGTCTGGAGATCGAGGACCTCAAGGCACTGCGCACGTGGGGCAGCAAGACCCCCGGCCACCCCGAGCACGGGCACACCGCGGGGGTCGAGACCACGACCGGTCCCCTCGGCCAGGGCGTCGGCAACGCGGTCGGCATGGCGATGGCCGCGCGCCGCGAGCGGGGCCTGCTGGACCCCGACGCCGCCGAGGGCACCAGCCTCTTCGACCACCACGTGTACGCGATCTGCTCCGACGGCGACCTGGAGGAGGGTGTCAGCGCGGAGGCCTCGAGCATCGCCGGCCACCAGCAGCTGGGCAACCTGACCCTCATCTACGACGACAACCGGGTCAGCATCGAGGGCGACACCCGGATCGCGTTCACCGAGGACGTCGCGAAGCGCTACGAGGCCTACGGCTGGCACGTCCAGACCGTCGACTGGACCAAGGACGGCGACCACACCGACGGCGCCAACTACCACGAGGACGTGCCCGCTCTCTGGGCCGCGCTCGACGCGGCCGAGGACGTCACCGACCGGCCGAGCCTGATCGTGCTGCGCACGATCATCGCCTGGCCGGCTCCGCACGCCCAGAACACCGGCGCGGCCCACGGCTCGGCACTCGGCCCCGACGAGGTCGCCGCGACCAAGAAGGTCCTGGGCTTCGACCCGGAGCAGACCTTCGAGGTCTCCGCCGACGTGATCAGCCACACCCGCGGTCTCGTCGACCGCGGCAAGGTCGCCCAGGCCGCCTGGGACGAGCAGCTCGGCGCCTGGCGCGCGGCGAACGCCGACCGGGCCGCGCTGTTCGACCGGCTCGCGACCCGCACCCTGCCGGCCGGCTGGGCCGAGGCGCTGCCGTCGTTCCCGGCCGACGCGAAGGGCGTCGCCACCCGCAAGGCCTCGGGCACCGTGCTCAAGGCGATCGCGCCGCTGCTCCCCGAGCTCTGGGGCGGCTCCGCCGACCTGGCGGAGTCGAACAACACCACGCCCGAGGGTGAGCCGAGCTTCACCCCCGAGGAGTTCCAGACCGACTCGTGGAGCGGCAACAAGTACGGCCGGGTGCTGCACTTCGGCATCCGCGAGCACGCCATGGGCGCGATCATGAACGGCATCTCCCTGCACGGCGGCACCCGCGTGTACGGCGGCACCTTCCTGGTCTTCTCCGACTACATGCGCCCGGCCGTCCGGCTCGCTGCGCTGATGCAGCTCCCGACGACGTACGTCTGGACCCACGACTCGATCGGCCTCGGCGAGGACGGGCCGACCCATCAGCCGGTCGAGCACCTCGCGGCCCTGCGGGCGATCCCCGGCCTGGACGTCGTCCGGCCGGCGGACGCCAACGAGACGGTCGCCGCCTGGCGCACCGTGCTCGAGCAGACCGACCGGCCGGCGGCGCTGGCGCTGACGCGGCAGAACGTCCCGACGTTCCCGCGTGGCGAGCAGGGCTACGCAGCCACCGACGGCGTGGCGAAGGGCGGCTACGTCCTCCTCGACACCGAGGGCGTCCCCGACGTGGTCCTCATCGGCACCGGGTCCGAGGTGCAGCTGGCGGTCGCCGCGCGCGAGCAGCTGGCCGCGAAGGGCATCGCCGCCCGGGTCGTGTCGATGCCGTGCTGCGAGTGGTTCGACCGTCAGGACCAGGCCTACCGCGACACGGTGATCCCGCCGACCGTGCGGGCGCGGGTCAGCGTCGAGGCCGGCGTCGCCCAGGGCTGGCGCGAGGTCGTCGGCGACCAGGGCCGGATCGTGTCGCTGGAGCACTTCGGTGCCTCGGCGGACTACGACACGATCTTCCGGCAGTTCGGCATCACCGCCGAGGCCGTCGCCCTGGCGGCGGAGGAGAGCCTGCGCTCGGTGGAGGCAGTCACCCGCTAGGAGCGCACCAACCGAAGGGAGATCTTCATGTCCGACCGTCTGAAGCAGCTGTCCGAGGCGGGTGTCTCCATCTGGCTCGACGACCTGTCGCGCGAGCGCATCGAGACCGGCAACCTGGCCGACCTGGTCAAGAACTCCTCGGTCGTGGGGATCACCTCGAACCCCACGATCTTCGCCGGGGCGCTCGCCGACGGTGCGCGGTACGACGACCAGGTGCGCCGGCTCGCGGCCGACGGGGCCGACGTCGCCCGGGCAGTCTTCGAGCTGACCACCAGCGACGTTCGCGACGCGTGCGACATCATGCGTCCCGTGTGGGAGGCCACCGACGGAGTCGACGGCCGCGTCTCCATCGAGGTCTCCCCCGACCTGGCCGACGACACCGAGGCGACGATCGCCGAGGCGAAGCGGCTCTGGGACGCGGTCGCCCGCCCGAACGCCTACATCAAGATCCCCGGCACCCCCGCGGGCCTGCCCGCGATCACCGAGACGCTCGCCGCCGGCATCGACGTCAACGTCACGCTGATCTTCGGCCTCGACCAGTACCAGGGCGTGATGGAGGCGTTCATCACCGGACTCGAGAAGGCGCGCGACCGCGGCCACGACCTCTCCCAGCTGCACTCGGTCGCGTCGTTCTTCGTGTCCCGCGTCGACACCGAGATCGACAAGCGCCTGGAGGCGTCCGGAGCGGACTCGTCGCTGTTCGGTCGCGCCGGGGTGGCCAACGCACGGCTCGCCTACCAGGCCTTCGAGGAGTTCTTCGCCTCCGACCGGTGGGCCTCGCTCGAGGCGGACGGCGCCCGCCGGCAGCGTCCGCTGTGGGCCTCCACCGGCGTCAAGAACCCGGACTACGAGGACACCATGTACGTCGTCCGCCTGGTCGTCGACGACACCGTCAACACCATGCCGCAGAAGACCCTCGAGGCGGTCGCGGACCACGGCGAGATCACCGGCGACCAGGTGCGTCCGAACTACGCCGACGCCCGGGAGACCATGGCCGCGCTCGCCGGCGCCGGGATCGACTACGACGACGTCATCGCGGTCCTCATCCGCGAGGGGGTCGAGAAGTTCGTCGCCTCGTGGAGCGACGTGGGCGAGACGGTCGGCAGGAGCCTGGAGCAGGCCCGGGCATGACCGGACCGGTCTCGGACGCTCCGGTCGACCCCACCAGCACGGTCGCCTGGGCGCGGTTGACCGGGCTCGCCGCCGGGTTCGAGCCGGACCTCCGCGCCTGGTTCGATGCCGACCCGGGCCGCGCCGAACGCCTCACGTTCGACGCCGCAGACCTGCACGTGGACCTGTCCAAGGGCCTCGTCGTCGACGACGTGCTGACCGCCCTGTTGGCGCTCGCCGACGAGGTCGGGCTCGAGGCGCGGCGCGAGGCGATGTTCCGCGGCGAGCGGATCAACGTCACCGAGGACCGGCCGGTGCTGCACACCGCGCTCCGGCTGCCGGCCGACGCCGTCCTCGAGGTCGACGGACACGACGTCGTGGCCGAGGTCCACGAGGTGCTGCGCCGGGTCTACGACTTCGCCGACCGGGTCCGTTCGGGTGCGTGGACCGGCGTCACCGGCCAGCGGATCCGCACGGTCGTGAACATCGGGATCGGCGGCTCGGACCTGGGCCCGGTGATGGCCTACGAGGCCATGAAGCCGTACGTCGCCGACGGGCTCGAGTGCCGGTTCGTCAGCAACATCGATCCGACCGACTGCGCGACCACCCTGGCCGACCTCGACCCGGCCAGCACGCTGTTCATCGTCTCCAGCAAGACCTTCGGCACCCTCGAGACGCTGACCAACGCGCGACTGTGCCGGGACTGGCTGCTCGACGGGCTCTCCGGGGCCGGCAGCGACCGGTCGGCCGCGGTCGCGAAGCACTTCGTCGCCGTCTCCACGGCGCTCGACAAGGTCGCCGACTTCGGCATCGACCCGGCCAACGCGTTCGGGTTCTGGGACTGGGTGGGCGGCCGGTACTCGATCGACTCGGCGATCGGCACCTCGCTCGCGGTCGCCGTGGGTCCGGAGCGGTTCGCCGACCTGCTCGCCGGGATGCATGCGATGGACGAGCACTTCCGCACGACCCCGACCGCGCGCAACGTGCCCGTGCTGATGGGCCTGCTCAACGTCTGGTACACCAACTTCCTCGGCGCCGGCACCCACGCGGTGCTGCCGTACTCGCAGCTGCTGCACCGGTTCCCGGCGTACCTGCAGCAGCTGACCATGGAGTCCAACGGCAAGGGCGTGCGCTGGGACGGCAGCGCGGTGACCACCGACACCGGCGAGGTGTTCTGGGGCGAGCCGGGCACCAACGGCCAGCACGCGTTCTACCAGCTGATCCACCAGGGCACCCGGCTGGTGCCGGCCGACTTCATCGCGTTCGCCAACCCGGCGTACCCGCTCGCGGACGGCGACCAGGACGTGCACGAGCTCTACCTGGCCAACTTCTTCGCCCAGACCCAGGCCTTGGCGTTCGGCCGCGAGGCCGAGGAGCCCTACCGCGTCTTCACCGGCAACCGGCCGACGACGTCGGTCATGGCGCCGGCGCTGACCCCGTCGGTGCTCGGGCAGCTGATCGCCCTCTACGAGCACATCACCTTCACCCAGGGCGCGGTCTGGGGCATCGACAGCTTCGACCAGTGGGGCGTCGAGCTCGGCAAGCAGCTCGCGGTCGGGCTCGGACCGGCCGTCGGCGGCGACGCCGACGCCGCGGCTGCGCAGGACCCGTCGACGCGATCGCTGATCGCCTACTACCGGAGGCACCGTCGATGACCCACCCGGTCAACCCCCTGCGCGACCCCGAGGACCGGCGCCTCCCACGCATCGCCGGACCCTGCGGCATGGTGCTCTTCGGCGTCACCGGCGACCTGTCGCGCAAGAAGATCATGCCCGCGATCTACGACCTCGCGAACCGCGGCCTGCTGCCGCCCGGCTTCAGCCTGGTCGGCTTCGCCCGCCGTGACTGGGCCGACCAGGACTTCGCCCAGATCGTGCACGACTCGGTCCGGGAGCACGCCCGCACCGAGTTCCGCGAGGAGGTCTGGCGCCAGCTCGCCGAGGGCTTCCGGTTCGTGCCCGGCGACTTCGGCGACGACCACGCCTTCGACCAGCTGCGGCGTACCATCGAGGAGCTCGACGAGGCCCGCGGCACCGGCGGCAACCACGCGTTCTACCTCGCCATCCCGCCGTCGTTCTTCGGCGCCGTCGCCGACCAGCTCAAGGAGCACGGCCTGGCCGAACCCCGGCCCGGGTCCTGGCGCCGCGTGGTCGTCGAGAAGCCGTTCGGCCACGACCTCGAGTCGGCCCGGCACCTCAACCACATCCTCGACGAGGTCTTCCCGTCCGGCTCGATCTTCCGGATCGACCACTACCTGGGCAAGGAGACGGTCCAGAACATCCTGGCGATGCGCTTCGCCAACAACCTGTTCGAGCCGATCTGGAACGCCAACTACGTCGACCACGTGCAGATCACCATGGCCGAGGACGTCGGCATCGGCGGCCGGGCCGGCTACTACGACGGAGTCGGCGCCGCCCGCGACGTCATCCAGAACCACCTGATGCAGCTGCTGGCCCTGGTCGCGATGGAGGAGCCGGTGTCCTTCGACGCCGAGAGCCTGCGGATCGAGAAGCTCAAGGTGCTCTCGTCGGTGACGCTGCCCCGGCGCCTCGACCTCAGCACCGCCCGCGGCCAGTACGCCGCCGGCTGGGCCGGTGGCCAGAAGGTGCTCGGCTTCTGCGAGGAGGAAGGCATCTCCCCCACGTCGACCACCGAGACGTACGCCGCCGTCACCCTGCACGTCGACACCCGGCGGTGGGCCGGGGTCCCGTTCTACCTGCGCACCGGCAAGCGCCTCGGCCGCCGCGTCACCGAGGTCGCCGTCGTCTTCAAGCGGGCGCCGCACCTGCCGTTCAGCGCGACCGCCACCGAGGAGCTCACCCCCAACACCCTGGTGATCCGGGTGCAGCCCGACGAGGGCATGACGATCCGGTTCGGCTCCAAGGTCCCCGGCACGGCGATGGAGATCCGCGACGTGAACATGGACTTCGCCTACGGCGGCTCGTTCACCGAGTCGTCGCCCGAGGCCTACGAGCGGCTGATCCTCGACGTGCTCCTCGGCGACCCGCCGCTGTTCCCGCGCCACGAGGAGGTCGAGCTCTCCTGGAAGATCCTCGACCCGATCCTGGCCCACTGGGCGAAGAAGGGCCGGCCCGAGTCGTACCCCTCGGGCACCTGGGGTCCGGCCTCGGCCGACCAGATGCTCGCCCGCGACGGACGGACCTGGAGGAGGCCCTGATGAGGAGGTCGCAGTGATCGAGCTCACCGACACCAGCTCCGCGGAGATCGCGGCCGAGTTCGTCCGCGCCCGGATCCGGGCCGGGAGCCCCGCCATGGGCATGGTGATGACGCTGATCATCGTGGTCGACGAGGACGCCGCGCACGACGCCATGGAAGCGGCCCGGCTGGCCTCGCGGGAGCACCCCGCGCGCGTCCTCGGTGTCATCCTCGGCGACGCCCGTGGTCACGCGGAGGTGAACGCCCAGGTCGGGATCGGCGAGGCGTGGACCGGCGAGACGGCCCTGATCCGGCTGCGCGGCGAGGTGGTGCGGCACCCCGAGTCGGTGGTGCTGCCGCTGCTGCTGCCCGACTCCCCCGTGGCGATCTGGTGGCCGAAGGATCCGCCGGCCGACCCGGCCGCCGATCCGCTCGGTGCCCTCGCCCAGCGCCGGATCACCGACGCGGCCGCGTGTACGAAAGGCAAGACCAAGGCGATCCACACCCTCTGCGCGACGTACGCGAAGGGCAACACCGACCTGGCCTGGACCCGGCTCACCCCGTGGCGTGCCCTGCTCGCCGCCGCGCTGGACCAGCAGCCGCTGAAGGTACGCCGGGCGTCGGTGGCCGCCGAACGGATCAGCCCGAGCGCCGACCTGCTCCAGGCCTGGCTCAACGACCGGTTGCGGGTGCCCGTCGACCGCACCAGCTCGGCCGGCCCGGGCATCACCGAGGTGGTGCTCGAGACGGCCGAGGGCCCGATCCGGATCAGCCGGCGGGACGGCAAGCTGGCGACGTTCAGCTCACCGGCGCGACCCGACCGGCCGGTGGCCCTGAAGCGGCGCGACCTGCCGGACCTGCTCGCCGAGGAGCTGCGCCGCCTCGACGAGGACGACGTCTACCACGCCACGACGAAGCGGCTGATCAAGCTCCACAGCGGTCGTTGACGATGCCGGTCGTGCTGAAGGTCCTGTCCGGCCCGGCCGAGGTGGCCGCCACGGCCGCCGAACGCTTCCTCCACCGGATGGTGGCCGCGCAGGGCCGTGGGGAGGTCCCGCACGTCGTGCTCACCGGCGGCAGCATCGCCGAGGCCGTGCACCGGCAGATCGCCCAGCAGGCCCCGGCCCACGACGTCGACTGGAGCCGCGTGGTCTTCTGGTGGGGCGACGAGCGCTACGTCGCCCCGGACAGCCCGGAGCGCAACGCTCTCGATGCCCGCGAGGCCTTTCTCGACGTCGTCGGCGCCGAGGTCGTCCACGAGATGCCCTCGACGGCAGGCGCCCCGGACGTGGCCGGTGCCGCGGCGGCGTACTCCGACCTGGTCCGCAGCTCCGGCGCCGGCGAGTTCGACCTGGTGATGCTCGGGATGGGACCGGACGGCCACGTCGCCTCGCTGTTCCCGGGCTTCCCACAGCTCGACGTCGACGACGCGATCGCCGTGCCCGTCACCGGCTCGCCCAAGCCGCCGCCCGAACGCGTCAGCCTGACCTTCCCGGCCCTCAACCGCACCCGAGCCGTGTGGTTCCTGGTCACGGGCGCCGCGAAGGCCGAGGCGGTCCGGCGCGCCCTGGCCGAAGCGGGCAACGTCCACGAGACGCCCGCGCGCGGCATCCACCCCGCGCCGGCCACCGGCGCCGGCGAGACGACCTGGTTCCTCGACCTCGCCGCCGCCCGATCCCTCTGACGCCGAGCGGGCGGTTGCGTACGGGCCTCGTACGCCGAGCGGGCAGTTGCGTACCTGCCCCGTACGCCGAGCGGGCAGTCGCGGTCAGGGGACCCAGATCGTTCGGGCTCGCCTCGCCACGACGAATCCAGCCTTCAGCCTCAACGTGATGTCGGTGTTCCGGCCATAGACCGCATCCTTCTCGAACGCGTCGATGGTCCACCCGCGCTCGCGCCGGATCCAGTCGCGCCGCTCGTTGTCGTGCTCGACGTCCCCGTCACTCGAGTGGAACTCGCGGCCGTCGTACTCAGCGGCGTATCTCGCCCCCGGGTGCGGCACGTCGAGCCGAAAGATCTCGTAGCCCCCGTCATCTACGATCGCGTGCTGCGGCTCCGGCCTCGGGAGCCCGGCGTCGTACCAGTGCAACCGCAGCGCGGATTCGCCAGGTGACTCCGCGCGGCCGTCGGCCAATGGAGCCAGCCACCGCAGCTGCACGACACCACGATGACCTCTGAACCTGTCGGTCTCCTCGAGCAGCTCGTCGTGGACCACGCCGATGCGCAGCACCCCGTCGATCGCGGCAAGACCGTCGAACCGCCAGAGGCGCCGGCCGAGGTCCAGACCGGTGCGGAGCGGCGTGGTCACCGGGATGCCGTGCACCTCGACGATGTCGCGGCCGAGTAGCTGCCGACGTCGGCCGTCGACGCCGGCACGACGGACCCTGCTGTCGACGGTCTCGCACACACTGATCGGCGGCGCCGCCAGGTGCGCACCACGCTCGAGGATCGGCACTCCGTGCAGCCACGCGGCGGTGCGGTCGGTCACGACCGCACAGTCAGGGATGACGAGGGCCAGCGATCGCGCGCGGAACAGTACGCAATCGGGTGCCTGTGCTGCGGCGTAGACGCCGCGGAGCACTTTGCGGAGCAGGCCCTCTTCCACCAACGCACGAAGCTGACGGTGGTCCACGCCGCCGTCGAGCGCCTGTTGGCGGGTGAACGGAAGGTCGAGCGGCATCGGGAAGGAGGTGCCCAGGAGGTCACCCGTCGGTGCCAGCCAGTCGGAGATCTTCACACCGGCAGATTGCCCCGCGAGCCGGGGCTCGCGCTCGCGGCGTCCACAGGCTCAGGCGCAACCGCCCGTTCGGCGCGCTGCCGGCGTACGCAATCGCCCGCTCGGCGCGCTGCCGGCGTACGCAACCGCCCGCTCGCCGTGCTGCCGGCGTCAGAAGATGACTTCGCCGTTCTTGCGGCGGGTGCGCAGCGTCTGGAGGGCCTCTTCGAGGATGTCCTTGGCCTCGGCGTCGGAGCGGCGCTCCTTCACGTAGGCCAGGTGCGTCTTGTAGGGCTCGATCTTCACCGGGGGCGGCGGGTTCTCCGAGTCCAGGCTGGCCGGCAGGCCGCAGCGCGGGCAGTCCCACGACTCCGGGACCTGCGCCTCGACCGCGAACGCGATCAGGGTGCGGTGCTCGCGCGAGCAGAAGTAGGTGACGTTCTGGCGCGGTGCGGCTTCACCCCGCTCGGCCTCGCCCATCGGTCCCGCGCCAACACGGCTGCCACGAATGGCATTTCCTCCGCCAGCCACCAGGTCTCCTTCTCAGTCTGCAGGGGGTCAGTTGCTGGTCTTGAGCAGCAGCCCGAGACCGATCACGCAGGCGAACCAGATCAGGCCGATGCCGATCGTGATGCGGTCGAGGTTTCGCTCGGCCACCGAGGAACCACCGAGTCCGCTCGACACGCCGCCACCGAACATGTCGGACAGGCCACCCCCACGGCCCTTGTGCAACAGCACGAGCAGGATCATCAGCAGACTGCTGATGACGAGCAGGATCTCGAAAACGGTGATCACGCCGGGAATCCTAACCGACGCACTGCGGATTGAGGCACAGGGTCGTCAGAGGACGGGCATGTCGTAGAACCGGCAGATGCCGCCGAACTCGTCGGCCTGCAGGCTGGCGCCTCCGACGAGCGCTCCGTCGACGTCCGGCTTCTGCATGATGCCGGCAACGTTCGCGGCCTTCACCGACCCGCCGTACAGCACGCGGACGCCGGCAGCGGCGTCGTCGCCGTGGACCTCGCCGATCCGCGTACGGATCGCCGCGCAGACCTCCTGCGCGTCCTCCGGGGTGGCCACCTCGCCGGTGCCGATCGCCCAGACCGGCTCGTAGGCGATGACCAGGCCGGCCACCTGCTCGGCCGTGAAGCCGGCGAGCGAGCCGTCGACCTGACCGAGGGTGTACGCGACGTGGGTGCCCTCCTTGCGGATGTCCAGGCCCTCACCGACGCACACGATCGGCGTCATCCCCGCCGACAGCGCCTTGTGCGCCTTGGCGTTGACCAGGGCGTCGTCCTCGTGGTGGTACTCACGGCGCTCGG
>Ga0255338_1005224_pt1 | contig 12228 bp, 10 predicted proteins | sample MeOH1_35cm_T4_19_FD_203715 | JGI IMG/M metagenome (GOLD analysis project Ga0255338, IMG submission 203715) | Sandy soil microbial communities from University of British Columbia, Vancouver, Canada - MeOH1_35cm_T4_195 | ecosystem: Engineered > Artificial ecosystem > Sand microcosm > Unclassified ... | reverse complement strand
GCTGGTGCAGGAATTAATTGATTCCGGAAAACTGAAAGTCCAGGGTGGAGAATTCAAGGGTAAGAAAATTGTGTTTCACGATCCGTGTTATCTCGGTCGCGGCAACGATGTATATGAAGCCCCGCGTGAGGTAATCGCAAAGCTGGATGTTGAACTTGCCGAAATGAAACGCAGCCGGCAGAACGGATTGTGTTGCGGAGCAGGCGGAGCGCAGATGTTTAAGGAAGCAGAAAAAGGAAATAAAGAAATAAATGTAGAGCGCACAGAAGAAGCACTCGCATTGAATCCGGATGTAATTGCAGTGGGTTGTCCGTTCTGCATGACCATGATGACCGACGGTGTGAAACATTTTAATAAGGAAGGTTCCACGAAAGTATTGGATGTAGCAGAACTGATCGCTGCTGCGAATGATCTGTGAATAAGATGATTTTCGTCAGATTACTGTCGAACAGTGATTTTTGAACAAAAAACTGAGGATAAATTACCATTTATTAGACGAAATTGTGAGTCATTTACCAGCGGTAATGCTGATATTTGTGCCCGCTGAATAACCCAACCGGCAATTTCGAAATACTGATTATTTTACATAAACAACTTCCGATGGAAGCACAACAGAATATCCGATTTAACACGAAGCAGCGCCAGTTTTTTAAGGTGCTGCATGAGCGAGTAGACAATTATTTTAAGGCAGAGTCTAAGTCCCGTTTCGGGAACTGGACGATTTGGGTGAAGACGGCTTTTATGTTCACCCTGTACCTCACTCCTTTTTTCCTGATGTTGTTCGGTGTGTTTGCCGGCAATTGGATGGTGCTCCTGGGATACCTCATCATGGGTCTTGGCATGGCGGGAATCGGTTTGGGTGTAATGCATGACGCAAATCACGGAAGTGTTTCAAAAAACCAGTGGATCAATAACCTGCTTTCTTACAGTCTCAACTTCGTGGGCGGCCACAACAAGAACTGGCAGATGCAGCACAACCATCTTCACCACACCTACACCAACATTGACGGTCACGACGAAGACATTGCACCGTTAGGGTTCCTTCGTTTCTCTCCTCATGCACCGTTGAAAAAAATTCACCGTTTCCAGTTTCTGTATGCCTGGTTCTTCTACGGACTGATGACTTTCATGTGGGTGACCACGAAAGACTTCAACCAGCTGAACCGTTACAGCAAAATGGGACTGCTGAAGCAACGCAACCTTAACTACAACAAGGAATTGTTCCTCATCATTGCTTCGAAAGTGTTCTACTACGCTTATGTGGTGGCGCTTCCGTTGATTTTCTTCAAATGTTCATGGTGGATTATTCCGATCGGATTCATGATCAAACAGTTTACTTCAGGAATCATTCTTGCTGCAATTTTCCAGCCGGCACACGTTGTGGAAGCAACCGATTTTCCTAAGCCGAACGAAACAGGACACATGGAAACAGATTGGTCTGTTCACCAGCTTTACACCACTGCGAACTTCGCTCCGAAAAACTGGCTGTTGTCGTGGTATGTTGGAGGACTGAACTTTCAGGTTGAACACCACTTGTTCCCTGCCATCAGCCACATTCACTACAAGAAACTTTCTCCGATTGTGCGCCAGACGGCAAAGGAGTTTGATCTTCCTTATTATTCGGAAAAACATTTCGTTGGCGCACTTTGGTCGCACCAGAAAATGTTGTGGCGCTTAGGCCGCGAATTGAATCCAAGATTAACACACGCATTAGCATCATAATCAACCTGGAATCCGGATCAGTCAAACGATCCGGATTCGTTTTTTAACCGGATTCTGCCCGCCAGCCTCCGATCCTTGTCAAGAGCGTAGTCGGGGGGTCTCAACTCCCATCTATTTCGTAAATTTGTCCATGCTTACATTCAACGACATGCCTCTTCATTCCCGCGCCTGGGTTTACCAGTCTGATCGCGAAATCAAGGATATTGAAGTGAATGAAATCCGCCGTAAAGCCGGGATGTTTCTCATGGAGTGGACTTCTCACGGAAGCGTGATGAAAGCTTCAATCGACGTGCTCCACAACCGTTTCTTTGTGGTGCTGGTGGATGAAACAGCTGCTTCGGCCAGCGGATGCGGAATCGATAAGTCGGTGAAATTTATGCAGCAGATGGAACAGGATTACGGCATCAATCTGTTCGACCGGATGCTCGTGACCTACCGTGATGCACAGACTAAAATCCAGACAACGAAGCTGTACACGTTTGAACAGATGATGGAGCGCGGTGAATTGACCGCTGACACCATTGTGTTCAACAACCTGGTCAGCACAAAAGAAGATATGCAGTCGAAATGGGAAGTTCCCGTGAAGAAAAGCTGGCACGCACGCATGATACCGGCATGAGCAGAAACAAAAGGCGCGTATTACTGTGGGCGTTATTCCTTTTTGGAATAGCGCTTTTGTTTTTACCGGTTAGAGTTGATCATGTATCACAGGTCATAACCGGTGGCCCCGATGCGTTGACCTATACCGATGCGAATCACGATTACTATTGTTCGGTATTCATCGGATTCAACGGACATCCCGTCGGAATTGCACTGATCATGTTGTTTGCACTGTCGCCGTTCTTTGTGGTGGCGCAATCCTTCACGATAAAGAGGCCATTCAGCTTCACGGCAATAACATTGCTGCGTTTGCAGGCCCTGCTTATGTTTATCGGCGGACCTTATCTCTGGTACATGATTACATACCAGCAGGGATATTTCTCCAACACTGTTCACGAGACAACACCGGCATGGGGTGGATGGATTCTGATCAGTTATGTAATACTCAGCGGAATCCTGCTGTATTACGTTCTGGTGGTTCCGAAAAGCAAAATTGCGGGATTGTTCGATGAGATGAAACATTAGTCGCCGCCACCACAGCCACCGCCACCACACGAACTTCCGCATGAACTTCCGCCGCGGCCACAAAGTCTTGAATTTTGCATCATGGTGATTTCGAAGCCGGAATTAGCTGTTCGGGAAATTGTCTACTGAATAACGTCTTCCTGATTGAGTGGAATCAGGTTCACTTTGTACTTCTTCACAATGAGATCCATCAAAGGATCATTGGCAATCTTAGCGAGAATTCTTTCCGTTTGCATGGCATCGTAACCCATCACCATCTGATCTGTAAGATTCAGGTAGTGAACAGCGTAATAGAATCCGGCAATGACGTACGGGCCGAAAGGTGTACGAGGAATGTCAAAGTTACTGCCTGAAATATTAAACACCGTATTCGGCATGTATTCTGCACCGCTTGGAATACCTTTCATGGAAAGATAATACTGTGCAGCGGAAACACGTGACGACATTCTCGGATCCGACATGCAAAGCAATCCGGCAAGAGGTTTCTGAGCCTCCGCCTGCGCCATCAGAATTTCATTCTTCATACGGCCCTGCTGTCCCTGTTTGCGGATGAACATCTGCACCTCATCCCAGAACGGAACAGCCGGTTCTCCACCATCTACACGGATTAACGCGTGAATAGAGTAGTCCTGGATTCCGGCGGTAACTTTGATATCGAGATTCCGCAACTCAGGATCTGTCTTGATGACGCGTTCGAGTTCGGTCCGTTGATTCCGGGGATGCGTACGGAGCAGATCAATACTCTTGATCCAGTCACCCGCCAAATACCCGTCATGATTGTACACATTGCGCAACATGCGGCGGATTCCATCGTAATCTTTCACTTTGAAATTCTCACCCTTGATTTTCACTTCGGGTTTTTCCTTCAGCAATAATTCTTCCAGTTCAATTCCAAGGGAAGAAGCTTTCAGCATACCGCAATTCAACGGAGAGCCATCGACAATATGCAGTTCGTGTACATGCGAAATATATTCGGTGGAAGAATCTTCTGACAAATGGCCATGACTCTGAATGTGAACGAAAAATTCCGTTTCCCGTTTCATGTCGTGATTGTTCCGCAATTCCTGCTCGATCGTGCGCTTGATATCCATTACGATATCAGCTGTCACAAACGACCCCGCAGCACGGATGGTATGATAATCAATGTCAATTCCCTTCTGCCTGTACTCGGCAGAGATTGTACGTACTGCATCAACATGATGCTGCGAAAGATCGCGCGCGTCTGCACACCCCAGCAGGATATGAACTTCGTGTTTCGTGGTCTTCGGCATGCGGCGAAAATACTAAAGATTATCGTAGAAAAAGGTCTTGCACATTAGCGGGCCTTTCGTTCCCGCGCCAGATAAAATCTTTCAGCAACGCTTCGGATGGCGCCAGTTCATCAGGCGGATACAGCTGTGCATCCGGCTGGTTATAAAAGCTGATGGTCTGCACTTCATTCTCTTCAATCCAGATCATCAGCCGGCTGCAATCGGCACGGTTCACACCTATCATCGTGTTTTCAGATTTCGCATAATACAGTGTCTGTCCATTTCCCTCCACGTATATTTTTTTCAGTTTGTTGTCTGCGAAGTAACCGGTCATTTTTTTTCCTTTGATCTGGTTATACCGTGTAGTGTCTTCCTCGGAAATGATAAAACAATCTGTTTCCATGTCGAGACGGATAATTTTACCGTCGGCAAGAATGATGTCAATGGTTTTTGCAGTGAGCTGACTTTCTTCCGACCACAAAACAGGTTTACCGAACAGGTGCATCGTTGAATCTGCGGAATTCCATACGAGAGAATCGCATTTGCCCTGCATATCGGGTTTGAAAAAGGAAACGTTGTGATAACCCAATACCGTTTTTTCCGCGAGACTGTCATCGAAAATCGGTTTTCCCTCTTTATCCTTCGGTCGCGTTGTTACCGATTTGAGCGTATCAGCATGGAGGTAAAGTGAATCGTTATCGAATTGCTGTATCAGCAACGCATGACCGGTGATGAAAGAGGTCTCCGAATTCTCGTAGTGAATGGCGTAATCCCCATGAATCGTCACCTTCTGCAGGGTGTCTGTGATTTCGATATTCTCAAATGCTTTCCCGATTCCGTTCTTCCGGTCGTACCAGATACTGTCGCCACGCAGCGTCTGGTTATTCGTTACGATGTACGCGTTCTCTTCGAACTGCGCGATGTCGTTGTATGTATCGTAAAATCCATTCTCACAATAGATGTAGTTGCTGTTTGTGGTGGATTTTATGTTCGTCGGTCCGAGAAAGTAGGCAATCTGCGGGCCCGGGGTATAACGCAACGTATCGCAGCGCATTTCGTAAGCGGGATTCTTCAGCACCACATTGTGTTTGAATGTCAGTGTTTTTGTGTCGGAAGAATAACCGCCGTTCTGGCTGGTGAGAATATTGTCCTTGTTGACGATTCTTCCGCCGGTCGTATAATATGCGAAGTGATTCGCGAGGTCGTACGTGATCGCATCGGTTGTGAGCGTCATGTCTGCTTCCACAAGGCGGACGTTTTTGCTGGCCACTGCAATACGCGTGTTTCCGTCGTATGTAAGAAAATCGCTCCACATCCGCAGTGAATCACCCTGCTGAACAAAAACATGTCCGTATGCATCCAGGCGGTTATCTGCAAGAAAGAAATGTGCGCTGTCGCAATTCATGATCATGTCCTGGTGTTCGAACTGAACATTTCCGATCAGGCGCTGGTAACCCTTAGGGCCGCCCGTACCGATCAGGCGATCTGCGTGTTTCAGATTAATCTTCGTGCCGCCTCCCGGTGTTTTGATCTGTGAACCACCTTTCGGAGGCTGAGCATGGAGTAACAATCCGCACAGAAGAAAGAGGAAGAGTACTACATAGCGTTTCACAGCTTTCAACAGCTCAATATTTACGCCACGTATGGTACTCAACACATCGAAGGTGTTAAAGAAGTTAAACTGCAACCGGTTTACGCATCAATGTTTGGGTGCGGTCGGGCCCGACAGAAATTACAGAGACAGGAACACCGGTATATTTTTCAATAAACTCGACATAACTGTGAAGTTCCGAAGGAAGCTGTTCGAGCCGGTTGAGTCCTGTGAGGTCCTGTTTCCAGCCTTTCAGATCGGTGTAAACCGGGGTCAGTAATTCAGGAGAATAATCGAAAGGCAGATGATCAATGTTTTTTCCCTGGTAATTGTACCCGGTGCAGACTTTGATTGTATCCAGTCCGCTGAGAATATCTGCTTTCATCATCAGCAACTCCGTAACTCCGTTGATCATCACAGCGTATTTCAGTGCCGGAAGATCAAGCCAGCCTGTTCTGCGCGGACGTTTCGTTACCGATCCGTATTCATTTCCACGATCACGGATTCCCTGTCCGATATCATCAAACAATTCAGTAGGGAAGGGGCCGCTTCCGACGCGGGTGCAATAAGCTTTGAAGATTCCGAATACATTTCCGATTCTGTTCGGTGCAATTCCCAAACCGGTACACGCTCCGGCACAAATGGTATTCGATGAGGTCACGAAAGGATAGGATCCGAAATCAATGTCAAGCAGGGATCCCTGTGCACCCTCGGCAAGAATAGTTTTTCCGGCCTGCATCGCATCATTGATGTAATGTTCGCTGTCTATCTGCCGGAATTCTTTCAGTCTTTCAATTGCTTCGAACCACTCCGGCTCCATGGACGGAAGATCGTAGGAGAAGTTATGGTGACTGAGAATCTGTTTGTGTTTGTCAACCAGCGCCTGGTATTTCGTTCTGAATCCCGGAAGAGCAATGTCGCCGATGCGGATTCCATTGCGGCCTGTCTTGTCCATGTATGTGGGTCCGATTCCCTTGAGAGTGGAACCGATCTTCTCGTTTCCTTTTGATGCTTCCGAAGCAGCATCGAGCAACCGGTGTGTAGGCAGGATGAGGTGCGCTTTTTTAGCGAACAGCAATTTCGATTTAACATCCACGCCCATTTTCACAAGCGCATCAATTTCTCCCATCACCACAACCGGGTCAATGACTACACCGTTGCCGATAATGTTGATCGAATTCTCACGGAATATTCCCGAAGGGATAGTGCGCAGAACGTGCTTGATGCCGTTAAACTCTAACGTGTGGCCTGCATTCGGCCCACCCTGGAAGCGTGCGATGATGTCATAACGCGGTGTAAATACATCCACGATTTTTCCCTTGCCTTCATCGCCCCACTGTAATCCTAAAAGAACATCTGCTTTCATTGGAATATTCTAGCAATTAAAATCCGCAATTTAGTTTCGTACTGCTTGTCAGACCGAGCGGAGCCGAGGTTGACAAGCGGGTTCATTTCTTCTTTACGTTTACCATCTCTTCATAAACACGCAATGCTTCTTCCTCCGTATCAGATACATGGAAAATGGTATTGAGTTTTGTGATGATAAATAGCTGTTTCACTTTATCCGATACGCCGCAGATCAATACTTCACCACCCGACTTTCTGGCCAAGGTGAGTGTGTTGATCAGGATGTTCAGTCCGGTACTGTTCATGATACGCACATCCGAAAGGTCGAATATGATCCAGGCATTCCCTTCTCTGCATGAATCTTCGATCTGCCGGATCAGCTCACGGCATTCATCACGGTCAACCAACTCGCCGTAAAGCGAAATCACCAGTGGCGATTTTTGTTTGATGTTGAAGGTAAAGCTCATGACTTGCGTTTTAGCTGCGCCTGCATGTGTTCGCACTTTCCGGTTTCTGCCAGCTTCGTACAGCGGCCGAAGAAATTCAATGCATGCGATGTGATGTTGAAATTAAGGAATTCTTCAGTGGTTTTCTTGATCTGCTGAATACGGGGATCACAGAATTCTGAAACGTAAGAACAATCCTGGCAGATCAGGTGATCATGTTGTTTGTACGCATAAGCCCGCTCAAACTGCGCCTGGTTTTTTCCGAATTGATGCTTGGTAACAAGTCCGCATTCAAGAAGAAGTTCTATGGTGTTATAAAGCGTTGCACGGCTCACACGGTACTTCTTATTCTTCATGTGTACGTAAAGCGATTCAATGTCGAAGTGTCCGCCCTGAATGTAGATCTCATCCAGTATCGCGAATCTTTCGGGTGTTTTACGGTGTCCCTTTTTTCCGAGATGTTCGGAGAAGAGATTTCGTACGGTTTCCCTGATGTTGGTATCAGCCATTGGCAAAGAGTAAAGTTACGTATTAGATGGGAGTTGAGAGATCGGAGACGGGAGTAAAAGAAGGAATTAATAACACGTTTTGCACCAAAATTCTCTTGTGAAATTGACGATCCCCGAAATGTGTTGAAACGAGGTACCGGTTGAAACATATTCCTCACTCCCGACTCCCATCTCCAAGCTCCGAACTAGTTCGGATTTATCCGGGTCACACCGATCACACCATTCACCTTACGCAATTTCTTCATGAGCGCAGTAAGGTGTTCTGTATCGTGAACAAACAACATGATATTTCCTTCGAAGGTTCCGTCCTGAGTGTCGAAACTCAGTGAACGCATATTCACGTTCAATTCGCTGGAGATAATTTTGGTGATGTTGTTTACCAGGCCCACCTCATCAATTCCCTGGATGCGGATACCGGCAAGGAAGGAAATAACCTCCTGGTTGGTCCACCGGGCTTTTACAATACGGTAAGCGTAATTCGACATCATCTGTACCGCATTCGGGCAGTTCACGCGGTGAATCTTGATGCCTTCGTTGATCGTAATAAATCCGAATACATCATCACCCGCAATCGGGTTACAGCAGGGAGAAAGCTTGTACTCAATCTTGCTGAGATTCTCTCCGATGATGAGTGTATCGTCCGAAGCTTTCTTACCACGGACTTCTTTCACTACCTGCTCAAGGGTCGGCTCTGTTTTGCCTTTTTTCGCCGGCTTGTCCTTCTCCTTCTGCCAGGCCTTGAGATGTTTGACAGTAATGATATTTTTTGCAACGCGGTAAAACAATTCCTGTGCACTCGGAAGCTTGAGAAAATTCTGAAAGTCAGTAATGTTCTGTACCGTGAATTCCAGTTTGGAGTGAGCGAATTTACGCTCAAGAATTTCACGCCCGTCTTCGGAAATCTTACGCTTCTCTTCCTTGAGGGCATTTTTGATTTTCGATTTGGCACGCGCCGTAATTACATACGACAGCCAATCTTCTTTCGGAGTCTGCTTCGAAGAGGTAAGAATCTCTACCTGGTCTCCGCTTTTCAGTTGATGGCTCAACGGAACAAGCTTGTGATTCACTTTCGCACCAATGCATTTTTCTCCCACTTTGGTGTGGATCTCGAACGCAAAATCCAGGGCAGTTGCGCCGAACGGAAGTGTACGCATATCTCCTTTCGGAGTGAACGCAAAAATTTCTTCCGCGAACAGGTTCAGTTTGAAATCGTCAATGAAATCAAGGGCATTGTCATCCGGACTGTCAAGTATCTCACGGATCTTACGCAACCACTCATCCAGCTGGCTTTCTTTTTCTACTTCACCATTGTCTTTGTATTTCCAGTGCGCCGCATATCCTTTTTCAGCAAGTTCTTCCATCCGCTCTGTACGGATCTGCACTTCTACCCATTTTCCTTCCGGACCCATTACGGTGGTGTGCAGTGATTCGTACCCGTTGGTTTTCGGAGTGGAAATCCAGTCGCGCAAACGATCGGGATTGGGATGGTAGAAATCGGTGACGATGGAATACACTCTCCAGCAATCGGCTTTTTCTTTTTCGAAAGGAGTATCGATGATAATGCGTATGGCGAAGATGTCGTAAATCTCTTCGAACGGTACTCCTTTGAATTTTACTTTGTTGTAAATGGAAAAAATCGATTTGGGCCGACCGTATAATCGCGCTTTCAGCCCTTGCTCTTCAAGAATTTCCTTGATCGGAACAATAAACTTGTGGATAAAACGCTTGCGTTCCGGTTCGGTCTCTTTCAGCTTTTCCTCGATGGCTTCGTACTCTTCCGTCTCCGTATATTTTAACCCAAGATCTTCCAGCTCTGTTTTGATAGCGTTCAACCCGAGACGATGGGCCAAAGGAGCGTACAGGAAAAGAGTTTCAGAAGCAATCTTCAGCTGCTTATCACGCTTCATCGATTCCAGTGTTCGCATGTTGTGCAGCCGGTCAGCCAGCTTGATCAGGATCACGCGGATATCGTCGGAAAGAGTAAGCAGCATTTTGCGGAAGTTCTCCGCCTGTATGGAATTCGTCTTCTGATCAAATACGCCGGAAATCTTCGTGAGGCCATCAATGATTTTGGCTTCTTTCTCGCCGAACATTCCACGCACATCATCCAGCGTAATGTCGGTGTCTTCTACGGTATCGTGCAGCAGGGCACATACAACTGAAGTTGTACCGAGTCCGATTTCCTCCGCAACGATCTGCGCCACCGCAATCGGGTGATAAATATAGGGCTCACCGGTTTTGCGGCGCATGTCTTTATGCGCTTCCAGTGCAACGTTAAATGCTTTGCGGATGAGTTGCTTGTCGCCTTTTTCAAGCCGGCGCTTACAGGCCTTCAGAAGATTCCTGTAACGTTTCAGGATCTCTTTACGTTCTTCTTCCAGGTCAAATTCAACGACTTTCGCTTTCTCGCTCATATTTTTTCAAGGCAGGGAATGCCTTTGAAGTAGAGTATGAATTTACAAATTATTACTGCGCACTCCAACCTCATTCAATCTGAACGCTGAGTACCAGCTTCTCAAACACAGCCTGGTACCGGAGAAACTCACCTTGTTCCCTGTTCTGTGCGGCACAGCTGATTACCCACATGTTATTTCCTTTCACAATAATGGCATCCAGGAATCCAACCTTGTTATCTTCTGTATAGTACATTCCATAGCGGCGGAAACTCCTGCATGAATCGATGGTCATGTACGCTTCGTCAACCAGTTCAACGCGTCCGACAGACTGATGAAGGATGTTGAGCATCTGCGCAGCCAATGATTCCAATGTCTGTCCCGCCTCCAGTGTTCCTTTGGAGATGTTGATGTTAGGTTTCATGATCAGTCCCGCCTCCGTAATATCCTTCTCGTAGGAAACAAATGTTTTCGGATTGAAAGGACTAACGGTGTCCCATTTCACCGGCTTGACGAAACTGATGCCCATTTCTTTCATTTCAATACGCTCGGTTTTGAAATCATCGGCATCCAGGTTGTATTTCGCAACTCCTTCCGTGAATTGAACAGCGCTGATCACATTTCCGGTTGCGTCGTATTTCAGCCACGCACCAGTGGGTTTGTTATCATAGAACTGACCTCTTGCCTTGATTTTTCCGCCGGCGTCGAGCAGAACAACATCATCGGCATCCTGACCGTCATGATGCGTGATCATGAGTTTTCCGCTGTCGGTTTCAACTTCACGGATGGTCGCGATTTCAGAAATCGTGTCGGCAGTTGAATCTGCTTTCGGTTCCTCTGTGGCTGCTGAATCATCACCACAGCCGGGAATTGCAATGAGCAGAACGGGAAGCAGAAAATAAAAAATCTTCATTCAAATTTTGTTTTTAATTTTTGATTCAGCCAATCTGTACTACGCGCATGATTCCCTTCCGAACGGCTAGTTGTACGGACAGCACGGCTATTTTGCAGGTAAAACTGTCGAAGTACAATCGCCGAAGCCAATGCGGATTCCGTTTTTCGCGGCATAACCGCGGATAATTACAGTGTCGCCGTCATTGATGAATTTACGATCCGAACCATCGCTCATTTTCAATGGTTTTGTTCCCCGCCATGTAATTTCCATCATGGAACCGAAAGATCCTTCGTCGGGACCGGAAATAGTTCCCGATGCCATCAGGTCGCCCACGTTGATGTTACAACCGTTCACTGTGTGATGCGCGAGTTGCTGCTCCATCGTCCAGTACATGTACCTGTAATTGGAACGGCACACTACAGTTTCCTCAGCACCCTGCGGACGGATACTTACTTCGAGACGGATATCAATATTTTTATCGCCGGTGTATTCGAGATAGGGAAGTACTTTCGGCTCCTGAACATAACCCTTCGTCCGGAAGGGTTCCAATGCATCCAGTGTTACGATCCATGGAGAGCAGACTGAATAAAAATTCTTCGCCAGGAAGGGACCCAGCGGAACATATTCCCATGCCTGGATGTCGCGTGCAGACCAGTCGTTGAACAACAACATTCCGAAAATGTGATCATCTGCTTGTTCTGTTGTAACCGAATCTCCAAGCGCTGTTGGTTTACCAATGATAAATGCAGTCTCCAATTCAAAATCGAGCAATTTTGTCGGACCGAACGTCGGGATTTCCGCATCGGCCGGTTTCAGCTGACCTTTCGGGCGATAGAAAGAAGTTCCCGTAACACAGATGCTGGAAGCTCTTCCGTGATAACCAACGGGAATGTGTTTCCAGTTCGGCAAAAGTGCGTTTGCCGGATCGCGGAACATTTTACCCATGTTCG
>Ga0255338_1005222_pt1 | contig 12234 bp, 11 predicted proteins | sample MeOH1_35cm_T4_19_FD_203715 | JGI IMG/M metagenome (GOLD analysis project Ga0255338, IMG submission 203715) | Sandy soil microbial communities from University of British Columbia, Vancouver, Canada - MeOH1_35cm_T4_195 | ecosystem: Engineered > Artificial ecosystem > Sand microcosm > Unclassified ... | reverse complement strand
GCGAGGCCGAGCGCGCCACCGCGCGCCAGCGCTACAAGGGCCTGGGCGAGATGAACCCCGAGCAGCTGTGGGAAACCACCATGGACCCGCAGGTGCGCCGCCTGCTGCGCGTGCAGATCGACGACGCGATCGAGGCCGACCGCGTGTTCACGATGCTGATGGGCGACGACGTGGAGCCGCGCAGGGATTTCATCGAGACGAATGCGCTGCGGGCGGCGAATATTGACGTTTAGCGGTAGAGCTCGCTACTCTCCGGCTGGAGCATGAAGCGAGCCTATTACTCCGCGCCAATCTCTGAATTCCTCGGGGATTCTCCCGAGACGATTCTCGGCACGCTCACGGCGTGTAGCGAGCATCCGGTCGAGGCGCTCCAGCGCGACGCGTGGCTGGAGCAAGTTCGGATTCTCAAGAAGGCTCTTGCCGCGCATGCGGCCAGCGGCCGCCTGTACTTTGAATATGCGGTCCCCCGCTTGGGTAAGCGTATTGACGCGGTGGTTCTCATTGGGCACGTGGTCTTTGTCCTGGAGTTCAAGGTTGGCGAGAACCGATTCCAAACCGCCGCGCGGGATCAGGTGTGGGACTATGCGCTCGACCTCAAGAATTTCCACGCATCGACGCACGATAAGCCTGTAGTGCCGATACTGGTGGCGACTTGTGCGCCATCAACAGCTGTTCACCTGCAAGTGAGCGCCATCAACGATGGCGTATTTCGGCCCATATTCGCTTCAGAAGCCACTCTTCCAGCGGCGTTGCATGCGGCGATCGAGTGGTCACCAGCCGCACCCATTCGGGCGGAGGAATGGGAGGCCGGGCGCTATATGCCGGCTCCGACAATTGTGGAAGCGGCGCGAGCGCTATATGCCGGCCATGGCGTTGAGGAAATCGCGAGAAGCGGCGCCGGGAAGGACAACCTCACTCTCACCTCATCGGCCGTCGACCAGATCATTGAACAGTGCAAAGCCCAACGTCAAAAGGCGATCTGCTTTGTTACTGGAGTGCCCGGTGCCGGCAAGACCTTGATCGGACTGAATGTTGCGACCAAGCATACGGCGCCAGGTGAGTTGCACAGTGTCTTTCTTTCGGGCAACGGTCCGCTGGTGGCGATTCTGCGGGAGGCCCTCGCGAGAGACCACGTCCAGCGGGAGCGCCAGCGCGGGAATTCGGTCAGGAAGGGCGAAGCAATGAGCCGCGTGCGCGCATTCGTACAGAATGTGCATCACTTCCGTGACGAATACTTGCGTGACTCTGGCCCCCCGTCAGATCACGTCGCAGTTTTCGACGAAGCTCAGCGCGCTTGGAATCTCCAGCAGACATCGACGTTCATGCAGCGCAAGAAGGGCAAGCCCGGATTTGCACAATCTGAACCAGAGTTCCTCATTTCCTGTTTGGATCGTCACGAAGACTGGGCCGTGATCGTCTGCCTTGTTGGCGGCGGGCAGGAAATCAACACTGGTGAAGCCGGAATCACGGAGTGGATCGAAGCGATTCGGCGCTCATTTGGCCAATGGCATGTGTTCATGTCGCCCGAGCTTCACGATTCGGAATATGGTTCTGGAGCGGCCGTGCGGAAGGCGCAGGAGCACGCGCTGACGAATTTCAATTCCGATCTGCATCTCTCAGTGTCGATGCGTTCGTTCCGAGCCGAGCACGTGTCGCGCTTGGTGAAAAGCATTCTGGATATTGATGCGCTGGCCGCACGTCAAACGTTTGACGGCTTACGAGCGCGCTACCCGATCGTTCTATGCCGGAGTTTGCCTCGTGCGAAGCGTTGGTTGCGCGAGCACGCTCGTGGAACCGAACGTTTCGGAATCGTCGTTTCTTCCCAAGCACAGCGGCTCAGGCCGCATGCCATTGACGTTAGAGCACCGATGGATCCCGTGCATTGGTTCTTGGACGACAAAGACGATGTCCGCTCGTCCTATTACTTGGAAGACGTGGCAACCGAGTTCCACGTGCAAGGTTTGGAGCTGGACTGGTCTTGCGTTGTGTGGGATGGTGACTTTCGCCATGCGGACAAAGGATGGGAGCACTTTTCCTTTGTTGGCAGTCGCTGGCAGAACATCAAGATGCCTGAGCGTCGTGCATTTCAGAAGAATGCATATCGGGTCCTGCTCACGCGCGCGCGCCAAGGGATGGTGATCGTCGTGCCGGAAGGGGATGACGAGGACCCCACACGTCTGCCATCGTATTACGACGGCACGTTTGGCTATCTGCGGAGTGTTGGGCTGCCTGTGCTGGAATAGGGCCGAGGGATGTCCGCACGTGCGGAGTCGGCCGGGAAGTCGCCTCTATCGAATCTCGAGGGCACTCTCTGCGATCTTGCTGCCCTCGGGACTGCCCGAAACAGCCGCTTGCCGCGACCGTATGTCAGTGGTCGTGGCGCAGCTGGAGCATGAGCTGGCGTGGCTTGATCACGTAGTAGTCGACATAGGACACGAGGCGCGGCCGGTAGATCACCGCGGCGCCGCCGGCACCGCGCGCGTCGAACACGTTGCCCAAGGCGGCGCTCACTTCCCAGGCGCGCCTTGCGAAGGCCAGCCGCAGGTGGTTGACTCCGCCAAAGCGGTAGCCCTTGGCAGCGAGCACATACGCCTGGTGATCGCCGAAGCTGTAGTTCAGGCTGGCCTTGGGGGTGAAACCGTGCTGCGTGTTCCCGGCCTGCAGGGGAGCGGTACGGCCCAGGAAGGTCGTTGCGCCGCCGTACGCGAGGCTCGTGCGATACGCACGCCCGCCCAGGCCCACGCCCAGGTCATCGGACCAGCGGTACCCGCCGTCGACAAAGAGGGCGGTCTCGGTCGTCCTGGCCTGCACGTCGATGGCGCCGATCTGGTCGTTGGGCAGCAGCGCGCCAGCGGCACCCCATAGCGACTGGCCACCGGGCGCGACGCTGATGCCGCGCCAGTCAAAGCGGGTGCGCTGGAACAGCGTGCCGGCGACATAGTGCCATGCGCCCGCACCGCCCGAGCTGATGCGCACCTCCTGCGACACCGCGCGGCTCCACAACGGCCTGTCGGACGAGGAGATTGCCACCGGCAGTCGCGGCAACACGCCAGCCCCGAGCAGCGGTCCGTAGTAGGCGCCCAGCGCCTCGTTGCTGCGTGTCGAGTCGCTCATGTAATAGGCACGCTTGTCGATCGCGCCGGTGATCGCGGTGAGCCGGTGACCGCCGCCCAGGCTCATCTCCACCTGGAGCTTGCCAAGGCTGAACTCGTTGCGCCGCCACGAGGCCGTCGGGGTATCGCGTGAGAGTTGTTGGGGATCGGGCGACACGGCGAACGAATCCTCGTTGGAGGTGTCCTGCGTCAGCACCGTGGCCGTCACGCCGATGCCGTCGGCAGGCAGGACCGTCGCGACAACGCGCGCCGCGTGCTGGCGCAGGCGGTTCGCCTTCGGCTTGCCAGTGCCCACATTGTCGATGTAGCCGCTGTCGTGGCGATCGGACATGACCAGGCGCAGTCCGGCGACGTCCTGCTTCACTGGCGCGTTGAGCATCAGGTCCGCCGAACGACCGGGCGCGCCGTTGCCCATCGTTGTCACGCCCATCAGCAAGGACGAGCGCACGCGCTTCAGGTCCGGCTTGTTGAACACGTAGTTGACCGCGCCGCCCAGCGAGGCCGATCCGTACAGCGCCCCTTGCGGTCCCCGCAGCAGCTCGATGCGCTGCAGGTCGAACAGGGCGACGTCCGGGTTGCCAACGAAGCCGAACGGATCGCTGAACGGCACGTCCTCGACATAGAAGCCGACTGTCGCCTGCTGGGTGCCGAGCAAATCACTATTGGCGACGGTGCCGATGCCTCGAATGGTGGGCAGGGCCTGGTGCGGCTGGCCCTTGTTGAACTGCACGCCGGGCGTCAGCTTGAACAGGTCTTCCTGGTCACGCGCCGCCCGCTCTTCCAGGTCATCGCCCTCCACGATGTTCAATGCGCCCGCGACATCGCGCCGGCGCTGCGGGCGTTTGCCGACCACCGTGACCGCGTCGAGCTCCGCGGCAGCGACCGGCACCCTGGATCCCGGGGGCGGCTGTCCCGATTGCGCTGTCGCTCCAGTGGCGGTGACTGCACAGATCAGCGCCAGCCACTTGGCGGCCGGCCCCGCGGACGCGGAGCCGGCCGCCCCCACGCGTTCCTTTGCAGCGGCAGAGTCCATGCCGCCGAGTATCTGACAACGCAGCCAGAGTCGAAGCGGGACCCGTCACCTCGTTCGGCAGCGGCAGCGACGCGGCGGCCAGGAGCGCCGACCCGGCCTCAATCCTCCGACGCGGACTTCAGTCTCGCCAGGCTTGGTGCGGCCAGCGCCGCCCATTGGGCGACCTGGGCCGGCGAGCCGGTCCATTCGTGCCGGTAGAGCGATGGGCCGTGGCGCAGCATCAGCAGCGCGATCCGTGCCGCCTCCGCGTGACCTTGCTCCGCAAGCACGGCAAAGCGCGAATAGGCGTCTGCCCAGCGGCAGTCGCTGTACTGCGCCATGGCATCGTTGAAGGCAACTTCCGCGATTGCCGCGTCGGCACTCGCCGGTGCTGCCGCCGCCTGGCTGCAAAACATGAACGGGGCCAGTGCCCAGCCAGCAAGCAGGGCGGGGGTGAGTCGAGTCTTCACACGCAGTGGTCCTTTCAGAGTGACTTGACGCAGGGTCGGCCCGCCTTGTGAGCCGGGCCGCGGCGATCCGGGTGGAAGTGGCGTGAGTCACGTCGCTGCGGCGAGTCTAGAAACCGGGCGGGCGTGCCGTCTGTCCCCAGGAGTAGGGACAACGGGCGGTATGCTGGCGGCGATTTCGATGTCATCATTGGGCTCCAGCACTCTGACCGGTGTCATGCCGTCAAACCTCACACCCTCAGGACGTTCGCCGATCCAGGTCGTCATGGTTGAAGACGACGTGAATTTCCAGAACGCCGTGATGGCAGCGATCAATACGGCCCCGGACATGGCGCTGGTCGGTGTCGCGAGCACGCGCTCGCAGGGCCTGCGGCTGCTTGACCAGCAGGAGCCCGACGTGTTGCTGGTCGACCTCGGCCTCCCCGACGGCTCAGGAATCGACGTCATCCGTGCCGCGCATGCGCAATGGCCGGCCTGCAACATCATGGTCAGCACCGCCTTTGGCGATGAAGCCCATGTCATGCAGTCGCTCGAGGCCGGCGCCGCCGGCTATTTGCTCAAGGACAGCGCGCCGGACCGGCTGGTGCTCGAAATCCGCAGCCTGCATGCCGGCGGCAGCCCCATCAGCCCGTTGATCGCGCGCCAGATTCTCATGCGGTTTCGGCAACCGGATCATCCGGCAGCCGCTCCGGTCGAACGAACTGGCGCGAAGCCTCAAGCCGCCGCGCTCTCCGCGAGAGAAAGGGAAGTGCTGGAGTTCATCACCAAGGGCTTTGCTTCCAACGAGATCGCGGCGTTGATGTCGGTGTCGCACCACACGGTGCTGACCTACGTCCGGCGCATCTACGCCAAGCTCGAAGTGAAGTCCCGGACAGAAGCCGTTTACGAGGCGCGCAACCAGGGGCTGCTGGCATCGTAGGCATGCGTCTGGTGTGCCTGTTCCTGGCTGGACTGCTCATGCTGCCAGCCCACGCCTTTGCGGCGGACAAGGTGCTGGAGGTCGGCCAGGCGGGCGCGATTTCGCTCACCGAATACTTCTCGGTGCTCGAGGATCCGGGCGCGGCACTGACCCTGGCGGACGTGCAAGCGCCCGAGGTGGCCGACCGCTTCGTGCCGGCACCGGGCCCGGCAGCAGCCCTGAGCCGTGGGTTCACCCGCTCCGCCTACTGGCTGCGCCTGACACTGCGCAACGCCACCGGCCAGCCGGTCCAGCGGATGCCGGAGCTGGGCTATCCCATTCTCTCGAGCATCCAGTTCCATTCGCCTGGGACCAAGGACCGGTCGCTGGCGACCGGCGTCGCCACGTCTTTTTCGACGCGGCCTTACGCGAACCGGGCGTTTGTCTTTCCGGTGACGCTGGCCGCGCACTCTGAACAAGTGGTGTATTTGCGGCTGCAGTCGGTCAGCGCCATGCTGGTTCCCGCGGTGCTGTGGGAGCCGCAGGCATTCCACGCGCATGAGCGTGCCGATTACTCGGCGCAGGCCTGGTATTTCGGGATGGCCAGCGCGCTGATTCTCTTCAACGTCCTCCTCTTTTTCGCGCTGCGGGATGTCGTCTACCTGCTGTACAGCGCCTTTGCCATCGCCACCACGCTGACGATTTCCGCGAGCAACGGGTGGGGCAAGCAATTCCTGTGGCCCGAGACGACGCTGTGGTCGGACATCGCGATCAGCGTCCTTGGTTCGCTCACGCTTGCGGCATTGCTTCTCTTCATGCGGCGGTTGCTCAACACCAAGGAGTTCGTTCCGCGCGCCGACGCGCTGCTCCGGGGCGTCGTGGGCGTTCAGCTGCTGTTCGCGGTTGCAGTCGCCATCTGGCCGCAGGAGGCGGCCGTGCCGGGGACCTGGCTGATCCCGGCGACGGCGCTTGCGATCCTGTCGGTGGCGGGGTATTGCGCGGTGCGGCTGCGTCAGCGGATTGCCGTGGTATTCCTGGCGGCCTTTTCGATCTGGCTCGCGGGGGTTGTGCTGGCTGGGCTGAAGACCGTGAGCCTGCTGCCGGTCAATGCGCTCACGATGAACGGATACCAGCTTGGTTCAGCCGTCGAGATGCTGCTGCTGGCGTTTGCGGCAGCCTACCGCTTCAACCTGATTCGACGCGAGGCGACCGAGTACGTGCAGCGGGCGAATGCAGGGCTGGCGGAGCGCCTGCAGACGCGCGAGGCCGAGCTGACGGCCAGCCACCAGCGGCTGCGGGAGATTGAACACCGCCAGACCCTGAGCCAGGAGCGGCAACGGCTGATGCAGGACATGCATGACGGCCTGGGGTCATCGCTGACCAGCGCCTTGCGGGTGGTGGAGCGGGGCCAGATGGACGAGGTCGAGGTCGCGCAAGTGCTCAAGGGGTGCATCGATGACCTGCGGCTCGCGATCGACTCCATGGAGCCGGCGGAGTCCGATCTGCTGCTGCTGCTCGCGACGCTGCGCTTCCGGCTGGAGCCGCGGATGGAGACCACCGGGATCGCCCTGCGCTGGGAAGTGCAGGACATTCCGCCGCTCGCCTGGCTCGATCCGCGGAATTCGCTTCACGTGTTGCGGATCCTGCAGGAAGCGTTTACGAACATCATCAAGCACGCGAACGCCACGGAAGTGCGGGTCGCCACGAGGTGCGACGCTGGCGTTGTCCAGGTCACCATCTCGGACAACGGCGAGGGGTTCGACGTCGAGCACGCGCTGGGCAAGCGCGGAAAGGGCTTGTCGAACCAGATGCGGCGCGCCCATGCCATCGGCGCTGCAATCGCGTGGGATTCGAGCGCTGGCGGGACCCGGCTGACATTGAAGCTGCCTTTGGTGCGCCCGGCTGTGTAGCCATGGCCACGGCGTGGCTTGCTTGTCCCCATTTGTAGCGACAGACATACCGCGCGGACTCTCCATAGACTCCGATCCGCTACCCAGGAAGTAGCCAGCCGGCGCATCCGGCCACCAGCAAGTGGCGCGAGGTGCCGTCACCCGTGAAATAACAAGCCTATCGGGAGAGTCCAAAGATGAAGATCGGAACGCATTGCCTGCCGGGGATCGCCCTGGCGATTACGTGTGCCGCACTGCCGACGGCGCCGCTGGCCGCGCCCGTGCAAGCGAAGGCGCCGGCAAAGCCGGCTGCCGACAAGCAGATCGAGCGCGGACGCTACCTGGTCATGATCGCGGGCTGCAACGATTGCCATACGCCCAACTTCATGGTGAGCGGCGGCAACACCCCGGAGCAGGAACGGCTGACCGGCAGCACCATGGGCTGGCGCGGCCCGTGGGGAACCACATACCCCGTCAACTTGCGCCTGTACTTCCAGGGCATGAGCGAGGAGATGTGGGTCAACGTGGCCAAGGAGATCCAGCGCCGTCCGCCCATGCCGTACTTTGCCTTGAACGCCATGTCGCAAGCCGACGTGCGCGCCATCTACAGGTACGTCCGTCATCTTGGGCCGGCTGGCAAGCCCGCGCCGACTTTCGTTCCGCCCGACAAGGACCCGCCCACCCCCTATGTGCAGTTTCCCTCGCAATAGGACCTGCGGCGACAGATGCGGCGAGGTCGGCGCATTGCCTGCCGATCTCGGTTGCGGTTCGACATCGCCCGGACGCGCTGGCGGCATGAGAAGTGCCACGAATGTCCGCCACTGAAGCCCGGCTCTCGCGGCGCCCGCCCGGCCTTCTGTATGGGCTGGACGATGTGCCCCCGTGGCCCGTGCAGGTCATGCTGGGCCTCCAGCATTTCGTCGTGCTGGCCCCCCAGCTTGCGCTGGCGGTGCTGGTCGCCAGGGCCACCGGCGCCGGCCCCGAGACGATCGCGGCGACGCTTTCGCTGTCGCTCATCATCCTGGCGGTCTCCAGTGCGCTCCAGAGCTGGACCCGCACGGGCTCCGGCTTCTTCATTCCGGGGTGCAACTCCGCGGTGTACGCAGGCGGGTCGCTCGTTGCCGCGTCCGGCGGGCTTGCGCTGGTCAGCGGCATGACCCTGTTCGCCGGCGTGTTCCAGATCTTCTTTGCGCATGTCCTGGTCCGGATACGGCGGTTCTTCCCGATCGAGATCGTTGCGCTCTCGGTCGTGATCGTCGGGTTCGAGCTGGGCGCCATCGGCCTGCAGCGCATCGGCGCCGACCCGGCCGGCGGATTGCCGGTCGCCGCGCTCACGCTGTTCCTGTCGGTCGCGCTCGGCGTGTACGGCCGCGGACCGCTGCGCCTCTATTGCGCCTTGATCGGCATGGTGGCGGGGTACCTGGCGAGCATCCAGGCCGGGACCGCCGGGGATGCGCTTTCCCGCGTCCTTTCAGGGCCGGTTCTTGCACTTCCGTCCATCGCCCACGTCGGCTTCGCGTTCGACCTTGCGTATGCGCCGGTGTTCGTGTTCGCGGCCGTCGCGGCTTCGTTGAAGACCATGGGAGCGGTGGTCACCAGTGACCGCATCAACGATGCGAGCTGGGTGCGGCCCAACATCGCGCTGGTCAGGAAGGGAATCGTCGTCGATGGAATCGCGACGGCGCTTTCCGGCCTGGCCGGCACGTGCGGCACCAACTCGTCGACCAACAGTGTCGGCGTCTCGCAGGCAAGCGGCGCGACGAGCCGCAGGATCGGGTATGCGCTGGCCGGATGGATGCTCCTGTTTGCGCTGAGTCCCGCATTCACACTCCTCGTGACCATGATGCCGGACGCCGTGGTGGGCGGCGGCCTGGTCTTTTCCGCCTGCATGGTCACGGTGAACGGGCTGCAACTCCTCAGCTCGGTCACGATGGACATGCGCAGGGCGGGGGTCATCGCCTTTCCGTTGCTGCTGGCGGTGGCGAGTGTCGGCAAGTCGCCATTGCTTGCGGCCATGCCGTCGTGGTTGCAGCCTTTCCTGGCGTCCCCTCTGGGCATCGGCGTTCTTGCGGCGCTCGCCGTCAATGCCTTCTTCAGCATGGGCGCGGCACGCAGGAAGGAGCTGGCGCTTGGGGGCGGCGCCAGCCATGGAGAGCACCTGACGCTGGTGCGCGCGGTGCTGGCAGACTGGAACGTTGCCCACAACGTCATGGGCAGGGTGATGCTCACGCTGCGCGAAGTCCTCGATGCGCGCTGCTCCAGCATGAAGTTGAAATTCGACGGAACGACGCTGCGCCTGGACATCACCCGCGAACCGGGAGCGGGGCCGGACACGCACGAGACAGGCCAGCACGGCTTCTTCACCGCGCGTGTCAGCGACAAGCTGGTGTGGCGCAGGCGCTCCGGCGGCCGCCAGGTGCTGTCCGCGTATTACGAACAGTGAACGACATGCCTATTGCATCCTGGATTCCGGACCTGTCTGTCGGCGTCGACAGCCTCGATGCCGATCACCGGCACCTCATCGACGTCATGAACGACGTGTTCGACTCCATGATGGCCGGAGGAGATTCCTCTGCCGCCCGCAAGGGACTCCATGCGCTGGGCATCTATGTTGTCGACCACTTCGGGCGCGAGGAAGAATGGATGGCGGCGCGGGGGCTCGCCGACCTGGCGCGTCACCAGCACGAGCATGAGCAGTTCCGCCTGGAAATCGCGAAGTTGCTGAAGCTGTCGGAGCAGGGCGCTGACGACCTCGCGCTGGAATTGCTCATGGTCCTGCGTGACTGGCTGCTGTGCCACATCGGCGCCTCCGACCGAAGGCTGCAGGCTCCTGATCAGGCCAGACGGAAACAGGCGGTGCCCCGGCCGGATTCGCCGGCTACACGCTGACGATCACCTGGAAGCCGCCGAAGATCATCCGCTTGCCGTCGAACGGCATCGACTTCATTCCCTCCTGCAGCCGCGGGTCCTCCATGGACCGTTTCATGCCCTGGTCGCGCACGGCCTTGGACGGCCAGGTGATCCAGGAGAACACCACGGTCTCGTCATCCTTGCGCTGGACCGCCATCGGGAACGAGGTGAGCTTGCCCTCGGGGACGTCGTCGCCCCAGCATTCGACGACGGACAGGGCGCCGTTCTCCTTGAACACGACCGCAGCGGTTTCGGCGGTGCGCCGGTACGCGTCCCGGTTGGCCGTTGGCACGGGGACGACGAATCCATCCACATAGTTCATGCGAATCTCCTTTGGGTAGCGCGGCCGCAACGCACGGCCCCGCAAACGGATGACGAACGAGGCTAGGCGCTTTCGACACCCGCGCTGTAACGGCGGATTGCTGGGTCGTGGGCGATCCGGGTCCGGCCCGGCCCGGACCTGCCCTTTCCCTCTCGCAGGGCTCGACAACGTTTCGGTTTTACCTGAACGATCAACAGCCAGCATCTGCTTTTTTCTTATGCTTGTCCCTGTTACCTTGGCCCACTCAACCACCAACGAAGGAGATCTCATGAAAAAGACACTGGCTGTGTTCGCTGTCGTCCTCACCCTGGGGATGACGGCCGGCCTGGACGCGCAGGCCAAGCGCCTGGGCGGGGGCAAGTCCAGCGGCATGCAGCGCCAGAGCGTGACGGCGCCGCCCAGCAACACGGCGGCGGGCGCGCCCTCGCAGGCAGCGCCGGCCGCCGGTGCCACCGCTGCCGCAGCGGCGCCCGCCGCGGCCGCAGCCGCCACCAAGCGCAGCTGGATGGGCCCGCTGGCCGGCATCGCCGCCGGACTGGGCATCGCGGCGCTGGCCTCGCACTTCGGTTTTGGCGAGGCGCTGGGCAACATCCTCACCATCGCGCTGCTGGCGATGGCGGTGCTCTTCGTCATCGGCTTCGTGATGCGCAAGCGCGCGGCCGGGCAGCCCGGCGCGCTGGCAGGCGCCGGCGCGGCAGGTCCCGGCGGCGTGTTCCGGCAGCCGGAACCGGCCATGCTTCGCACCGGCAACGAGGCCCCGCAAGGCGGCTCGCTGATCGGCTCGCGCCTGGCGGGCACCGGCGCCGGGCTGGCCACGGGGGCGGGCGTCGGCACGATCCCGGCCGGCTTCGACACCGCCGCGTTCGAGCGCGCGGCCCGCGACCAGTTCATGGCGCTGCAGGCGGCCAATGACGCGCGCGACCTGGACCGGCTGCGCGATTACCTCACGCCCGCGATGTTCGAGGCCGTGAGCGAGGAAGTGGCCGAGCGCGGCGAGGCGGCGCAGAAGACCGAGGTGTTCGGCCTGCACGCACAGGCGCTCAACGTCGCCGAGGAGAACGACCAGTACGTGGTCAGCGTGCGCTTCACCGGCAGCGTGCGCACCGAAGCCGGTGCGGCCCCGGAGGACCTGGACGAGGTCTGGCACCTGACGAAGCCGCGCGCCGGTTTCGGCGGCTGGATGGTCGCGGGCATCCAGCAGGGCGCCTGACCGGCCGGCGGCGGCGGGAAGGAGCCCGCCGCCTCTTCAGCGCGCCGGGTTCAGGCGCGGTGGCCGCTCCTTGCCCCGGGGCGGCAGCGTGGCGGCGGCTCACTTGTTCGCGTGCTTGCGATCGTGCTTCACGCTTTCCGTCTGGCCGCTCGGCCCGGCGGGCCCGCCCGATCCGGGCCGCTCCACCTTCCGGCCCAGCGTGCTGGTGCGCCCGGACGACGGCCGCTGGAAGAAGCCGCGCAGCTTGTCCCTTGCCTTTTCCAGGCTGGTCTTGTCGTCTTCGCCCTGGTGCGTCTCGGCGGCAGGGTGGGGCGATCTGAGCGTGGCGACGCGTTGCATGGGGCCTCTCCTGGACCGGTCACGGACCGGTCCTTGCTGCCAGTCTGGGCTCGGCGGCCACACTCGTCTGTAGG
>Ga0255338_1005221_pt1 | contig 12235 bp, 9 predicted proteins | sample MeOH1_35cm_T4_19_FD_203715 | JGI IMG/M metagenome (GOLD analysis project Ga0255338, IMG submission 203715) | Sandy soil microbial communities from University of British Columbia, Vancouver, Canada - MeOH1_35cm_T4_195 | ecosystem: Engineered > Artificial ecosystem > Sand microcosm > Unclassified ... | reverse complement strand
CGGGCACACCCCGGGCGACCTCCGCCGCGCCCTCGGCCGGACGTCGTGACGTCATCCGAATTGGGGCCCCGAACCCTCAAGACGGATGACGTCCCACCACGTGAGTCGCTGTGCGGTGAGCGTGGTTCAGGCGGGCGGCTCCTGCCGGTGTGCGACCCGGTTGGTGGTCACGATCAGGGCATCAACGGCGCGCAGATGTCGATCAGCACGCCGATGTCCTTCTTTGCCCCGGTCGCCGGGTTCTGCGCCCAGATGGCATCGAGCGGTAGGTAGCCCCACACGCCGGCATGGCTGTTCGCCACCCCGTTGAGCGCGTACCGCTTGTTGTCGTCGGAGGTGAACACGACCGAGACCTGACCATTGGTCGCGTCGACGACGCAGTTGACGCGCCCGCCGGGCAGAGTGAGCGGCCACGCGTCGCCGAACATCGCCTTCTCGACGTTCGCCCCGTGCCCGTCGAAGTCGTACGCCGTACCCGGGGTGCTCTCCGGTGCGGCGTCCTCGTCCGCCGGCAACGTCGGTGTCTCGTCGACCAGCCCCGTGTCCGGGTCGAACCCACCAGATGCCGTGTCGTCACCTGAGGATCGACCGCCGATGTAGAGGCCGAGGGCGACCAGCAACGCGACCACCACCACGGTCAGAGTGATCACCGCCGCCATCGTGCCCAGACTGGGCCTGCTGTCCTCGTTCACGCCCGCTGCCCGTCCTGGTCGAACCGCCGAGCCAGGTAACCCCGCTCAGTCGGGTGCGTCATGTACCTGTGTCATTCCATGACGTGCCCCGGGGTTGGTGAGGTGGTCTGGGGAACGCCAGGCGTTCTCCAGTGTGCTCGACCCCACCGGGCGGGTCCTCTCGCCTACTACGCGAGAGCAGGATGTTGATCAAGATGCCGAGCAGTTGGTGCAGCCGATCAGGGGACGCCTGGGCGACCTGTTCCTCGAGCCGCAGTACCGACATGCTCACCGGGATCCGCACACCACTCGGCCGGACGTCACTTGTCTGGCAGCGACTGCGAACACGGGTTGGGCCACCACTGGGGACTCTTCATGGCCACGGACTCGTAGCCGCGGACGCGGCATCGCAGCCCGTGCGGGCGTGAAATCAGACGGACTCCGGAAACTCAGGTGTCGGCGATGACTTCGCGGTTGAACGACGCGCTGCCAGTCACCCAGCCCGCGCCAGCGGCGATCACCGCGGAGGCAACGGCACCGACCAGCGTCCACCACAGCACCTGGGTCGAGAACATGCCATGCGTGCCGTGGAACGACACCACGGCCCAGCCGCCCAGGACGCCGACGGCGGTGGCGGGGATTGCTGCGGCCAGGACGGGGAAGGCGAATTCGACCATGTTGGCGCGGCGCATCGCATTGCGAGGCACTCCAATCGCGGCCAGCGCCGCGACAGATCGTGCTCGTTCCCACCTCCCCTCCAGCGAACCGAGCAGGAACGAGAACAAGCTCAGGAGCATACCCAGCAACATCGCGGCTCGAACCGTCCCGACCTGACGTTGGTAGGCGGCGTACTGCCCGGGATCCTTGAGACCGGCTTGGAGACTGATGCCCGGAAACTGGCTCGTCAAAGCGCCGAGCGCGGCCTGATACGACCCGTCCGACCGACTGACCCAGTAGGTGACTTCCCCGGTTCGCAGCAAGCCCACCCATGGGGCGTCGTGCAACGGGAACTTGAGGTCCCAGGTCACGTGGGACGTGACTGGTCCGGCGGGAATCGGAACTGCTCTCGACCCGACCTGCACCGACGAGACCGACGCGCCCCCGGTACCACCCGCGCCGCGTTGGATGGTGTCCAGGCACGTGCCGGGCTGGGTGAACACCACCGCAGCCTGGCGCTCGACCGCCGGGCAGTTCCCGACGACGACGGCGTAATTGCCCCGGTCGCCCGGCAGGGAGGACTCGATGGTGAACGCTCCATCGGGAAGGTGGTTCAACCAGTCGGGGTGTGCGGTGATCTGGTCCAGCCCGAAGACGATCGTGGCCCGCGAGGGATCGCCCAGTGCGCTGTGCTGCAGAGAGACAAGGAAGGCACTGGCCAACCCGGTGAGCATGACCGTGGTTGCGACGAAGGCAATCATGCGGCGGGTCACCGGAATCCGAAACGCTGCACCCCGGAGGCCGAGGGCGTAGGAACCCGGCACGCGCCCGGCTGCCGCATCGCCGATCCTGGCGACGAGGCCCGGCGCACCCACGATGACCGCTCCCGTGGCTGCCACCACCGCAATCGCGATCAGGGCCGCCTGCCCATCCGACGCCCACCCGGTCGACGGTTGCAGCCACCCGCGGATACAGATCTCGACCAGGAAACCCATCGACGGCGCCCCGACCAGCACTGCGATCACCAACAGGAGGCGACCGGGCGCTCGACCGAGCTGTGACCGACTCTTCGCGGCGCTGGCGGCCATAGCGCGTCGGGCGACTGCACGCACCGCCCAGACCGCAACGATCCCAGAGGCGAGCAGCAAGGGCCAGCCCAGGTGTCCCTGGTTCGGCCACCAGCGCACGCCGAGAATTCCCGACGAGCCGACAGCGGCCTGCGACGCGTTGAAGGCGAGCGCTGCGGCGACGAAACCCACGATCGCCACGACCGACATCTCCGATGCGTAGACCTTGGCGTTCCGGCTGGGCGCCATGCCCGCGAGACCGAGCGCGAAGGACCTTCTTGAACGACTGGACGCTGAGAACCGCAACGCGGCGACGAGGAAGATCACTGCTGGTGTCAGGATCAGCAGACCGACCTCGATGATGACCAGGAGGCCGGGGCCGTTGGACTCGACAGCAGACGCGTTGCCGAAGCCGACAACCACCCTCTCTGCGCTGTCAGTCTCGCCGCCTGGCGCGCTGGCTCCGGTCGCTGCCCCCTTCCCAACGGTGTACGACATGAGCTCATCGGGCTCCGTCAACCCAGCGGGCAGGATGTCTTCAGGGGTAAGGGTCCCGAGTTGCGCCGCCAGTTGACGGTCCTCGGTCGCCAAGCGTCGCAGCGCTGGCGAGGGAATCGTGACACCGTCGTGAGGCCAGGCCCGGATACCGGGTGGCAAGGGAGCGGTGGGAGTGGCTCCCCCGACGCTGACCCGGGTCCAGGGCCGGTCACCCACCGCTGCGGAGGATGACCGCCAATGGAGCCCGCCGCCGCTAGCTGCCTGGTCACTGAATACCGGCGCTCGGTCCACCTCGACCTGATGTGAAAGCGCGGAAACGCGTGGAGCAGCGAAGCCGAACAGCGAGGCGAACACGGCCAGACCAACGCCCAACGTCATGGCGCAGAATCGAACAGCGTCTCGTCTGCCGGCGCCTCTGACGAGCATGAGGGCGAGGCGGAAGTCAGTGCTGGTTCGCAACGAAGACGCTCGTGTTCTCGCTGACGACGCGGCCGTCGGCCAGAGCAATGGTCCGGTCGAACTGGGCGGCCACGTCCGCGTCGTGTGTCACCGTCACGAGAAGCCCATCGATCATGCGGACCTGTTCGAGAAGCAGGTCAAGGACCACGTCTCGGTTCGTCTGGTCCAGGGCACCGGTTGGCTCATCGGCGAACACCACGCTCGGACGAGCGACCACCGCACGGGCAACAGCGCATCGCTGGGCTTGGCCACCTGAAACACGATTGGGCCGTCGGTCAGCGCTCTCCACCAACCCGAGCATCTCGAGCAACTCCTCCACCCGCTGGCCGGCAGCGCTCCTGGAGACGCCCGCGAGTAGGAGCGGAAGGGCGATGTTCTGCCGCAACGTCAGCTCCGGGACCAGGTCGGCGGACTGGAAGACGAAGCCCACGTTGCGCAACCTGAGCTCTGCGGCCTGATCAACTGAAAGCGTCTCCAGCTTCTTGCCCAGCATTGTCACCGAGCCCTGCACATCGCGTTCCAGCCCGGACAACGCGTAGAGCAACGTCGTCTTACCCGAGCCAGACGGACCGGTGATCGCCACGGCCTCCGATCGCGAGAACCCCAGTGAGATCTCGCGCAAGATGGGCTGGGAACCATAGCTCAGGGAGAGATTCGTGGCTTGAAGCACCTCAGCCATGGTGACGGTGACGCGCAGAGAACAACGCTGGGGGCGTGAAGCCCATGACATCCACTCCACTTCCTGGTCACGGCGCATTGCGCCGATGCGACTCACGCAGGTTCAAGTTACTCGCACCGAGCAGTCTTGCTGCTGCAATCCTCGCCGTACCAGCGATCGAGGCACGCCTGGATGGTGATCGTGTCGTCAGCCCGCGATTTCACCTCAGAGCCGGTGACACAGAGCCGGTGACAGGAGTCGAACCCGCGACATCCTCATTACAAGTGAGGCGCTCTACCAACTGAGCTACACCGGCATGCGTCCACTGTCCCGGGGGGATCGGCGGCGCGGCGGCCATCGTACCGGCGGGGTCGGGTCGTCCTGCTGGCAGCGGCGACCTGCGGTCAGCGAGGATGGGGCGGTGGACGACCTGACGTACGAGCCGCACCACGACGGCTCCCCGCTCTACCTGGACCAGGAGTGCGCGCCGCTCGGCGGCGAGGTGCAGGTCCGCGTCCGCACGAGCGTCCACCGGCCGGTCGACGCCGTCTGGGTCCGCACGGTCGAGGACGCCGAGCCGTACTTCGCCGCGTGCACGGTCGAGCCCACCGAGGAGGGCCGGGACGATGGCACCGTCTGGTGGACCGGCCGGGTGCACGTGCGCAACCCGGTGCAGCGCTACCGCTTCATGCTGGTCACCGGCGACTCCTTCCGGTGGCTCAACCAGGCGGGCGTCTTCGACCGCGACGTGACCGACGCGCACGACTTCCGCGTCACGGCGTACGACGCTGCACCGGACTGGGGCCGCGACGCCGTCGTCTACCAGGTCTTCCCCGACCGGTTCGCCCGTTCGGCCGCGGCCGACGACCGCCCCACCCCTGACTGGGCGGTGCCGGCGCAGTGGACCGACGCGCCCATCCACCAGGGGCCGGACACTCCCCGTCAGCTCTACGGCGGCGACCTCGACGGGATCGTCGAGCACCTCGACCACCTCGAGGCCCTCGGCGTCGACACCCTGTACCTCACCCCGGTGTTCCCCGGCGAGAGCAACCACCGCTACAACGCCAGCACCTTCGACGAGGTCGACCCGTTGCTCGGCGGTGACGCCGCCTACCGCCGGCTCGTCGACGCGGCGCACGCCCGCGGCCTCCGGGTGCTCGGCGACCTCACGTCCAACCACACCGGCGACACCCACGAGTGGTTCCTGCGCGCCCGCGACGAGCCCGACTCGCCCGAACGCGGCTTCTACTACTTCGCCGCCGATGGCAGCCACGAGGGCTGGAAGGGCCACCAGACACTGCCGAAGCTCGACCACCTCGACGACGAGGTCGGCCGCCGGATGCACGCGGTCGTCCAGCGCTGGCTGGAGTTCGGGCTCGACGGCTGGCGGATCGACGTCGCCAACATGACCGGCCGCCGGATCGACGTCGACGTCGCCCACGAGGTGGCGCGGGGCATCCGTCGGGCCGCCGTACAGGTGCGCCCTGATGCCCTCGTGCTCGCCGAGCACGGCCACGATGCCACCGGCGACCTCGACGGTGACGGCTGGCACGGCACCATGAACTACTACGGCTTCTCGTTCCCGGTCTGGGAGTGGTTGCGCGATCCCGACCACCCCGTCCCGAGCTTCGGGCTGCCGGTCGGGGTGCCCCGGCGCGACGGGGTCGCCGCGGTCGCGGCGATGCGCGACTTCACCGCCAGCTTCGGCTGGCGGGCGGTGTCGGCGAGCTGGAACATCCTCGGCTCGCACGACTCACCCCGGATCCGGACGACGACCGGGTCGCCGGCCCTGCACCATCTCGCCGCCGTGCTGCAGTTCACCCTGCCCGGCGTGCCGATGGTGTTCGCCGGCGACGAGCTCGGCCTCGAGGGCGTCGACGGCGAGGACTCCCGGCGGACGATGCCGTGGCAGGCCCGCGAGCACTGGGACACCGCGACGATGGACCTGTACGCCGCCCTGGCCCGGCTCCGGCGCGACCACGTCGCGTTGCGGCGCGGCGGCCTGCGCTGGGTGCGGGTGGCCGCCGACGACCTCGCCTTCCTGCGCGAGCACCCGGGCGGCTCGGTACTGGTCCAGGTGTCGCGCACCGGTGACCCCGCGCCGGATATCCCGGGCGTCGAGTCCGGCGAGCCGCTGCTCACGGTCGGCGCGGACGGTCCCCGCGCCACGATCTGGCAGGTGTGACCCGGCCGGTCAGTGCGGCTGCCAGGCGTCCTCGTCGGAGGTGCGGCTGACCACCGCACGCGGGAGCTTGCCGTCGGCCAGCTGGCGGACGGTGACCTTCTCGAGCACGTCGCGCAGGGAGTGCCGGCTGGCGATCCAGACGTGCTGCAGCACGGCGGCCGCCTCGTTGTACTCGACCGCCTCCGGACGCAGGCCGTAGATCGACACCAGCGGTCCGTCGACTGCGCGGATCACGTCGGCGACGGTCACCTGGTCGGGGTCCTTGTTCATCCGCCAGCCACCGGACTGACCGCGCTGCGCGACCAGGACCCCGGCCCGTCGCAGGTCGGCGAGGATCGCCTGGAGAAAGCCGTGCGGGATGTCCTGGAGCCGGCCGATCTCCTCCGCGCTCACCGGTGCGCCGTCACCTCGCCGGGCGATCTCGATCAGCGCCCGGAGGGCGTAGTCGGACTTGGCAGTGACGCGCATGGAGCAAGTCTCTCAGATCAATCGACTTGGATGATGAATGACTACTCGGCGGCGGCGCGGCGCTGGGCGATCGCGTAGAGCGCGACCGAGGCGGCCACACCCGCGTTGAGCGACTCCAGCGAGGAGCTCATCGGGATCGACACGAGCTGGTCGCAGGTCTCCGCGACCAGGCGGGAGAGCCCGTCGCCCTCGGAGCCCACGACGACCACGAGCGGACCGTCGGCCAGGTCGAGGTCCGGCAGCGACACGTCGCCGTCGGCGGCGAGGCCGACCACCATGCAGCCGGCCTGCTGGTAGGCCTTCAGCTGCCGGGTGAGGTTCACCGTCTGCGCGACCGGCACCCGGGCGGCGGCCCCGGCCGAGGTCTTCCACGCCGCGGCCGTCATGCCCGCCGCACGGCGCTCCGGCACCACGACGCCGTGGGCGCCGAAGCCGGCCGCGGACCGCACCACCGCGCCGAGGTTGCGCGGGTCGGTGACCGAGTCGAGCGCCACGATGAGCGGCTTCTCGCCGCGCTCGTCGGCGAGCGCGAGCAGGTCCTCGGGGTGGGCGTACTCGTACGCTGGGATCCGGGCCGCGAGCCCCTGGTGGACCGCACCGGTGGTCATCCGGTCGAGCTCGGCGCGCGGCACCTCGAGCAACGAGACGCCCCGGTCGGCCGCGACCGCGAAGATCTCGCGGAGCCGGCTGTCCCGCTCGGCGCCCTCCGCGACGTACACCGCGGTCACCGGCATGCCGGCACGCAGCGCCTCGACGACGCTGTTGCGACCGGCGATCCACTCCGAGTCGCCGGTCTTCAGGCGCCGCTTCGGCCGGGTCGCCGCCGCCTTCTCCGCCTTGGCCTTGAGCTTGTGGGCCTTGTGGTACGGGCGGTCCTTGGCCTTCGGCGTCGGGCCCTTGCCCTCGAGCCCACGACGCACCCGGCCGCCGGAGCCCGCGGTCGGGTTGCCCTTGCCGGTCTTCTTGATCGCACCGCGCCGCGCGGAATTGCCTGCCACTAGATGCTCCACTTCGGTCCGTCGGGGGTGTCCTCGACCTCGATGCCGGCGGCCTTGATGCGGTCGCGGATCGCGTCCGCGGTGGCCCAGTCCCTGGTCTCCCGTGCCTGGGCGCGCTGCTCGAGCAGCCCGGCCACCAGCACGTCGATCGCCTGGGTCAGCCTCTCGTCGTCCCTCGACGTGCCACCCCAGGCGGGGTCGGCCGGGTCGAGGCCCAGGACGTCGAGCATCGCACGCACCGAGGCGGCGTTGCCGCGCAGGGCGTCCGAGGCGCCGTCGGCGACCAGCTTGTTGCCCTCACGCACCACGTCGTGGATCGCGGCCACCGCAGCCGGAGTGCCGAGGTCGTCGTCCATCGCCTCGATGAACTCCGCGCACAGCAGCCCGCCCGTGGGCACCTCGCCGAGCACGCCCTCGGCGCGGGTGAGGTAGCCCTCGATCCGCCGGAAGGCCGACGCCGCGTCCTGGAGCGCCTCGAAGGAGAACTCCACGTGCGAGCGGTAGTGCGCGGCCACCATGTAGTAGCGCAGCTCGATGCCGCGCACCTGCTTGAGCACCTCCGGGACGATCAGGGAGTTGCCCAGCGACTTGCTCATCTTCTCGCCGGAGGTGGTGATCCACGCGTTGTGCAGCCAGTACGACGCGAACGCGTGCCCGGCCGCCCGCGACTGGGCCTGCTCGTTCTCGTGGTGCGGGAAGCGCAGGTCGACGCCGCCGCCGTGGATGTCGAACGCACCGCCGAGGTACTTGCTGGCCATCGCCGAGCACTCGATGTGCCAGCCGGGGCGGCCGCGGCCCCACGGCGAGGCCCACGACGCGGTCTCCGGCTCGTCGGGCTTGTGGCCCTTCCAGAGCGCGAAGTCGCGGGGATCGCGCTTGCCGCGCGGGTCGGCGTCCTCGGCCGGCTCCATGTCCGCGATCGCCTGGTGGGTGAGCTCGCCGTACGCCGGCCAGGACTGCACGTCGAAGTACACGTCGCCCGAGCCGTCGGCGGCCGGGTAGGCGTGGCCGCGCTCGATCAGCGTGGCGATCAGCTCGAGCATCTCCGGCACGTGCCCGGTGGCCGCCGGCTCGTAGGTCGGCGGCAGCACGTGCAGGTCGGCGTACGCGCGGTCGAGCATCCGCTTCATGTCGTAGGCGAGGTTGTACCAGGGCCGCCCCTGCTCGGCCGACTTGACCAGGATCTTGTCGTCGATGTCGGTGATGTTGCGGATGAAGGTGACGTCGTACCCGGTGGCGGCCAGCCAGCGGCGGAGCACGTCGAAGTTCACGGCCGAGCGGACGTGCCCGACGTGTGGCTCGCTCTGCACGGTGAGGCCACAGACGTAGATGCCGGCCTTGCCCTCCTGGAGGGGCACGAAGTCGCGCACCTCGCCGGCGGCGGTGTCATAGAGCCTCAGGGTCACCGGTCGAGTCTACTGACGCGACGGCCATGTGAAAATTGCACACTTCTGTGACCTGTGGGGTTACCGTACTTCGGTGTCCCCGACCGCCGTCCGCCGCCTCCTGACGCACCCCCGCGTGTTCGTCTCGCTGCTCGTGCTGGTCGCGCTGGTGCTGCCGCTCGGCGTCCTGGCGCACGGCCGCAACGACGCCGTCCGGACCGACCGCGCCTGGCTCGCCGCGGACCCGCCCGGACGCACCACCCTGGTCCGGAACACCACCGACGCCGACTTCGCCGCCGGCACCGCGCGCGGCACCCGGTACGCCGACGGCACCCTCACGTTCGCCAGCCCGATCCGCAGCCGCACCGTGGCCGGCCGCCGCTACGAGGTCGCCCGCTGGACCTCGGGCTGGGTGGCCCCGGGCCAGTCGTTCACCCAGCTGGTCCCGTCGTGGTCGGCCCGGACGCCGGCCGGCTCGTGGATCCAGGTGCTCGTCCGGGCGCGTGACACCGCGGGACGGGCGTCCGCGTTCAAGGACCTCGGCCGGTGGTCGAGCGGCGACCGGCTCTTCCGGCGGACCAGCGCCGGCGCGCAGGCCGACGCGGTCGCCCGGGCCGCCACCGACACGCTCCTTGCCCAGGCCGGGGTCAGGCTGACCGGCTACCAGGTGCGGGTCCAGCTGATGCGCCTCCCCGGTCACGCCGGCCCGGCGCTGCAGTCGGTCTCGGCGGCCGTCACGCTGCCCCTGGACGCGCTGCCCGCGACGTCCTCGCCGCTCTCCACGGCGCCGGTGACCCTGGCGGTGCCCGGCTACTCGCAGATGATCCACCGCGGCCAGAACCCCGAGTACGGCGGCGGCGGCGAGGCGTGGTGCTCCCCGACGTCGCTGGCGATGGTGCTCAGCTACTACGGCCGGCTGCCGGCGCCCGCGTCGTACCGCTGGGTCAAGGCGTCGTACGCCGACCGCTGGGTCAACCAGGTCGCGCGCCTGACCTACGACTACCGCTACCGCGGCACCGGCAACTGGCCGTTCAACACCGCGGCCGCCGCGAGCCGTCTGACCGACGCCTTCGTGACCCGCCTGACCGACCTGCGGATGGCCGAGCCGTTCCTGCGCGCCGGCATCCCGCTGGTCGTCTCGATCCGGTTCGCCCGCGGCCAGCTGGCCGGCGCCCCGATCTCGGCCAGCGCGGGCCACCTGGTGGTGCTCGCCGGCCTCACCGCGACCGGCGACTCCGTCGTGATGGACCCGGCGGCCGCCTCGGACGCCACCGTCCGGCGAACCTACGACCGCGCCCAGTTCGAGCGGGCCTGGCTCGGCGGCTCGGCCGGGATGGCCTACGTCCTGCGCGACGCCGCCCACCCGCTGCCGGCCCCGCCGGCCGGCGTACGGGCATGGTGAGCTTCCCGTACGAATTGGCCGCTTCTGTCACGGGATTTCGTGCGGGAAGCGGCGAATTCACTACCGAAGTTGTGAATTCGCCCGCCCCCACCGGCGCTCAGACGCCATAGCCCCCGTCCACGTCCAGCTTCTGCCCGCTGACGAACCCGGCGCGGTCGGAGGCGAGGAAGCAGACCGCCTCGGCGATGTCGACGGCCTGGCCGAACCGCCGCAGCGGGATGTTCGCCCGAGTGACCTCCAGGGCCCGCTCGTCCAACTCGCCCGAGGAGATCAGCCGGTCGGCCATCCCGTCGGTGAGCATCCCCGGGCCGACGCAGTTGACGCGGACGCCGTAGCGGCCCTCCTCGGCCGCGAGCCCGCGGACCAGCGCCTCGACGGCGGCCTTGGGCACCGAGGACAGCCCGTCGCGCACCGGGAAGCGGCTGGTCGCGGCGGTCGTGACGGCGACGATGCTGCCACCCTGCTCGCGCAGGGCCGGCAGAGCCGGTGCCACCACCCGGAAGAACGCAGCCGCGTCGGCGTCGAGCTGGCCGGCGAGCTCGGCCGGCGCGACCCGGCTCAGGTGCCGCATCGGGACGTGCGGGCCGGCGGCGTACACGAGCGTGTGCAGGCCGCCGTGGCGGGCCACCACCTGCTCGACGGCCGCGGCGCAGGCGGCGGCGTCGGCGAGGTCCATCGCCACCGCCTCGCCCCGGACGCCGTGCGCGGTCGCCTCGTCCACGGCGAGCTGCGCCTTCTCCGGCGAGGAGCGGTACGTCGCCACCACGGCACTGCCGCGCTCGCCGAGCATCCGGACCACCGCCCGGCCGATCCCGCCACTGCCGCCGACGACGAGTGCGACGCCGGCGCGATCCGCGAAGTCCTGTTCCATGCGGGGAGCGTAGTCAGCGCGCGGAGAACGACACCGTGTGCCACCCGGACGCGCCGTCGGGCACCACGTCGGTGCGCACCGAGGTCTGGGTGCGACCGGACCGGTCGGTGGCCCGGACCACCAGGACGTGCTCGCCGGGCGGCACGTCGACGAGGCCGGTCCACTGGACCCACGTGTCCAGGTCCGGTACGCCGCCCAGGTCGGCCAGCTGCCAGGCGCCGCCGTCGAGCTGGAATTCCACCCGCGCGATCCCGGTGTGCTGGGCCCAGGCGCTGCCACCGACGCGGGTCATGCCGGCCACGACCTCGGACCCGCCACGCGGCACGTCGATGCGGGACTGCGTCTTCACCGGCCCCAGCTCGGACCAGCCGCGATCGGTCCAGTAGGCGTCGAACCGGTCGAACCGGGTCACCTCGAGGTCGACGAGCCACTTGGTCGCGGACACGTACCCGTAGAGACCGGGCACCACGGTCCGCACCGGGAAGCCGTGGTCGATCGGGAGCGGCAGCCCGTTCATCGCGACCGCCAGCATCGCGTTGCGGTCGTCGGTCAGCGCCGCGAGCGGCGTACCGCAGGTCCAGCCGTCGTGCGAGGTCTGGAGGACGGCGTCGGCACCGGACCGGACCCCGGCGCTGTAGAGGAGGTCGCGGACCAGGACGCCGGACCAGTAGGCGTTGCCGATGAGGTCGCCGCCGACCTCGTTGGACACGCAGCACAGCGTCACCCAGGCCTCGGTCAGCTGCCGGCCGACGAGGTCGTCGTAGGTGAGGGTCAGCTCGTTGTCGACCATGCCATGGATGCGCAGCCGCCAGTCCTTGGGGGAGATCGACGGCGCCGCGAGGGCCGTGTGGATCAGGTAGAAGTCGTCGTTGGCCGTGCGCCACGGGGCGATGCCCTCGACGCCGACCGTGGCGTC
>Ga0255338_1005220_pt1 | contig 12236 bp, 8 predicted proteins | sample MeOH1_35cm_T4_19_FD_203715 | JGI IMG/M metagenome (GOLD analysis project Ga0255338, IMG submission 203715) | Sandy soil microbial communities from University of British Columbia, Vancouver, Canada - MeOH1_35cm_T4_195 | ecosystem: Engineered > Artificial ecosystem > Sand microcosm > Unclassified ... | reverse complement strand
GCGGACTACAGCGTGTCGATGAACGAGCGCAGCTTGTCGCTGCGGCTCGGGTGCTTGAGCTTGCGCAGCGCCTTGGCCTCGATCTGGCGGATGCGCTCGCGCGTCACGTCGAACTGCTTGCCGACTTCCTCCAGCGTGTGGTCCGTGCTCATCTCGATGCCGAAGCGCATGCGCAGCACCTTCGCCTCGCGCGGCGTGAGCGAATCGAGGATGTCCTTCACCACGTCGCGCAGGCCCGCCTGCATGGCGGCCTCGATCGGCGCGGTGTTGCCGCTGTCCTCGATGAAATCGCCCAGGTGGGAATCGTCGTCGTCGCCGATCGGCGTCTCCATGGAGATCGGCTCCTTGGCGATCTTCATGATCTTGCGGATCTTGTCTTCCGGGATCTCCATCTTGGCCGCCAGGATGCTGGCATCCGGCTCGAAGCCGAACTCCTGCAGGTGCTGGCGCGAGATGCGGTTCATCTTGTTGATGGTCTCGATCATGTGCACCGGGATGCGGATCGTGCGGGCCTGGTCCGCGATCGAGCGCGTGATGGCCTGCCGGATCCACCAGGTGGCATAGGTCGAGAACTTGTAGCCGCGGCGGTATTCGAACTTGTCCACCGCCTTCATCAGGCCGATGTTGCCTTCCTGGATCAGGTCCAGGAACTGCAGGCCCCGGTTGGTGTACTTCTTGGCGATCGAGATCACCAGGCGCAGGTTGGCCTCGATCATCTCCTTCTTCGCCTCGCGCGACGAGGCCTCGCCCTCGTTCATGCGGCGGTTGATCTCCTTGAGCTCGTGCAGCGGCACCACCACGTTGGACTGCAGGTCGATCAGCTTCTGCTGCAGCTCCTGGATGGCCGGGATGTTGCGCTGGATGACGGCGCTCCAGGGCTTGCCCAGGGTGGCCTGCTTCTCCACCCAGCGCAGGTTCAGCAGGTTGGGCGGGAACTCCTTGACGAAGGTTTCCTGCGGCATGCCGCACTTGTCCACGATGATGCGGCGCAGCTCGCGTTCCTTCTTGCGGATGTCGTCCACCTGGCTGCGCACCATGTCGCACAGCTTCTCGATGGTCTTGGCCGTGAAGCGGATGGTCATCAGCTCCTCGGACAGGGCGTGCTGCGCCTTCGTGTAGTGCGGCGTGCCCCAGCCTTCCTTCTCGTAGACCTTGTGCACCTTCTCGAACAGCCCGGCGATCTTGTCGAACCGGTCCAGCGCCGCGGCCTTGAGCTCCTCGAGCTTCTTGGTCAGCGCCTTGGAGCCGCCGGAGCCGTCGTCGTCGTCGTCGGCATCGAACTCGTCGAAGTCTTCCTCGGCGACGTAGTCGTCGGCCTCGTTCGGGTTGGAGAAGCCGTCGACGATGGTGGAGATCACCAGCTTGCCCTCGCGGATTTCGCCGGCCACCTTCAGGATCTCGTGGATCGTGGCGGGCGAGGCGGAGATGGCTTCCATCATCGCCATCAGGCCGGCCTCGATGCGCTTGGCGATCTCGATCTCGCCCTCGCGCGTGAGCAGTTCCACCGTGCCCATCTCGCGCATGTACATGCGCACGGGGTCGGTGGTGCGGCCGAATTCGCTGTCCACCGTGGACAGGGCGGCTTCGGCTTCCTCCTCCGCCTCCTCCTCGGTGGCGGCGGTGGGGCCGGTGTTCGTGAGCAGCAGCGTCTCGGCGTCGGGCGTCTGTTCGTAGACGGCCACGCCCATGTCGTTGAGCATCGAGACGACGACTTCCAGCGTCTCGGCGTCGACCAGCTTTTCCGGCAGGTGGTCGGTGATCTCGGCGTGCGTGAGGTAGCCGCGCGTCTTGCCCAGTTTGATCAGGCTCTTCAGCCGCTGGCGCCGCTTGAGCATTTCCTCTTCGGTCAGGATCGTCTCGTCCAGGCCGAATTCCTTCATCAAGGCGCGTTCCTTCGCCTTGCTGATCTTCATGCGCAGCGGCTTGGCCTTCTCGGCCACCGCGACGGGCTCCTCGATCGCGGGTTCGCTGTCCTCGAAATCGGACTCGACGTCGCTCAGGTCCTCGTCCTCCGCGGCCGCGGGCTTGGCCGCCTCGGCCGTCTTGGGCTTGCGGCCCCGCTTGGCGCCGCCCGTGGCCTTCGCAGGCGTGTCGACCTCGGCCGTCGCCTTGGGCGGCCGGCCCGGCTTCTTCTTCGCCGGCTCATCCGTCGCGGGGGCGGCGGCCTTGACGGTCTTCTTCATTTCTTCCTTGGCGGTGGCCTTTTCGGCTTTGGCGGGCGACTTGGTGGGCACGGGTTGGGCTACTTTCGTTGCGGACTTGGGACCCGGCTTCGAATCGCTCTGGACGACTTTCAGCTGGGCCTTGGCGGCGGTCTGGGATGTGGGTTTGAGTGACTTTCGGTCGTCGGGTTTCGCAACAACGCCAGGCTTCGCGGACTTTTGAACGGGCATGGGACCTCGAATGCAGACAGCAGCTACTTAAACAGCGCCGCGAATCCCGGCGCGGGGCGGGTTCAGGCCGACCTCGGCCTCTCCGGTGGGCAAGATGGGTGGGCGAACATTTGGGGTGCAGTCCTTGCGGTGGGTTGGCCTCTGCCCGCTTGGGGGACGCTTCTTCGAAGCTGGCCGGTCCGGAGGTGCTGCTGTCGCTCTTGCCGCTAGCAAACCCTAAATTATACCAATGTCGCGGAATTTCAAGCCGGGATGTTGCGCCTGAGCTTCAGCAGGGCCTGTTTGCGGCGAGTGATCTCGTAAAGCTGCTCGGTCCGCGCGGGGTCGGAGGCGGGCAGCTTCAGCACCCGCTCCTCCTCGCCGTTCAGGGCGTCCAGCTGGATTTCGGCCAGCGCCCGCCGCAGCTCGCGCTCGCCGAAGTCCACCACTTCCAGCGCCCGGCCGATCGGCTGCATGTTGTCCAGGTCGACCAGCCGGTTGGCCAGGTCGGCGAAGGGCTGCCCTTGCAGCGCCAGCTGCAGCACGGCCCAGGGCTCGCCCCCGTGCTCGTGGAAGCGGGTGTCGACCCAGGAGAACAGGTCGCCCACGGGGGCCGGCAGCTCGCACAGGAGATGGTGGTCGATGTCGGTCAGTGCGTGCCAGGTGCCCGTGTTGCGCAGGACCATCAGCGCCACCTGCTCGGCGAAGGCGATGGCGGTCGGCTTCACCGCATGGCGCTGGCCGGTGCCGTAGGCCCGCTTGCGGTAAGGCGCGTCGGCTGCGCCGCGGCGGCGCTGGCGCTCGCCGCCGGAGCGCTCGGCCACGCCCCAGAGCTCCAGCAGTTCCTGCGGCCCGAGCTGGGCCCGGTCGGCGATCTCTCCCAGCAACTGGCGCTTCAGCGCCCCGTCCGGCAGCTGCTTCCACAGCGGCCCGGCGTTGCTGACCATGTGGGAGCGGCCCTCCGCCGTCGCCAGGTCGCAGCCTTCCGCGGCGGCCTCGAGCAGGAAGGCGGAAAGCGGCACGGCCTGGCGCACGAAGCGGGCGAAGGCCTCCTGCCCGTGCTCGCGGATGTAGCTGTCCGGGTCGTGTTCCGGCGGCAGGAACAGGAACTTCACCGTGCGGGTGTCGGTGGCGTAGGGCAGGGCGCCGTCCAGGGCCTTGCGGGCCGCGCGCCGGCCGGCAGCGTCGCCGTCGAAGCTGAAGACCACGTGGTCGGTGAAGCGGAACAGCTTCTGGACGTGGTCGGCGGTGCAGGCGGTGCCCAGGGTGGCCACGGCGTTCGGGAAACCGAGCTGGGCCAGCGCCACCACGTCCATGTAGCCCTCGGTCACCAGCACGAAGCCCTGTTCGTGGATCGCGCTGCGGGCCTCGAACAGGCCATAGAGCTCGCGGCCCTTGCTGAAGACGGGCGTTTCCGGCGAGTTCAGGTATTTCGGCGTGCCGTCGCCCAGCACCCGGCCGCCGAAGCCGATGCACTCGCCCTTGACGTTGCGGATCGGGAACATCACCCGGTCGCGGAAGCGGTCGTAGCGCTTGTCCTCTTCCTCGTTGACGATCACCAGCCCGCTCTCGGCCAGCAGCGCGTCGTCGTAGTTCGGGAACACGCTGGCCAGGGTGCGCCAGCCCTCCGGCGCGTAGCCGAGGCCGAACTGCTTCGCGATCTCGCCCGAGAGACCCCGGCCCTTGAAGTAGGCGATGGCGCGCGGCGCGCTGCGCAGGTGCTTGCGGTAGGCCGCGCCGGCTTTTTCCAGCACGTCGGTCAGGGTCTGCTGCTTCTCGCGCTGCTGCGCCGCCCGGGCGCGGTCTTGCGGCGAGCGCTCGTCCTCCGGCACCGGCAGGCCGTACTGGCCGGCGAGGTCCTTCACGGCCTCGACGAAGTTCATCGCGCCGTAATCCATCAGAAAGCCGATGGCGTTACCGTGCTTGCCGCAACCGAAGCAGTGATAGAACTGCTTGGCCGGGCTCACGGTGAAGGAGGGAGTCTTCTCGCCGTGGAAGGGGCACAGGCCCAGGTAGTTCGCCCCGCCCTTCTTCAGCTGCACGTGGCGGCCGACGATCTCCACGATGTCGGCGCGCGAGAGCAGGTCCTGGATGAAGTTCTGGGGGATGGCCATCGAAAGCGGAAGGCATTCGAGGAATACCTGCGGGGTATTGTCCCAGACTGGGCGGCGCCGGCCCGACGCGCTACCCTTGGCCTCGCAACGACGGGAGACGAACCATGACCAGCATCTTCGAACAGGACCTGCCGCGCAACGCGGCCAACTTCGCGCCGCTGTCGCCGCTCTCGTTCCTCGAGCGCGCGGCGCAGGTGTATCCGCAGCGCACCGCGGTGGTCCACGGCGCGCTGCGCCGCACCTGGCTGCAGACCTACGAGCGCTGCCGGCGCCTGGCCAGCGCGCTGCAGCGCGCCGGGCTGCGCAAGGGCGACACGGTGGCGGTGATGCTGCCCAACACGCCGCCCATGGTGGAGGCGCACTTCGGCATCCCGATGGCGGGGGCGGTGCTCAACACGCTCAACACCCGGCTCGACCCCGAGGCCGTCGCCTTCATGCTGGAACACGGCGAGGCGCGCGCGGTGATCGTCGACCCGGAGTTCGCGCCGGTGATGCAGAAGGCGCTGGCGCTGCGCAAGGAGGGCCGGCCGCTGCTGGTGATCGATGCCGAGGACACGCTGTTCGCCGGCACGCCGCAGCGCATCGGCAGCGCCACGTACGAGGAATTCCTGGCCGGCGGCGATCCGGAATTCGCCTGGGAGCTGCCGGCCGACGAATGGGACGCCATCGCCCTGAACTACACCAGCGGCACCACCGGCAATCCGAAGGGGGTGGTCTACCACCACCGCGGCGCGGCGATCAACGCGATCTCCAACATCCTCGAATGGGACCTGCCCAAGCACGCGGTCTACATGTGGACGCTGCCCATGTTCCACTGCAACGGCTGGTGCTTCCCCTGGACCATCGCGGCCCGCGCGGGCGTCAACGTCTGCCTGCGGCGGGTGGAGGCCAAGGCGATGATCGATGCGATCCGCGAGTACGGCGTCACCCACTACTGCGGCGCGCCGATCGTGCACGGCCTGCTGGTCAACGCCCCGGCGGAGATGAAGCAGGGGCTGCCGCGCGGCGTGAAGGCGATGGTGGCGGGCGCGGCGCCGCCGGCCGCGCTGATCGAGGGCATGGAACACCTGGGCTTCGACCTGACGCACGTCTACGGCCTGACCGAGGTCTACGGCCCGGCGACCGTGTGCGCCAAGCACGAGGAGTGGGAGCGCGTCGACATTGGCGAGCGGGCGCGGCTGAACGCCCGCCAGGGCGTGCGCTACCACCTGCAGCGCGCCGCGCAGGTGCTCGATCCGCAGACCCTGGAGCCCGTGCCCTGGGACGGCGAGACCATGGGCGAGATCATGTTCCGCGGCAACATCACGATGAAGGGCTACCTGAAGAACGCCAAGGCCACGCAGGAGGCCTTCGCGGGCGGCTGGTACCACACCGGCGACCTGGCGGTGCAGTACCCGGACGGCTACATCAAGATCAAGGACCGCAGCAAGGACGTGATCATCTCGGGCGGCGAGAACATCTCGTCGATCGAGGTGGAGGACGTGCTGTACCGGCATCCGGCCGTGCTGGCCGCAGCGGTGGTGGCCAAGCCGGACCCGAAGTGGGGCGAGACGCCCTGCGCCTTCGTGGAGATCAAGCCGGGCGCCACCGTGACGCCGGAGGACCTGGTCGCGCACTGCAAGAAGCACCTGGCCGGCTTCAAGGTACCGCGGGCCGTGGTGTTCGGGGAGCTGCCCAAGACCTCGACGGGGAAGATCCAGAAGTTCGAGCTGCGGCGCCAGGCCGGCTCGGCCACCGCGATCGACGTCTGACCGCCTCTCTACTCCCTCTCCCCGCAGGGGAGAGGGAGCCAATCCCCCGAATCCCCTGCGCGGCGGCATACTCGCCGCCATGCCTGTGCTGAGCCCTGCCGCCGCGTACGTGGCCGCCCATCCCGGCGAGTTCCTCAAGCGCGTGCTCAAGGGGTTCAAGAGCAACCAGGGCCTGCTGCTGGCGGGCGCCGTGGCGTACTACGCCCTGTTGTCGGTGGTGCCGCTGCTGATCCTGAGCGTGATCGCGCTGTCGCACTTCGTCGACCAGCGCGAGCTGCTGTCGACGCTGGGCCGCTACCTGGAGTGGCTGATGCCGGGGCAGTCGCAGGCGGTCGTGAAGGAGCTGAACAACTTCGTCGAGCACCGCGAGTTCATCGGCTGGCTGCTGCTCGGGACCATGCTGTTCTTCAGCTCGCTCGCCTTCACGGTGCTGGAGAAGGCGATGGCGGTGATCTTCCTGCACCGCTTCGCGATCCGCAAACGCCGCTTCGTGGTCTCCGCGCTGCTGCCCTACTGCTACATCGTCACCCTCGCCGTCGGCCTGCTGGTGGTCACGCTGGTGGCGGGCAGCATCCAGGCCATCGGCGAGGACAGCGTGCATGTCCTGGGACGCGACTGGTCGCTGCACGGGGTCTCGGGCGTGCTGCTGTACCTGCTGGGGATCGTCGGCGAGGTGTTCCTGCTCACCTCGATCTACATGGTGATGCCGGTCGGGCGGCTGTGGTGGCGGCACGCGCTGGTGGGCGGCATCACCGCCACGCTGCTGTGGGAGCTCACGCGGCGCGTGCTGGTGTGGTACTTCGCCACGCTGTCGCAGGTGAACGTGGTGTACGGCTCGCTCACCACCGCGATCATCGTGCTGTTCAGCCTGGAGATCGGGGCGACGCTGCTGCTGCTGGGCGCCCAGGTGATCTCGGAGTACGAGCGGATCGATCGCAAGGAATCCGACCCGGCGGCGCGCCAGTCCGCCTGAGGAGGCCGGCGCCGCCGGGCGAGCGCGTCAGTCCCCGAGCACGATGCCTTCGCGGCGCGGGTCGGCGCCGCCGAACCAGCCGGTGGGCGTGCGCTGGATCGCCTGCAGGCCGCTGGTCATGTCCAGCTCGCGCACCTCGTGGCCGCGCGCCTGCAGCGCCTGCACCACGGCGGGCGGGAAGCGCCGCTGCTCCAGCAGCGTGGGGCCGTTGGTGGAGCCGAAGTTCGGCAGGTCGATCGCCTGCTGCGCATCCAGGCCCCAGTTCAGCATCCCGTACAGCGTCTTGGCCGTGTAGTGGATGATCAGCGCCCCGCCCGGGCTGCCGGCACTGGCCAGCAACTGGCCCGTGGCCTTGTCGAACACCAGCGTGGGTGCCATCGAGGAGCGCGGGCGCTTGCCGGGCTGCACCCGGTTGGCGATCGGGCGGCCCTGCGCATCGGCGGGTGCGAAGCTGAAGTCCGTGAGCTCGTTGTTCAACAGGAAGCCGCGCACCATCTGGCGGGCGCCGAACTGGTCCTCGATGGTGGTGGTCATGGCGAGGCCGTTGCCGTAGGCGTCGACGATGCTGATGTGCGAGGTGCCGTGTTCGACCTGCTGCGCAGCCGGCGCGTAGCGGCTGGTGCGCGCACCGGGCGTGCCGGGTTGCGCCGCCTTCATGCTGCGCTCGCCGATCAGGCGGGCGCGGGAGGCGAGGTAGGCCGGATCGAGCAGGCTCGTCCAGCGGCCGGCGGGCGGCGGCACGAAGTCGGGGTCGCCGAGGTACTGGCCGCGATCGGCGAAGGCCAGGCGCGCGGCCTCGGTGTAGAGATGCAGCCAGTCGGCCGCAGGCAGGCCGCCTTGCAGCGGCAGCGAGGCCGCATCGGTGTGGCTCAGGATGCCGAGGATCTGGCCGACGGCGATCGCACCGGAGCTCGGTGGCGGGAAGCCGCAGATGCGCCAGGCGCGCCCGCGGGCGGCGTAGTCGTGGCAGATCGGCGCCCGCTTCTTCGCCTGGTAGCCGGCGAGGTCCGACAGCGCGAGCCGGCCGGGATTGGAAGGATGGCGCTGCACCTTGTCGACGATCGCCTGCGCGATCTCGCCCTGGTAGAAGGCGCGCGCGCCTTCGCTGGCGATGCGGCGCAGCACCGCCGCCAGTTCCGGGTTGCGCAGGGTGGCGCCGACGGCCACCGGCTCGCCGTCGGCCTGGAAGAAGTAGCTGCGCGCGGTGGCGTCCCTGGCCAGGTGGGCCTCGTTCTTCAGCAGGGTGTTCAGGCGCGGGCTGACGCGGAAGCCGTTCTCCGCCAGCGCGATGGCGGGCTGGAACAGCGAGGCCCAGGGCAGCTTGCCGTACTGCCGGTGCGCCATCTCCAGCACCCGCAGGGTGCCCGGCACGCCCACCGAGCGGCCGCCCACCACGGCCTCGTAGAAGGGCAGCGGCTTGCCGTCGGCTGCGAGGAACAGGCGCTCGTCGGCCGCCGCCGGCGCCGTCTCGCGGCCGTCGAAGGCCTCGACCTCGCGGCCGTTGAAGTGCAGCAGGAAGGTGCCGCCGCCGATGCCGCTGGACTGCGGTTCCACCAGCGCCAGCACCATCTGCACCGCGATGGCGGCATCCACCGCGGAGCCGCCGGCCTTGAGCACCTGGTAGCCGGCGTCGGTGGCGAGCGGATTGGCGGCGGCCACCGCGAACTTCGTCGTCGCCCAACCGGGCTTGGCCGTCAGGCCGGAGGCGGCCTCGGGCTGCTGGGGAGCGGTGTAGGTGAAGCTGGAAGGCGCGCTGGCGCAGGCAGCCAGCAGGCTGGCGGCGGCCAGCCAGGAAAGGAGGGGGCGGCGCATGCGCGCACTATAGGGATGGGATGCGCGCGCCGCGGGGATGCGCGCGCCGCGCCCGCCTACTTCGGCGCCAGCCGGATCGCGCCGTCGAGGCGGATCACCTCGCCGTTGAGCATGTCGTTCTCGAAGATGTGCCTGGCGAGCTTGGCGTAGTCCTGCGGCGTGCCCAGGCGCGAGGGGAAGGGCACGCTGGCGGCGAGCGCGTCCTGCACTTCCTTCGGCATGCCGAACAGCATGGGCGTGCCGAAGATGCCCGGGGCGATCGTCATGTTGCGGATGCCGCTGCGCGCCAGGTCGCGCGCCACGGGCAGCGTCATGCCGACCACGCCGCCCTTGGAGGCGCTGTACGCCGCCTGGCCGACCTGGCCGTCGTACGCCGCCACGGAGGCGGTGGAGATCAGGCAGCCGCGCTCGCCGGTGGGCTCGGGCTCGTTCTTCGCCATCGCGTCGGCGGCCAGCCGGATCATGTTGAAGCTGCCCACCAGGTTGACCATGATGGTCCGGGTGAACACCTCGTGCTTGTGCGGGCCGTTCTTGCCCACCGTGCGTTCGGCCGGCGCGATGCCGGCGCAGTTGACCAGGCCCATCAGCTTGCCGAGCGACACCGCCTTGGCGACGACGGCCTGGCCGTCGGCCTCCTGCGTCACGTCGCACTTGACGAAGGTGCCGCCGATCTCGCGCGCCACGGCTTCGCCCTTGTCCGCCTGCATGTCGGCGACGACCACCTTGCCGCCGGCGGCGGCCAGCATGCGGGCCGTGCCTTCGCCGAGCCCGGAGGCGCCGCCGGTGACGATGAATACCTTGCCCTTGATCTCCATGCGTTCTCCTGTGCTGACGTTGACGTAAACGTCAATTATGGAGGAAGGAAAAAGAAAGCCCGCGGGGGAGCGGGCTGAAGCGGGGGCTGGAAGAGGAGGGAGGGGAAACCGGGTCCCCACCTGCGCGGGGACGAGCTCGCGGGCGCACGGGGGCGCGCCCGCAGGCACTTACTTGAAGCCGACGCGGTCGAGCATCTGCTGCACCTTCACCTGGTGCGCGCCGACGGCCGCCAGCGGGATGGTCTCGGCCTTGAAGTCGCCGCCGCCCAGCGCGGTGAGCGCGGGGTTGTTCACCTTCACGCCGCGGGCGGTGGGCCACTCGTTGTTGCCGTTGGCGAAGTGGTTCTGCGCCTCGGGGCTGGCCAGGTATTCGAGGAACTTGACGGCCGCGGCCGGGTTCTTGCTGTTCTTCGCCACGGCGCCGCCGGCGATGTTGACGTGCGTGCCCCAGGACGCCTGGTTCGGGAACACCACGCCGACCTTCTCCATCAGCGCCTTGTCGGCCGCAGCCTCGGAGCGCATCAGGCGGGCGATGTAGTAGGTGTTGCTCACGGCCACCTGGCACTCGCCGGAGCCAACGGCCTTGATCTGGTCGGTATCGCCGCCCTTGGGCGCGCGGGCCATGTTGTCGACCACGCCCTTGAGCCACGCCTCGGCCTTCTGGTCGCCCAGGTGCTCGGTGACGGCGCCGAACAGCGACAGGTTGTAGGGATGCGAGCCGGAGCGCAGGCAGACCTTGCCCTTGTTCTTCGGGTCGGCGAGCTCCTCGTAGGTGTCCACGTCCTCGCGCTTGACCTTGGTCTTGTCGTACACGATCACGCGGGCGCGGGTGGAGAAGCCGTACCAGGTGCTGCCTGCGGGGGTTGGCGTGGCGCGGTACTGGGCCGGGATGGCGTCTTCCAGCAGCTTGGACTTGACCGGCTTGAACAGGCCGTCCACATCGCCCTTGTACAGGCGCGCGGCATCGACCAGCAGGATCACGTCGGCGGGCGAGGCCGCACCCTCGGCCTTCAGGCGGGCCAGAATACCGGCGTCGTCCGCGTCGACGCGGTTGATCTTGATGCCGGTGGCCTTGGTGAAGTTGCTGTACAGCGCCTCGTCGGTCGGGTAGTGGCGCGCCGAGTACAGGTTGAGCACCTGCTCCTGCGCGCCCGCCGACGTTGCGGCGGCGACGAGCAGGGTGGCAATGCCTGCAGCCTTGGACATCATTGCGGGTTTCCTTTCGGGAGTGTTCTGGGTGACATTGGCGCCGATGATAGATCAAACGCGAATCATTCTCAATCATTTCGAACGAGGCTTGATCCAGCTCAAATGGGCCCTGCTGGCTGTCTTCGTGGCGGGCTGCGCCGGCACGAAGCCGCCGCCGCAGGCTCCCGTGACTCCCGCGCCGGCGGTGGCGCAGAAGGTGCCGCCCAAGGTGGGGCTCGCGCTCGGCGGCGGCGCCGCGCGCGGCTTCGCGCATGTCGGCGTGATCGAGGTGCTGGAGGAAGCCGGCATCCGGCCCGACGTCGTGGTGGGCACATCGGCCGGCAGCCTGGTGGCGGCGCTCTATGCGAGCGGGCGCAGCGGCCAGCAGCTGCGGGCCACGGCCATGGCGATGGACGAGGCCGCGTTCGCCGACTGGACGCTGCCGATCTTCAACCGCGGCGTGCTGCGCGGCGAGGCGCTGGCGCGCTACGTCAACACGCAGGTGGCGCATCGGCTGATCGAGAACATGGTGCTGCCGCTGGGCATCGTGGCGACCGACCTGAACACGGGGCAGGGCGTGCTGTTTCGCCGCGGCGACACGGGCACGGCGGTGCGCGCGTCGAGTGCGGTGCCGGCGGTGTTCCTGCCGGTGAAGATCGGCAGCCAGGAGTACGTCGATGGCGGGCTGGTCTCGCCCGTGCCGGTGCGCTATGCGCGCCAGATGGGCGCGGAGCTGGTGATCGCGGTGGACATCTCCAGCGCGCCGGAAGGCAATCCCTCGGCGGACCCTTTGCAGATCCTGCTGCAGACCTTCGCCATCATGGGCAAGAGCATCAACACCTGGGAGCTGCGCGACGCGGACGTGGTGGTGCGGCCGGCGCTGCGCGGCATGAGCAGCGCAGACTTCGCGGGCAAGCGGCGCGCGATCGAGGCGGGGCGGGCGGCGATGCAGTCGGCGCTGCCGCAGCTGCGCGCGGCGCTGGAGGCGAAGGCGCATGCGCCCTGAAGGCGCCGGCGCCGGGGCCACAAGGAAAAAGACCCCCAGTGTTGCCACTGAAGGCGAGCGTCGCTGCGCTCCCTCGCCCCGAGGGCGTCCATAAAAAAGGTTCTTCGCCGATTTGCGGGGAGACCAAAGGAAAGGCGGCCAATGGCCACCACTGCTAAGTTGAGGTTGTCGAGACTTCAGCGCGCAGGAGGGCAGCCATGGCCGC
>Ga0255338_1005219_pt1 | contig 12237 bp, 12 predicted proteins | sample MeOH1_35cm_T4_19_FD_203715 | JGI IMG/M metagenome (GOLD analysis project Ga0255338, IMG submission 203715) | Sandy soil microbial communities from University of British Columbia, Vancouver, Canada - MeOH1_35cm_T4_195 | ecosystem: Engineered > Artificial ecosystem > Sand microcosm > Unclassified ... | reverse complement strand
GTGCAGACCCCGCAGTTCTACAAGAATTACGGATTGAATTACCTGACCCAAGGATCGTGGGAGCAGCAGGAGCTCTTCTATGGCGCTATCTGCAAAGGCAAGAACCGCCTGAATGCGACGACCATGTGCGGCACGAACATGGTGATCCGGCGTTCCGCACTCGAAGAAGTCGGCGGCATGTGCACCGAATCCATCGCCGAAGACTTCATTACCGGCCTCATGATCCACAACAACGGCTATCGCTCCACGTATGTCCCGGAAGTCCTCGCCGAAGGCCTCGCGACCGAAGATCTCCTGTCCTACTCGAAGCAGCAGTTCAGATGGGCCCGCGGCGCGCTCGATGTGATATTCAGATGGAATCCGCTCTTCATGCGCGGGCTCACGTTCGCACAGAAGGTACAGTATCTCTCCTCCTCGAGCTTCTATCTCTCCGGGATCGTCATCGTGATCGATGCGCTCCTGCCGATCGTCTTCTTCTATACAGGCCTCGTCCCGCTCCACATCTCCGGCATGCTGCTTGCGACCGTCTTCCTTCCGTATTTCCTATGGACCCTGTATTCCATCCAGCGCACGTCTAACTTCACATTCACGTTCTCATCGATCGGATTCTCCATGGGAAGCTTCCCTATCCACCTGCGTGCGCTCGCGTCTGCCGCCACATTCCGGAAATCGGCATTCGGCATCACGCAGAAGTACGGCATTAAGGGCAACTTCCTTCCGCTCGTCCGCTGGCACATGCTCTATATCGCGGTGGCGCTGGTAGGCGTCCCGGTGGCACTCCTGCGAGAAGGAATATCCGCGTCGCTTCTCAACAACGCCGCATGGGCGGCCCTCAACTCGATCATCTTCCTGCCATTCATCCGAGCAGCGATGCCCGACACGACCGAAGCGATAGCCGCACGGCCCGCGACGGTGAAGGCGCCCGAACACGAATATGAAGCTGTCCGCCGCGATTGAACAACCGGACATGGGCGTCCGCGAAGCTGCCCTGGCTCCGACCGCAACGCGGCTCGAGCGGTGGACCGTGCCCGTGCTCGCCCTCTGCCTCGCCATCCCGGCCATCGCGTCATTCTCGTATTTCATGCATGCCAGCCTGCGGCTCGACGAGGCGCAAAGCCTGTGGCAGGTGAGTCGGAGCGTGGGAAATATCCTGACCATCGTCGCGAGCGATGTCCATGTGCCGCTCTACCATATCGCGCTCCACTACTGGCTCCTCTTGTTCGGGAATACCGTCGAGGTCGCACGAGCCCTATCGCTCTCCTTCTTCGCACTGTCGATACCGCTGGTCTATCTCCTCGGGAAGCATGCGTACTCTGCGAGGATAGGGCTGATCGCGGCATTCCTGTTCGCCGTCTCGCCCTTCATGAACTGGTACGCGAATGAGGTACGCATGTATGCGATGTTCGTCTTCCTCGCGATCCTGAACCAATACTGCTTCATCCGCATATTCAAGGACAGGGAGACATCTCCGTGGGTATGGCTGGCGTACGGCGCATCTGCCATAGCCGGCGTCTTCACGCATTACTTCTTCCTGCTTATCCTTCTGTCCCAAGCGATCTTCTATGCGTTGCGGCACCCGCTCTTCCCTGCCGGCTCTTTACGCCGATTTCTCATCTCTGCCGTCGCGGTCGTCGGAGCGGTCGCGCCATGGGCCTGGTTCGTGTATGAGCGCGGCATGGCCGGTTTCCAGGAACCGCTGCTCCTCTCCCCGAGCACCGTGGACCTTTTCAGCACATTCTCCCAATTCCTATTCGGCTATCAGGGCGAGGGCGTCAATACCGCGTTCCTCTCGCTCTGGCCCATCGCTGCGGTCATCGCGCTGATCATGCTCGGGCGGAACCGTCAGGTATCGCACGAAACGCAATACTTCGCGCTTACGCTCGCGGTCGCGTTCGGCGTCACATTCATCGGCAGTTATATCGTGACGCCGGTATACGTCAGCCGCTACCTCATATTCACTCTCCCGTCGCTCTATCTCATCATCATCAGCATCTTTTCCCTGCAGCGCAAAAGCGCCCGCCTCCTTATGGAGGGGACGCTTATCGCGTTGATGCTTCTGGCGCTCAGTATCGAGATGATCAGTCCGAGCATCCCGGTGAAAGAGCAGTACGCTGAGGCCGTGACGTATCTCTCCGAACACGCAACGCCGCAGGATATCATCCTGATCTCCGCCCCGTTCACCATCTATCCGGTGAAATATTATTATCGCGGGCCGGCCGCCATCTCGACGCTGCCGGTATGGGATCAGTTCGCCTACGGACCTGTCCCGAGTTTCGATCCGTCCACGTTCCCGAAGCAAGTATCGGACACTACGAAGAACTATCAGACGGCATACCTCCTCCTCTCCTATGACCAGGGGTATGAACAGACCATCAAGGAGTATTTCGATTCGCAGTTCGAGCAGCTCAGAAAACAGCAGTTCTCGGATGGCCTCACTCTCTACGTCTACCGCCTGCGATATGACACGAGCAAGTCAGCCATCATCTCCTCGCTATAACCCAGCGATATGCGCGTTCTGCACGAGAGCGAGCGCATAGCTCGGCCACCAGGTTCCTGCAGAAGGTCCGCCATTGCATGCGCCGTCTGATTCTCCCGGCACTTTGAGCCAGAGGAATCCGTCTATGAGCGCATTTCCGGTCGACGAGGTCGGGCGAGCGCCGATGGCGCGCCCGGAAGGATTACACCAGGTCCCGTCGCTGCCGTTGCCGTTGCGGGACGTATCGACGACGAAGTGTTTGTTATTCGTGAGCGAACTCACCGTCGCTCCGTACGAGCCCTCAGCACTGCTCGATACGAAGTTCGAGACGTTCAGCGCGAAACCGTCAGCATTCGCTACGTTCGCCTTGCTGAGCCGCCCAGCCATGGTCGAAGCGTCTATCCAGCCGGAGTGGCCGGCGTCGATATACACGATAGTGCCCGGATTCTTCTTGAGCGTCGTCACTGCGTTCGCGATGAGCGATAAGCGCGACGCCTGATCAGCGGATGATAGGCAGGTGATCTGAGAAAGTGCATCAGGTTCGAGGATCACGACCGCCTTCCCCGTCCCGATGCCGGAAGCGATCTGATCGATCCAAGAGGCATACGCTGTGGGGTTATTCGTGCCGCCGCTCGAATAGCCGCCGCAGTCGCGCTGCGGTATCGCATACGCCACGAACGTGGGGACGGATGCCGATGACTGTGCGTTCCCAATGAACGTACGCACGTCCTGCGCCACATTCGTATTCCATTCGCCGAGCCATATGGCCGTAGGCTGATCAGCCAGAAGCCGCATCATGGTAGCTCCCGAAGGATTCGAGTATTGCCATGCCTGCGCTTGCTGCGCCGCCTGAGAATTCGGATTGACGTAGAATTTCAGTCCTGCCAGAGGACTAGAGGGTACGGCAACTGGAGCCACGATCGGTGCAGGAGCTGGCGCCGGAGCTGGAGCGATCGGAGCCGGCTGCGTCGCGACCGGGGTCGGAGTCGGGACAGGCTCGGGGACAATGACGGTCACCGGCTGCTGCGGAAGAGCGTTATCGATATAGATGGTGACGGACATCTGTGCGATGACCCTCCCGCTCTTGCGGGCGATGAACGTGACCTTGTACGGGCCGCTGCCCTTCCAAGACCAGCCGGAAAGGTCCACAGAGGTCTCCTTGTGCTGGTAGTCAGTGTAGTTCGAATCCATCCAGTTCCACTGGCCGCCATCGACTTGCCAGAACATCTCGTACTTCGAGACATCGAGACCGGGTACCATCGCCTTGAACGGCTGGACCCCGGTCACGTGTGCGCCGTCTGTCGGCCACCAGGTATTGATAACTTCTGCAGCGTGCGCTCTTACCGGGGTTATGAACGGCGAGCCCGTGAGAAGGGTCAGTATGGAAATCATGAGCAGGGGTGTTCCACACTTCGAAAGAACGTTCGTTAATGTTTTTTTCATGAACAGCAGAAGTTTACCGACCGCGCATCGCCTCGGTCAAGGAATTTTCAGCATGTTTTTAAAATGAAGATGAAGAGCATCAAAAATATCTGATGAGTGCGCGGTTGTATAGCTTCATGAAGAAAACGGCTGACATCCGCGCGCGCTTCGCTAAGCTCTTCCGTATCGAAAAACTGCGCATTCACGCATATTTCAGCGCGCATGGTAGAGAATAGCGTTACCATGAATACACCGCGCCCGTATCGCCTGCTTGCAGCAGCACTCGTAGCGTTCTCATTGCTCTCTGTGCCGTTCCAGCCGATCGGAACAGCGCACGCGGCAGTCGCGGATTGGATGCGCGGCGCGAACGTATTGCCGCGTTCGAGCTCCGATTTCTCAAGTAGTTCATTCCAGCAGTCGATGCGCAACCTTAGAGCGACCGGCGCGACTTCGGTGGCGCTCATTGTGCCGTATTACCAATCGAACATCTATTCGACCGATATCGGACCCGGCTATAACACGCCCACGGATGCTGCGCTCGCTTCTGCAATCGATTATGCGCACTCAATCGGACTCTCGGTCATGCTGAAAGTGCACCTCGACCCGTATGACGGGAGCTGGCGCGCACATATCAATCCTTCGGATCGCGGCGCGTGGTTCGCAAAGTATGGCGACCAGCTCGTCCATCTCGGAACTATCGCAACACAGCATCATGTCGAGCTGTTCTCTCTGGGGACCGAGCTCGTAAGCATGGCCTCGTCGCAGATAAACTCCACGAATACGCAGAATTGGCTCTCGCTCATACAGCGCGTCCGCACCGTCTACTCGGGGCCGCTGACCTATGGCGCTAACTCGACGAACAACAACACTGACACGTTCCAGAACGAGAAGCGGTACATCGACTTCTGGTCAGCGCTCAACTACGCCGGCGTCTCGGTCTATTACACCATCAGCACGGGAGATAATTCGGTCGCAAGCCTCAAGAACTCGTGGGACTATTGGAACAAGAATGACCTGCAGGCATTCGCTGCAAGCATCGGCAAGCCGCTCCTGTTCTCTGAAGTGGGCTACCGCAGCGTGTCAGGCGCGCACTATGCCCCATGGGACTGGGGGCGCGGCGGGGGCGTCGACCTCACCGAGCAGGCAAATGATTATCAAGCTCTGTTCGAATACTGGAATGCCTATAGCTATGTGCAGGGCGTCTATCTCTGGGATTGGAATACCGATCCGAACGCAGGAGGAAGCAATTCAACCGATTATACGCCGCAGCACAAGCCTGCGGAACAGGTCATGACAGAGTGGTTCAGCTCTGCCCCGCCCCCGCCCCCGCCTTCAAGCGCTCCGACATTCCGCGATACGACAAACGCAAGCCCGAGCCAGACGAATATCGGAAGTCCTTTTACTCTCACCGCTACCGTTCAGAATGTGACCGGGACGCTTGCAAACGGCATCGTCGATATCGAGATCTATAACGGAGCGAATCAGCGCGTGGCGCAGAAATTCATCGGAGGACAGTCTTTCACAACCGGCAGCACGAAGAGCTACAGCATGCTGTGGGCTGGCAGTGCAGCGGACAAATATCGCGTGACCATCGGCGTATTCAACAGCGATTGGAGCGCGAACTATTACTGGAACAATGAGTCGGCTTCCCTAACCGTAGGAAGCGCTGCGCCGCCCCCGACCGGAAGCGGCACGACAGAGATATGGTGGCCGACTGACGGCTCGCACCTGATCGGGGTCCAGCCACTCAAAGCGATAGTGCAGAACATGGACCCGACGCAATACACAATGTACTGGAGCGTCGACGGAGGAGCGCGGGTGACCATGTATAACAGCGCTGAAGGGTATCCGCACAAGGAAGCGATGATAGATTTCACGAATTGGAACTGGCGCGGCGCCGGACCGTACACCATCATGCTCACGAGCACCAATCAGAGCGGCAGCACGATATCGCAGAAGTCGCTGCAGATCTACTCTCGATGAGATGCGATTCATCCGTATTTCACTGCTCTTCCGCTATATATGAGTACGGACCGCACATTAGCTGACGCGTCCGTTTCTCTTTTATCAACTTTTACGGGAGCACCATGATGCACAAGACTCGGGAACAGAAGTTCGGGGAGGTCGGGTTCACCTGCGGAGCATTCGACCTCTTGCATGCCGGACACATGCTGGTATTCAAGGAGGCCAAGGAACAAGCCTGCGACTACCTCATCGTCGGGCTGCATACCGACCCTTCGATAGATCGCCCGAAGACCAAGAACGCGCCCGTCATGAGCGTAGAAGAACGGCGCATCCTGCTCGAGGGCATCAAGTACATCGACGAGATAGTCGAGTACGACACGGAGGCGCAGCTGCTCAATTATCTGCAGCAGAACATCCGGACGAACGGCGGCCGCATCGATATCCGTATCGTCGGCGAGGATTATCTGGGAAAGCGGTTCACCGGCGACGAATTGCCGGTCGCCGTGTACTACAACTCGCGCGATCACGACTATTCGACGACCAACCTGCGCCGGCGCACATATCAGGCGGAAGCGGAAAAGCTGCAGCTCGCTGTCGCGTAACAGAGACTCATGCCAAAGCGCGTCGCTCCCTCCGGGGCGACGCGCTTATCACATGGCTCGTGTGCTTAGAACCCGAGTTTCTCGTTCACCAGGATCAGCTGCACCGTACGGCCCATGAAAGAAGGTTCATGGGCCATGATGAGTACTTTGGCAATGAGACTTCCTGCAGCGCCAGTACTCTTCATGCGAGCATCCTCAAGCGGAAACACGTAGTCTTTCAGGCGACTGAGAGCAGCATCGAGCGTAGGCACTATCTTCTGAGTGCCGGCGACAAGCACCAGATGCTGTGACGTGAACGCCAGGTGCGGCAGCTGACTGCCCGACGCAGACCCGATCACCATCTCACCCGTCTCGGAGATAGCATGGACGCTGCCCATATAGTAATCAGAGACTACTGAACGCTTGCGCAGCTCTGCTTTCTTTTCCGGATCCGTCTCTCTCAGGATCGCATCATGCAGGTTGTTCCATCCGTGCGTTCCCTCCTTGAGGTAGTCGATGTACCCGATCTGTTCGAGCGTTGTCGAGGAGCCATTTGCCACCGATACGCTCGCAGGGACTACATCTTTGATCTTCGCAAGGGCTTCCTCCTTAGTCGCCACGACACTAGCTTCAACACCACGCTCTTTGAGAGCAGCGACAGTCCTCGCTACTACCTCTTCAGCAGGCAGGGCTTCGTAATTCATATAGTCTTTCTTATGCGCACGTTATAACGCCGGCTTTTTCAGTATGCATTGCCGCTTTACCCTCTGGCCTGGGGATAGCGATATGACACCACATCCGTGCGGACAGTCGAGCTGTCGCTAGGCGTTCACCTCGGAGACGGTCTCGCGCACATCCTTCGTCATCATCTTTCCCTCCTCATCCACTTGATAGAGCACGACTGCTCCGAAGAGCATCGCCACGTCCTGGGCTTTTTCGGTCGGTATCGACTCGAGATATATCATGAGCGCACGTAGCGCGTTTCCATGCGAAACGATGAGCACGTTGCGGCCGGCCGCGAGGAGTGGTACGACCACTTCCATATAAAAAGGCACGACCCGCTCGTACACCATCTTGAGCGTCTCGCCGTTCGGGATGGGATAGTCCCAGTCGCGGCGCATGTGATCGAAGGCGTCTTCTCCGATCGCTTCTTTCATCTCCCATTTGTTCTTGCCGGTATAGTCCCCGTAATCGCGTTCATCAAGGGCATGGACGTACTGCGCGGGAATATGGAACAGGCCGAGCGTATTAAGCATGCAGGAGAGCGTCTCGATGGAGCGGACCTGCATCGACGCGAATGCGTTATCGATGCGCGTATCCTTGAGGAGTTCGCCCATCTCGTTCGATTTCTGGAATCCGTACTCGGTGAGGTGTACATCACGCGTGCCAGTCCACATGCCTTTCTTGTTCCACTCTGATTCGTGGTGGCGGGCGATGATGAGCGTGCCAGGGAGATTCATAACGAGTGGAGCGTACGGACGCCCTGGTGCTGCTCTGCCGCTACGACGATGCGTTCCATCATCGCGACCGCTTCCGCAGGATATTTCCCTGCTGCCGTCTCGTCCGAAAGCATGACGGCATCCGCTCCTTCCGTGATGGCTTCCTCGACATCTGTGACCTCGGCACGCGTCGGCTCGGGATGCTCTGTCATGGACAAGAGCATCTGCGTGGCGACGATGACCGGTTTCTCTGCGGCATTCGCCTTCTGGACGATCATCCTCTGGACGAACGGGATCTCTTCGAGCGGCACCTCGTTCCCCAAATCTCCGCGAGCGATCATGATGGCATCAGACACGGCAATGATGCTGTCTATAGCATCGACCGCGATGCGGCGCTCTATCTTCGCGATGAGCTTCTGCGAACCGCCGTTCGCGCTCACGAGCTCGCGATACTGCATGACCTCGCCGCTATTACCGATGAACGACAAAGCGATGTAGTCGACTTTCTCTGCTATGCACAGGCGCACCATCTCTTCATCTTTCGGCGAGATGGAGAATGGGAGCGCATCGTTGTACGTATGGCCGTGCGCGAGCTGCACGCGCGGACCAGGCAAGTCCGCGATGATGCCAATCGTGCGTCCGCACTCCGCAGCTACCTTACGGACTAGTCTGATGCGTTCACCCGCACGTGCGGGATCGAACCATTCGAAGTTGAACCGGACAAGATCTGCCTGATGCTCAATCAGGGATTTCAAGATTTCGGGAGTCTCGCTTGCCGGACCGATAGTGGCGATGATCTGTGCGCGGGAACTCATAGCGTCTCTTCGATATCCATACAACGAGTATACTTCACCCGCCGCTCTTCCTTGGTCGGCGCGCCGGCCTTGAGATAGTCGCAGGAGAGCCCGACCGCGAAGTCCGAGATGAACGTATCCATAGTCTCTCCGGAGCGGTGCGAAGCGAATACCTTCCATCCGGCGCTTCGAGCTGCCTGCACGGCCCGTACCGCCTCCGTGACCGTGCCGATCTGGTTCGGCTTGATGATGCAGGCGTTCGCTGCCCTTTTCTCCACGACTTCTTGTATCCGCGAAACATTCGTTACCGTCAGGTCGTCTCCGACAATCGAAATCTTCGAACCGAGTTTTTCCGTAAGAGCGGCGAACCCTTCCCAATCGTCTTCTGCGAAACCGTCCTCTATCGAAATGATCGGGTAGGACTCGACTGCGCGCGCATACCACGCAAGCAATTCTTCTTTCGCAATCTCTCGTTCGCCTCCCGCATGAAGCACGTACTTCCCTTCGGTATAGAAACTGCTCGCAGCAACATCGAGCGCGATCTTGAATTGATCCGTCGCATATCCTGCGCGTGTGACCGCCGATACGAGAAGCTCGAGCGCCTCGTCATTTGATGAGAGATCCGGTGCGAACCCTCCTTCATCCCCGATGGGCGCAGCGTACCCTCTCTCCGTAAGGAGCTCTTCCAATGCGGCCACGCACTGCATCACCACATCTACTTTCTCGCGCATCGTGCTGAACCCGACCGGAGTGAGCATACACTCCTGAATGTCGATGCCATGCCGAGCATGCTTGCCGCCGTTCAAAATATTGAAAAGGGGCTGCGGTACCGAGAACTCGGTCCGGCCATCAAGCGAGCCGAGATACGCATAGAGCGGCAGTCCCTGCTCTTCAGCCTGGGCGCGCGCAAATGCGATCGACACGCCGAGGATAGCATTCGCGCCAAGACGGCTCTTGTTCGGCGTTCCATCAAGCTCGCAGAGGAACGCATCGAGACTTGTCTGGTCGAATTCCTTGCCGACTACTGCAGCCGCTATCTCTTCGTTCACATGCGCTATCGCCTTGGAGACGCCACGGCCGTTATGCACCGTCGGATCCCCATCGCGAAGCTCGAGCGCCTCATGCACGCCCGTACTCGCCCCGGAAGGGACTGAGGCGACGCTCGTACCCCGCTCGGTCGTGAGCGTAACCTCAATGGTAGGCGTGCCACGCGAATCCTCAATTTGCCGAGCTGTAACTGTGCGTATGACTGCCATGCTATAGCTCAACTATAGCATTCACCTTAATTTGGGCGACATCGGGCGCAATGATAAAATGAGAGCATGAAAATCGAGAGTCCTGCATTCGTAGACGCGGACCGGATACCGCAGAGCTATACCTGTGATGGGGATCGCCTCCTCTCTCCTGCGCTTACTATCTCAGAGGTACCCGAGGCTGCGAAATCGCTCGCGCTCATCGTCGACGACCCTGACGTACCGAAGGCGATTCGCCCCGACGGACACTTCACGCACTGGGTAGTGTTCAATATTCCGCCAGACACCGAATCTATTCCCGAGGGATCGAAGATCGGGGTGCATGGTGCAAACACGCGCGGAAATGCGGAGTACTCCGGCCCGTGCCCACCTCCTGAGTACGAACCGACCACGCACCGCTATATATTCACGCTCTATGCGCTCGATACGATGCTCGACCTTCCTGAAGGAGCATCGAAAGAAGAGGTTGAGTCTGTGATGGAAGGTCACACCCTCGAAACCGCCGAGCTCATGGGTACGTACTCGCGAGTATAGAAAAGCAAAACGCCCCCGATACTGCATGGGGGCGTTTAGTACTTTGGGGCACACTCAGGTGCGCTTGAACCCTGACGGGAAGTTGAGTGTCGCGAACAGGTCGCGTTCCGTTTCCTCTCGACGCGAGAGCACCACCAGCCCATCGGAAAGCATGACGAGCGCCTGGCCACGGAGCCTGCCGTTGTAGTTCCCGGTCATGGCACTGCCATGCGCACCCGTGTCGTGCGCCACGATGATGTCGCCCTTGCCCGCACGCGTCGGTAGCGAACGATCCGTCGCTAGACGGTCGCAGTTCTCGCAGATCGATCCCACCACGCTCATCAGGGCACGCCGGCCGCCGCGAGGACGGCCATGCGGATCCAGAACGTCGATGTGATGGTAGGCACCATACATAGCGGGCCTCACCAGGTCCTGCATGCCCGTGTCGACCCCCAAGTAGCGCTTATAGATGCGCTTCTCGTTGATGACGCGCGACACCAACACCCCATGCGGCCCCGTCACATACCGACCGCACTCCGAGAGGAGTCTCGGGCGCCAGCCATACGCCAGCTCGAAGTTCTCGAGGTCGAGCGTGATGGTGCTTGCCATCGACTCGAGATTGAGGCCATTCTGCTCTGGCTGATACGGGATGCCGAAGCCGCCACCCATGTTGATGAACTCGCACTCGATGCCGAGCTTCTTCTGGAGCGTGGCACAGATTTCGAGCAGCATCCGCACGGTGTCCGCCATGTAGTCGCCCCTGAGCTCATTCGAGCAGACCATGGTGTGAACGCCGAAACGCGTCGCTCCCCGCTCCATCGCCGCTCGGTACGCCGGCACCACCTGCTTGAGCGTGATGCCATACTTCGCGTCAAACGGCTCGCCGATGATGCTGTTTCCGGTACGCGCTTTCCCCGGATTCACCCGGAAGCAAGCGAGGTTCGGGAACGGCTCCGGAACTTCCGGTACGAGCGAGATGTCGTCGAGATTCAAAATACACCCGCCGGAACTGGCCGCTGCCTCGAACTCTTCGTCCGACGTGTTGTTCGAGGTGAACATGATGTCCTCGCCTCTCGCGCCGACACCCCGCGCAAGCGTAAGCTCCGGCACCGAACTGCAATCGAAACCGAAACCGAGCTCCTGGTGGAGGAACTGCAGGACGTACGGGTCAGGCAATGCCTTCACCGCGTAGTACTGCCGGTACGGCGTCGCGGCGAATGCATTGATCATCCGTCGCCCAGTTTCGTACATCCCCTCCACATCATAGATGTGGAAAGGCGTGCCGAATTCCTCGATGAGGGCCGGCAGTCTCGGGAACAAGCGTTTCTGGAATGCTTTGCTCATGGGCATGATTATTCTCCTGTTGTGGCCTGTGAAAGACCGAGTTTCTATTCCGAAGCCAGCCTACCCCGATGAAAGATCAAAAGCAATAAAACGAAAACCGCCCTTTCGGGCGGTTTTTCATGAGTTACTTCTTTGCTTCCTTGAAGATGACACGCTGGCGGAGCGTCGGGTCGAACTTGGTGACCTCGATCTTGCGCTCGACAGTCTTCTTGTTCTTGCGCGTCCAGATGACGTGCGGAGACTTCGTCGACTTCAATTTGATAAGGCGGATTTGAGACATATAGGTAGAACTTACCAGAAATAGCCTATTTTCGCAATCTTACGCGGTCGCCAATTCCCTCTTCTTGGCGCGAGCGGCGCTCTTCTTCACGTCGAAGTGGAGTTCTCCATTCTTGAGCGAGACGGTGACCATGCCGCCCTCCAAGAGGCCCTGGTCGACCATCATGGACG
>Ga0255338_1005218_pt1 | contig 12241 bp, 13 predicted proteins | sample MeOH1_35cm_T4_19_FD_203715 | JGI IMG/M metagenome (GOLD analysis project Ga0255338, IMG submission 203715) | Sandy soil microbial communities from University of British Columbia, Vancouver, Canada - MeOH1_35cm_T4_195 | ecosystem: Engineered > Artificial ecosystem > Sand microcosm > Unclassified ... | reverse complement strand
GCGCGCGGATGTGCCCCTTGGGCGTGAACACGTAGACCGCGTCCGGGAACAGGTCGATCTTGACGTGCTCGAGGAATTCCTGCGAATCGCCGGTCTGGCTCTGGATGTCGAGCAGCGACTGCAGCCACTGGTGGGCCTGCTGCTGGATGTCGTTGGCCTGGTCGGCCTGGTGCTTGTACATCCAGTGCGCGGCCACGCCGGCCTCGGCGATCTGGTGCATGTCGCGCGTGCGGATCTGGAATTCCACCGGCGTGCCGAACGGGCCCACCAGCGTGGTGTGCAGCGACTGGTAGCCGTTGATCTTGGGGATCGCGATGTAGTCCTTGAACTTGCCCGGCATCGGCTTGTACAGGCCGTGCAGCGCGCCCATCGCCATGTAGCAGTGCATCTGCGTCTCCACCACCACGCGGAAGCCGTAGACGTCGAGCACCTGCGAGAACGACAACTGCTTGTCGTGCATCTTGCGGTAGATGCTGTACAGCGTCTTCTCGCGCCCGGACAGCTCGGCCACGATGCCGGCGTCGCCCAGCGCCTTCTGCGCCGCCTCCAGGATGCGCTTGACCACCTCGCGCCGGTTGCCGCGCGCAGCCTTGACGGCCTTCTCGAGCGTGGCGTAGCGGAACGGCGAGCCGACCTTGAACGACAGTTCCTGCAGCTCGCGGTAAGTGGTGTTGAGACCGAGCCGGTGCGCGATCGGCGCGTAGATCTCCATCGTCTCGAGCGCGATCCGGCGCCGCTTCTCGGGCGGCACGAAATCGAGCGTGCGCATGTTGTGGGTGCGGTCGGCCAGCTTGACCAGGATCACCCGCACGTCGCGCGCCATCGCCAGCAGCATCTTGCGGAAGCTCTCCGCCTGCGCCTGCTCGCGGCTCTGGAATTCGAGCTTGTCCAGCTTGGTCAGGCCGTCGACCAGCTCGGCCACCTTGGGACCGAATTTCTCGGCCAGCTCGCTCTTGGTGATGCCCTGGTCTTCCATCACGTCGTGCAGCAGCGCGGCCATGATGGACTGGACGTCGAGCTTCCAGTCCGCGCACAGCTCGGCCACCGCCACCGGATGGGTGATGTAGGGCTCGCCGCTCTGGCGGTACTGGCCCAGGTGCGCCTCGTCGGAGAACTGGAAGGCCTCGCGCACGATGGCCTGGTCGGCCGGCTTCAGGTAGGCCAGCTTCTCCATCAGCCGGCCGATCGAGATGACCTGCTGGCGCGGCGGCACCGCGGGCTGCGAGGTCGGGCCGAAGAAGTGGCGGTAGGACTGCGCCAGGACGGCGTCGATGAACAGCGCGTCGCCCGGCGTGGCGGCGGGCGGCGCCTCGCTCAGCTCGCCTTCGGCCGCGGCCTGCGCGGCGCGGCCCTTGCCCGAGCCCATCGCGGGCGCGGCCGCGCGCTCGCCGACGACGTTGTCGCCGAGCGGATCGGGAAGATTGGGAGCGCCGGTGCGTGCCGTCACGGGCGGATGGCCGGTCCCGGCGCGCTTGCGCGAGACGGGCGGCGCTGCTTCGCCGCCCGCATCACCAGGCACTTCCCCGTGCGGGCGCGAAGGCGCGCCCGGAGGGCTCGCCGTGGCGGCAGGAGAGGAAGGCTGGGAAGAAGACATCGGGGCGGCCTCTGTGATCTGGCTGTGCAATCGCGTTCGCGAACAGGTACGTCAGCAGGTGCAGCAAGCGCTGGATGCAAAGGTACGCATTGCGAAGACTGGCCACGGCCGCCCGAAAATCAGGTGGGTACCTTCTTGAGCATCTCGATGCCGACCTGGCCCGACGCGATCTCGCGCAGCGCCACCACGGTCGGTTTGTCCTTGGCCTCGACCTTGGGCGTATGACCCTGCACCAACTGACGGGCCCGGTACGTCGCCGCGAGCGCGAGCTCGAAACGATTCGGGATGTGTTTCAGACAATCTTCGACGGTAATACGCGCCATATCAAATCCACCTCGGGACAAAACCTATGCGATGCCGGCTATTTTACAGCACGCGGGAAAAACCGTTCCCGCGCGCCCCCGGGCTCAATGAATCCCGAGCTCGATGAAGAGGTCGGTGTGGCGCGCCTTTTGCGACGAAAAGCGCAGACGGGTGGCGCGGATCACGGTGCGCAGCTCCTCCAGCGCCCGCTCGAATATCTCGTTGATGATGACGTAGTCCGACTCGGAAGCGTGCGCCATCTCGCTGCCGGCGGCCAGCAGGCGCCGCACGATCACGTTGGGCTCGTCCTGGCCGCGCTTGTTCAGGCGCTCCTCGAGCGCCGACAGCGACGGCGGCAGGATGAAGATTTCCGTGGCGTTGGAGAAGCGCTGGTGCACCTGCTGCGCGCCCTGCCAGTCGATCTCCAGCAGCACGTCGTTGCCCTGGGCCATCTGCTGCTCGATCCAGACACGCGAGGTCGCGTAGTAGTTGCCGTGCACCTCGGCCCATTCGAGGAACTCGCCGCGGTCGCGCGCGGCGCGGAAGGCGTCCACCGTGGTGAAGTGGTATTCGCGCCCGTCCTGCTCGCCGGGGCGCGGCGCGCGGGTGGTGTGGGAGATGGACAGGCGGATGGCCGGGTCCTGCGCCAGCAGCGCGTTGACCAGCGTGGACTTGCCGGCGCCGGAAGGCGCCACCACCATGAACAGGTTGCCGGGGTAGGCGGTGTCGATGGCGACGTGGGACGACGTTTCACTCATGATGATTATTCGAGGTTCTGAATCTGTTCGCGCATCTGCTCGATCAGCAGCTTGAGCTCCATCGAGGCATCGGCCAGTTCCTTCGCGGCGGCCTTGGAGCCGAGCGTGTTGGCTTCGCGGTTGAGCTCCTGCATCATGAAATCGAGCCGCTTGCCGACCTGGCCGCCCTTCTTGAGGATGTGGCGGGTTTCGTTCAGGTGGGCCTGCAGGCGCGAGAGCTCTTCGGCGATGTCGATGCGGATGCCGTAGACCGTGGCTTCCTGGCGGATGCGCTCGCCGATCTCGTCGCGGCTCATCGCGGTCATGCCGTTGGGCGCGACCATGCCGAACGCCTCCTGCAGGCGCTCGGTAAGCTTTTCCTGGTGGTGGGCGATCAGCTGCGGGATGGTCGGCACGAGCCGCTCGACGATGACCAGCATGGCCTCGATGCGCTCGACCAGCGTGGCCTTGAGCGCCTCGCCCTCGCGGCGGCGCGCCTCGAGCAACTGGGCCAGGGCGTCCCTGGCCGCCTCGGTCACGGCCTCGCGCAGCGCTTCCTGCGACAGCTCGGGCTCGACCAGCACGCCGGGCCAGCGCAGGATCTCGCCCATGCGCAGCGTGCCGGCCTCGGTGAAGGTGGCCGCCACGGTGGATTCGATCGCGCGGATCTGCGCCAGCAGCGCGTCGTTGAGCGCCAGCGTGGCGCCGCCGGTGCCGGCCTCGGCGCGCTGCAGGTTGATGCGACACTCCAGCTTGCCGCGCGACAGCTTGGCCATGAGCATCTCGCGCAGGGCCGGCTCGAACGCCCGGCACTCTTCCGGGGCCCGGAACAGCAGGTCGAGGAATCGCGAGTTGACAGTGCGGAATTCGACCGATACGGATGCCGTCCTGCCGGTCGGCGCGCCGTGTGCGTCGGTCAGCGGCGCCTGGCGGGACGCCAGGCCGTAGCCCGTCATGCTGTGGATCATTGGATAGTCTCGCGAAATGGCCAACTGGCCGCATGGGTCCGGGCGGCGCGCGGTGCCGGGTGTCCCGCTGCCGCGCCGTCCGGATACCCGAAAGAGGGCCGATAATGGCCGCTATTGTGTTCTTTACAAGTCATCGATTAGTCAGGACAATCCGGAGGCAATCACGGTCCCGAATCCTATGACAGAGTCCAAGGGCGCAACACCTCCGAAGAGCGCACCGCTGCCCATCGGCACGCTGCTGTCCAACTACCGTATTGTAAAGAAGTTGGCCAGCGGGGGGTTCAGTTTCGTCTATCTCGCCACCGACGAGACCGGCGCGCCCGTCGCCATCAAGGAATACCTGCCTTCGTCGCTGGCGCGCCGCAAGCCCGGCGAGCTGATTCCGGTGGTGCCCGAGGAAAGCGCCGCGTCGTTCCGGCTCGGGCTCAAGTACTTCTTCGAGGAAGGCCGCTCGCTGGCCCGCATCTCGCACCCCAGCGTGGTGCGCGTGGTGAATTTCTTCCGCGAGAACTCCACCGTCTACATGGTGATGAACTACGAGCTGGGCAAGACGCTGCAGGAACACATCCTGCACGCGCGCCAGCAAGGCCGGGCCAAGGTCCTGCGCGAGCATTTCATCCGCAAGGTCTTCCACGCGCTGATGAGCGGCCTGCGCGAGGTCCACATCCACAAGCTGCTGCACCTGGACATCAAGCCCGGCAACATCTACCTGCGCGAGGACGAGTCGCCGATCCTGCTCGATTTCGGCGCCGCGCGCCAGATCCTGACGATGGAGGCGGCGCGCTTCCAGCCCATGTACACGCCCGGCTTCGCCGCGCCCGAGCTGTACGGCAAGCACAGCGAGCTCGGCCCCTGGACCGACATCTACAGCCTCGGCGCCACGCTCTACGCCTGCATGGCCGGCATGCCGCCCCAGGAAGCCAACCAGCGCGAAAAGGACGACCGCATGGCGGAGTCCCTGACGCGCCTGCGCACGAGCTACACCAACGGCCTGGTCGACCTGGTCGAATGGTGCCTGCGCCTGACGCCGTCCGAGCGGCCGCAGAGCGTGTTCCGGCTGCAGAAGGAACTGCGCGAGCAGACCAACGCGCTCGGCGAGCAGGCCGCGGCCAGCGCGCCCGCCCCGGCCGCGGCCGAGCGCCCGATCGCCAGCCGCTTCCTGACCCTGCTGCGCAAGCGCGACGAACCCGCTGCCGGCGTCCCCGCGCGGGAAATCGGCACAAGCGGCGATTAACCTACATTCGGCAGGCGCTGCCCGCGGGCGCCGCCGGCCGAAAACCGACCCCAACAGCCAAAATGCGATTCTCCGTCTATCAGGAAAGCAGAAAAGGCGGCCGCCGCATCAACCAGGACCGCATGGGGTATTGCTTCACGCGCGATGCCCTGCTGATGGTCCTGGCCGACGGGCTCGGCGGCCACGCGCTCGGCGAAGTCGCCGCGCAGCAGGCCCTGCAGACCCTGGCGCGCCAGTTCCAGGCCCAGGCCCGGCCGTCGATCCGCAATCCGGCCGACTTCCTGCAGGACACCATCATGCTGGCCCACCGCGACATCCATCGCTACGCCGAGGCCAACGGCCTGGCCGACGTGCCGCGCACCACGGTGGTCTGCTGCCTGGTGCAGAACGGCCAGATCCACTGGGCGCACGCCGGCGACTCGCGCCTGTACCTGGTGCGCAAGGGCAACCTGCTGACGCGCACGCGCGACCACTCCAAGATCGAGAACCTGCTGCAGCAGGAGCGCGTGCTGCCGATGCAGGTGGCCAACCACCCCGAGCGCAACAAGCTCTACAACTGCCTGGGCTCGCCCAACCTGCCGCTGATCGACATCGGCGGCCCGCTGCGGCTGGAGCCCGGCGACGTCGCCCTGCTGTGCTCGGACGGCCTGTGGGGCAGCATCGAGGAGCCGCTGCTGGTCGAGAAAGTGACCAACCTGTCGGTGGTGCACGCCATCCCCGACCTGATCGACCAGGCCCTGGAGAACGCCGGCGAAGGCGCGGACAACACCACCGCCATCGCCATGATGTGGGAGCTCGACGCGCACCTGCCCAACGAGGAAGCGGTGGCGACCGAGACCCTGCCGCTCAACACCTTCACCACCTCCATCCTCGAAAACAACGGCGGCGACACCGACCTGCTGTCGGAAGAAGAGATCGAGCGCTCGATCGCCGAGATCCGCGCGGCGATCGACAAGAGCAGCAACTTCATGCGCTGAGCGCGGCGGCCCCGCCGGCCGCCCAGGTAGCCTCCGCGCCGCCCGGCGCGCAAGAACGAGGGGCAAGCGCGGGGAAGCGGAGGAAGCGGGGTAAGCGGGGTAAGCGCGGGAATCGAGAAAAACCGGGAAACCGGCACGGTATCGGCGCCCGCGCCGGCACCGGACGGGCACGCAAGCCCGGCCGGCGGTAAAATCCCGCTCCTGGACCGTTTCCCGAGACAATTCCCCCATGCGACCAAGCGGACGCGCAGCCGATGCGCTGCGCCCTATCACCCTGACCCGTCACTACACCCGCCACGCCGAAGGCGCCGTCCTGAGTGCCTTTGGCGATACCAAGGTGCTGTGCACGGCCAGCGTGCTGGCCAAGGTGCCGCCGCACAAGAAAGGCAGCGGCGAAGGCTGGGTCACGGCCGAATACGGCATGCTGCCGCGCGCCACCCACACCCGTTCGGACCGCGAGGCCGCGCGCGGCAAGCAGACCGGCCGCACGCAGGAAATCCAGCGCCTGATCGGCCGCGCCATGCGCTCGGTGTTCGATCTCGCCGCGCTCGGCGAATACACCATCCACCTCGACTGCGACGTGCTCCAGGCCGACGGCGGCACGCGCACCGCGGCCATCACCGGCGCCTTCGTGGCGGCGCACGACGCCATCTCCGCCATGCTGCGCGACGGCCTGCTCACGGCCAGCCCGATCCGCGACTTCGTCGCCGCCGTGTCGGTCGGCATGGTCGACGGCAAGGCCGTGCTCGACCTCGACTACGCCGAGGACAGCAGTTGCGACACCGACATGAACGTGGTGATGACCGGCAGCGGCGGCTTCGTCGAAGTGCAGGGCACCGCCGAAGGCGCGCCGTTCAGCCGCGCCGACCTCGACGCCATGACCCGCCTGGCCGAACAAGGCATCGCCGAGCTGGTGACGCACCAGCGCCGCGCGCTGGGCCTGGCCTGATGAACCGAACCCAACGGTGAACGCGATGCAACGCCTGGTCCTCGCCTCCAACAATCCCGGCAAGCTCGGCGAGTTCGGCGCGCTGCTCGCGCCGCTGGGCTATGACGTGGTGCCGCAGGGCCAGCTCGGCATTCCCGAGGCCGATGAGCCGTTCGCCACCTTCGTCGAGAACGCGCTCACCAAGGCGCGCCATGCCAGCCGCCTGTCCAACCTGCCCGCGCTGGCCGACGACTCCGGCATCTGCGTGGACGCGCTCGACGGCGCGCCGGGCGTCTACTCGGCGCGCTACGCGCAGCTCGTGGGCAAGCCCCGGTCGGACGCCGCCAACAACGCGCACCTGATCTCGCAGCTGGCCGGCAAGCTCAACCGGCATGCCTACTACTACTGCGTGCTGGTGCTGGTGCGCCATGCCGACGACCCGCGCCCGGTGATCGCCGAAGGCGTGTGGGCCGGCGAGGTGGTCGACGCGCCGCGCGGCAGCGCCGGCTTCGGCTACGACCCGCATTTCCTGCTGCCACAGCTGGGCAAGACCGCGGCCGAGCTCAGCGCCGAGGAAAAGAACACCATCAGCCACCGCGCGCAGGCGCTCAAGGCGCTGACCGAGCGCCTGCGCGCTTCGGGCAGCCACCACGCGCGGTCATGATCCCGATCGTTCCCGCCGCGCAGACCGGCGCGGCCGTCCCCGCCGACACCAAGTCGCTGTGGCTGCAGCCCGGCCAGATCTCGCTGCCCGGCTCGCCGCCGCTGTCGCTCTACGTGCACGTGCCGTGGTGCGTGCGCAAGTGCCCGTACTGCGATTTCAACTCGCACGCGGTGCCCGGCGCCGCCGGCAGCCACGACATCCCCGAAGACGCCTACCTCGACGCGCTGCGCGCCGATCTCGAGCAGTCGCTGCCGCTGGTATGGGGCCGCCCCGTGCATACCGTGTTCATCGGCGGCGGCACGCCGAGCCTGCTGTCGGCCGCCGGCATGGACCGCCTGCTGTCCGACATCCGCGCGCTGCTGCCGCTCGACGCCGACGCCGAGATCACCCTGGAGGCCAACCCCGGCACCTTCGAGGCCGAGCGCTTCGCCAGCTATCGCGCCAGCGGCATCAACCGCCTGTCGATCGGCATCCAGAGCTTCAACGACCGCCACCTCGCCGCGCTCGGGCGCATCCACGGCGGCGAGGAAGCGCGCGCCGCCATCCGCATCGCGCTGGCCAACTTCGACAACGTCAACCTGGACCTGATGTACGCGCTGCCCGGCCAGACCCTGGCCGAATGCGCCGAGGACCTGGAAACCGCGCTGTCGTTCGGCACCACGCACCTGTCGCTGTACCACCTGACGCTCGAGCCCAACACCCTGTTCGCCAAGTTCCCGCCGGCGCTGCCCGACGACGACAGCGCCTACGAGATGCAGGACCTGATCGACGCGCGCACCGCGCAGGCCGGCTACCGGCACTACGAGACCTCCGCCTACGCGAAGCCGCACCGCCAGGCGCGCCACAACCTCAACTACTGGCGCTTCGGCGACTACCTCGGCATCGGCGCCGGCGCGCACGGCAAGCTCTCGTTCCCGCACCGCGTGCTGCGCCAGATGCGCCACAAGCATCCGGCCACCTACATGGCGCAGGCAATGGCCGGCAGCGCGGTGCAGGAAAGCCACGACGTCCCCGCCGCGGACCTGCCCTTCGAGTTCATGCTCAACGCGCTGCGCCTGACCGACGGCGTGCCGGCCAGCACCTTCTTCGACCACACCGGCCTGCCGCTGCACACCATCAGCCGCGACCTCGCGGCGGCCGAAAAAAAAGGCCTGCTCGAAGCCGACCTCGCCACCATCAAGCCCACCGAGCTGGGACGGCGCTTCCTCAACGACCTGCAGGAGATGTTCCTGAAGGGCTGAAGCGCGCCGATGGCGGCGCAGGCGCCGCCATGCAATACGGCCACCCGAGGGTGGCCGTATCTTTTCGTCAGGACAGCATCAGTACGGCGTTGCCATGTCGTTGGCCACCTGCGCGCGGGCGCCCACGCGCAGATTGCTCACGTTGCGCTGCGTGACCGTCGCCAGGCGGCCATCGTCGAGCCGCACGTTGACGCGGTAGACCGTCTCGGGGCCGTTCACGCGCTTCTCCACCTGGTTGCCGGCCACGCCGCCCAGCACCGCGCCGCCGATGGTGGCCACCGTGTTGCCGGTGCCGCCGCCGATCTGGTGGCCCAGCAGGCCGCCCGCGACGCCGCCGATCACCGTGCCGAGCAGGCCCGAACTGCCGCCCTGCTGCGTGGCAACCGGCTCGATCGACTCGACGCGGCCATAGAACACCGACCCCGCCGGGGCCTGGTAGGTGGCGGCGCCGGGCTGCTGGTAGCCCGGCTGCTGATACCCCTGCTGCGGATAACCCGGCTGCTGGTAGCCGCCCTGCGGCGGCGGCGCGTTATAACCGCCGCCATAACCGCCGTTGTAGCCACCGCCATAACCGCCGGGCGCCGCGCATCCGGCCAGGCCAACCACGGCGGCCGCTGCCGCCACGCCCAACAGAGTCTTGCCGTTCATCAGAATTCTCCTCGATTGATCGCAACTGCGTGAAATTGCCGGAGAGCGAGCGGACCGGAACCACGACCACGCCGCGCCGCATGTGCGCTCTCACACATGATAGGAGCCGAACGCCCCGACCAAGGTTCCATCTTGCCAGACTCGCGCGCGACAAACCCGTGCCCCGCTCCATGCCCTTGCTATAATGCGCGCTCTTTCCTTCCCGGAAGCGTGGCCGAGTGGTTTAAGGCAGCAGTCTTGAAAACTGCCGATGGGGTGACCCATCCGTGAGTTCGAATCTCACCGCTTCCGCCAGTACTCATTCCTATGCGCTCCGATGCTTTCCGTTTGACGACGCGAAAGCCCAGTAACGGAGCGGATTTGGGGGTATTTTTCTTCTTGTCCGTTCCGGACCACTCCGACACAATCCACCCATCTAACAGGGGTGAGAACGGGGGTGAGAAATGGCAGCGCGGCAACTGCATCGGCTTACAGCGCTCAAGATCGGCAAGCTGAATGCCCCCGGGCATTATCCGGACGGCGGCAACCTCTATTTCCAGATTTCCGAGACCGGCTCACGCTCTTGGATATTCAAGTTCACCCTGCGCGGTCGATCTCGCGAAATGGGGTTGGGACCCCTATCCTCCGTCTCGCTGGCCGCAGCGCGCGCAGAGGCCGCGAAGTGCCGGGATCTCCTTAGGGATGGGATCGACCCGATTGAGGCGCGGAAAGCCGAACAGAGGAAGCGCTCCCTCGAGACGTCCGGGCCGCGCCTGTTCAAGACCGCGGCGGCCGGCTATATCGCCCAGCACCGCCAGGGCTGGAAGAACAAGAAGCATGCCCAGCAGTGGGAGAACACGCTCGCCACATACGCGTTTCCAACACTCGGCGACCAGGACGTGCGCGACATCGACGCGGCCATGATTGTGCAGGTGCTGCAACCCATCTGGATCGCCAAGCGCGAGACGGCGTTTCGCTTGCGTGGGCGCCTCGAATGCATTCTCGACGCAGAGAAGGCGCTTGGGCACCGCGAAGGCGAGAACCCTGCCCGCTGGCGTGGCCATCTGGACAAGCTGCTACCGAAGCAAAATCGGCGTAAGAAGATCAAGCACCACCCAGCCCTCCCATGGCAGGAAATGCCGGAGTTCATGAGGGCGCTGCGCGAGCGGCGCGGCACCGCTGCCCGCATGCTCGAGCACCTGATTCTGACCGTCGTGCGCACGCAGGAAGTCCAGTTCGCACGGGCCGAGGAATTTTCCATGCGCTATCGGGTATGGACCGTGCCGGGCGAGCGCATGAAAATGGAGTTGCCGCTGCGCGTTCCAATGGTTGATCGCCTGGTCAAGCTGATTGAGGAGGCGTTGCCCGGCGCTCGAGACGGCTGGCTCTACCCCGGCAGGAAGAAGGGAAAGCCGCTCTCGAACATGGCCATGCTGAAGGTACTTGAGCGCATGGGCTACGGGCATGTCACCGTGCATGGGTTTCGCTCCACCTTCCGAGACTGGGTGGCCGAGTGCACGGAATATGCGGACTCGCTCGCAGAGAAAGCTCTTGCGCATGCCATCCAGAATGAGAGCGAAGCAGCATATCGCCGGGGAGACATGCTTGAGCGACGCCGCAAGATGATGAGCGACTGGTCTCGCTATTGCTCCGGCGAAACAGCGACTGTTATACCGCTGGACGCGCGTGCCTCCATGCAACAATCAGCCTGAAATTGATGACCTCTACCTGCAGGCTGCGGCAGCCGCCTCCAGCAGGATCTCGTACGCCGCGCGCTGACCGACCTCCACCAGCGCCGCCCGGCCCTTCTCGTACACGTCGGCAGCGGGATCGACCCGATCCAGCGCCCAAGCGGGCTTCTCCACCGGCGTCACCTTGCAGCGCACGGCCACCGCCACCTCGACGGTCTTCGTCTGGGTGATCACCTGCGGCGGGGCGCCCGCGCAGCCGGCCAGCAGCAGGACAGCAGCACCTGCACCGCCTGCAGTTTTCAGCAGCACCTGCATCACCTGCAGTTTTCTGGTCCACCTGCTCATCGCCCCGCCCTCCGCCCCTTGATCGCCTCGGTCAGCAACTCATCGAGCGAGCCGCACAGGTCGGCCGGCTTCGACGGCCGCCGGCGCGCCAGGTCGGAGGCCTTCTTCTCCTCCTCGGCGGCCCGGCCCTGCGCCTCGGCCAGCGCCGCGGATGCGCTGGCAGCGCGCTCGTCTGCCGCCTGCTTCAGCGCCGCGACGGCCTTGTTGGCCGTGTCCACGTCGGCGGCGCAGCGCGCGTTCGCATCCAGCGCCCGGCCGGCCCGCTGGTTCGCCGCCTCCAGCGCCTGGCCGGCGGCGGCCGCGCGCGGGGCGAAGTAGATCCAGTTGGCCAGCACGAGCGCCAGGACGGCGCCCAGCAGCGCGGCCACGCCGGCGGCCCCCCAGTTGATGGTCTTCATGGTTTCCTCGCTGCGCAGATGGCGTACAGACTCGCCGTGGTCTGGATGTGGGCCAGCATCTCGGCCCGGCCGGCGCCCGGCTGCAGGGTGGGCAGCGGCGCGCAGTCGCGGCGCTCGGGCACGGCCGCCGGCGGCGCGCTGGCGCACGCGCCCAGCAGCAGGCAGATCAGCAGGATCCTCATTTGCCGCTCTCCCGCACCTTCTGGTTCGCCGCCTCGATGGCGCGGTTGGCCTGCGCGCGCTCGGCCTCGGTCAGCCGCCGGGCCGGTGCCGGCACGACCGGTACCGCCCGCCTGACCGACCTTGCCGCTTCCGCCGACGCCTCTGCCGCTTCTGCGGCCGCGCCCGCCGCGGCCGACACCTTGGGCGCCAGCGCCTCCAGGGCGCGGCCGTAGGCTTCCTGCAGACGCTGGACCTCCGCCTGGTGGTCCGCGCGCTGCTGCGCCATCAGGGCGCCGAACTGCCACTGGCAGGCGAAGTACCCCGCGCCGACCCCACCGCCGACCATCATGGCCATCAGCGTCACCGCCTCCA
>Ga0255338_1005217_pt1 | contig 12244 bp, 9 predicted proteins | sample MeOH1_35cm_T4_19_FD_203715 | JGI IMG/M metagenome (GOLD analysis project Ga0255338, IMG submission 203715) | Sandy soil microbial communities from University of British Columbia, Vancouver, Canada - MeOH1_35cm_T4_195 | ecosystem: Engineered > Artificial ecosystem > Sand microcosm > Unclassified ... | reverse complement strand
CACCTGTGACCTGGCGATCATCCTGGTCGACGCCCGTTACGGCGTGCAGACCCAGACCCGTCGCCACAGCTTCATCGCCTCGTTGCTCGGCATCAAGCACATCGTGGTCGCCATCAACAAGATGGACCTCAACGGCTTCGATGAAACCGTGTTCGAGTCGATCAAGGCCGACTACCTGAAGTTCGCCGAAGGCATCGCGTTCAAGCCGACCACCATGGCCTTCGTGCCGATGTCGGCGCTGAAGGGCGACAACGTGGTGAACAAGTCCGATCGCTCGCCGTGGTACACCGGCCAGTCGCTGATGGAAATTCTTGAAACCGTCGAGATCGCCAGCGACCGCAACTACACCGACCTGCGTTTCCCGGTGCAGTACGTCAACCGTCCGAACCTGAACTTCCGTGGTTTCGCCGGCACCCTGGCCAGCGGCGTCGTGCACAAGGGCGATGAAGTCGTTGTGCTGCCGTCGGGCAAGAGCAGCCGTGTCAAATCCATCGTCACCTTCGAGGGTGAGCTGGAGCATGCCGGTCCTGGTCAAGCGGTCACGCTGACAATGGAAGACGAGATCGACATCTCTCGCGGCGACTTGCTGGTGCACGCCGACAACCAGCCGCAAGTGACTGACGCCTTCGACGCCATGCTGGTGTGGATGGCCGAAGAACCGATGCTGCCGGGCAAGAAGTACGACATCAAGCGCGCCACGAGTTATGTGCCGGGTTCGATCACCAGCATCGTCAACCGCGTTGACGTGAACACCCTGGAAGAAGGTCCGGCCAGTGCGCTGCAACTGAACGAGATCGGCCGGGTCAAGGTCAGCCTCGACGCAGCCATCGCACTGGACGGTTACGCGAGCAACCGCACCACCGGTTCGTTCATCGTCATCGATCGTCTGACCAACGGCACTGTCGCCGCTGGCATGATCATCGCTCAGCCGTTGGCGCATGGCAGCAGCACGCACCACGGCAAACTGGCGCACGTTGCCACCGAAGAGCGCGCTCAGCGTTTCGGCCAGCAGCCGGCCACCGTGTTGTTCAGCGGCTTGTCGGGCGCAGGCAAAAGCACCCTGGCCTACGCGGTTGAACGCAAACTGTTCGACATGGGCCGTGCGGTATTCGTGCTCGATGGCCAGAACCTGCGTCATGACCTGAACAAAGGTCTGCCACAGGATCGCGCCGGGCGCACCGAGAACTGGCGCCGTGCCGCGCACGTTGCGCGTCAGTTCAACGAAGCCGGTTTGCTGACGCTGGCAGCCTTCGTTGCGCCGAGTGCCGAAGGTCGTGAGCAAGCCAGAGAGCTGATCGGCAAGGAGCGTCTGCTGACGGTCTACGTCCAGGCCTCGCCGACGGTCTGTGCCGAACGTGACCCGCAAGGCCTGTACGCCGCGGGCGGGGATAACATCCCGGGCGATTCCTTCCCGTACGACGTGCCGCTGGACGCCGACCTCGTGGTCGACACCCAGTCTCTGACACTGGAAGAAAGCGTCAAGCAAGTGCTGGATCTGCTGCGCAAGCGTGGCGCGATCTAAGCGTTAGCCGCGCAATAAAAAAACCGCCGATGAGTGATCATCGGCGGTTTTTTTTGTGACTGGAAGGACGCTTTCGCGAGCAAGCCCGCTCCCACATTTAATCTCTGGCGCTTGCAAAATCCGTGTTCACTGAAGATCCAATGTGGGAGCGGGCTTGCTCGCGAAGAGGCCGGTACAGCCAACCAATTACTTTCCGGGATACTCCCGATGCATCTGCTCAAGCAACGCATCCTTGTCCAGCCACAGCTGATTGATCCACCCCTGAAACTGCAATCGATACTCCCCATCCTGGTCGTAGTTCTTGCCGATGAACTGCGGCGGAATCTTCAGTTCCTGAAAATGCACCACTACATCTTTCACGTTCCCGCAGAGCAAATCCCAATACCCAGGACGCCCGCCGGGATAGTGAATCGTCACGTTGACGATCGACTCCAGCTGCTCGCCCATCGCATCCAGCACAAACGCAATGCCGCCGGCCTTGGGTTTGAGCAGGTACTTGAACGGTGATTTCTGCTGGGCATGTTTGCCTTCGGTGAAGCGTGTGCCTTCAACGAAATTGAAAATCCCCACCGGGTTGTTGCGAAACTTCGCGCAGGTCTTGCGGGTGGTTTCCAGGTCCTTGCCTTTCTTCTCCGGGTGCTTTTCCAGGTAGGCCTTGGAGTAGCGTTTCATGAACGGAAAGCCCAACGTCCACCATGCCAGACCAATCACCGGCACCCAGATCAGCTCTTGCTTGAGAAAAAACTTCAGCGGCTGAATGCGACGGTTGAGCACGTACTGCAGCACCATGATGTCGACCCAGCTCTGATGGTTGCTGGTGATCAGGTACGAATGTTGATAGTCCAGACCTTCAAGACCGCTGAGGTGCCAGCGTGTGCGGCAGACCAGGTTCATCCAGGCCTTGTTGTTGCTGATCCAGGCCTCATGGGTATGGCTCATCAGCCAGCGCGTGAAGCGCTGGGTGAGGGCGAAGGGCAACACCTTGAAAATCGCCACGCAAAACAGAAACGAGCAGAGCAAAATCGTATTCAGGGCCAGCAACAACGATGCAATCACGCCGCGCACGGCGGCAGGCAGGGAATCCAGCATTTAAAGATCCAAAGGTCGGTTGGCAGCTTGAATCGCGGTCAACGCGATGGTGTAGACGATGTCATCGACTTGCGCGCCGCGCGGCAGATCGTTCACCGGTTTGCGCAGGCCTTGCAGCATCGGCCCGAGACTGACGCAGTCGGCGCTGCGCTGCACGGCCTTGTGCGTGGTGTTGCCGGTGTTCAGGTCGGGGAACACGAACACCGTGGCTCGACCGGCGACCTGACTGTTCGGCGCCAGTTGCCGGGCGACGGTTTCGTTGGCGGCGGCGTCGTACTGTAACGGGCCGTCGATCAGCAGCGAGTGCTGTTGTTCGTGGGCGAGCAACGTCGCTTCGCGCACCTTCTCGACTTCCTCGCCGCTGGCCGATTCGCCGCTGGAGTAACTGATCATCGCCACGCGCGGGGTGATGCCAAACGCGGCCGCCGAGTCAGCGCTTTGCAGGGCGATCTCGGCCAGCTCGCTGGCACTTGGATGCGGATTCATCACGCAGTCGCCGTAGACCAGCACCTCTTCGGGAAACAGCATGAAGAACACCGACGACACCAGCGTGCAGCCCGGCGCAGTCTTGATCAGCTGCAGGGCCGGGCGGATGGTGTTGGCGGTGGAGTGGATGACGCCGGACACGAGGCCGTCGACTTCATCCAGCGCCAGCATCATCGTGCCGATGACCACGGTGTCTTCCAGTTGTTGCTCGGCCATCGGCGCATTGAGGCTTTTACTTTTGCGCAGGGCAACCATGGGCTCGACGTAGCGTTCGCGAATCAGGTCCGGATCGAGAATCTCCAGGCCTGGCGGCAGCTCGATATCGTGCGCACGAGCGACGGCTTCGACATCTTCCGGTTTCGCCAGCAGCACGCAACGGGCGATGCCACGCGCCTGACAGATCGCTGCCGCTTGCACGGTCAGCGGTTCGCTGCCTTCGGGCAGCACGATGCGCTTGTTGGCGGCCTGGGCGCGCTGGATCAACTGGTAGCGGAACACTGCCGGCGACAGGCGCATTTCCCTTGGCGTGCCGCAACGCTGGTGCAACCAGTTGGCATCGAGGTGGCTGGCGACGAAGTCGGTGATGATCTCCGCACGCTCGCGGTCGTCGATCGGGATTTCCTTGTTCAGGCCATTCAACTGGTTGGCGGTCTCGTAGGAGCCGGTGCTCACCGACAACACAGGCAAACCGGCCTGCAATGCGCCACGGCACAGGTCCATGATGCGCGGGTCGGGCAGGGTGTCGCTGGTCAGCAACAGGCCGGCGAGCGGCACGCCGTTCATGGCGGCGAGGCTGACGGCGAGGATGATGTCGTCGCGATCGCCAGGCGTCACCACCAGCACGCCGGGCTTGAGCAGCTCCACGGTGTTGCGCATGGTGCGTGCGCAGATGATGATTTTGGTCATGCGCCGGGTTTCGTAATCGCCGGCATTGAGAATCTGCGCGCCCATCAGGTCGGCGACGTCGCGAGTACGTGGCGCGTTCAGTTCCGGCTGGTACGGGATGCAGCCGAGCAAACGGAAATCACCGCTGCGCAGCAAGGGCGAATGCTCCTTCAGGCGCGCGGCGAAGGCGTCCATGCTTTCGTCGGTCTTGACCTTGTTGAGGATTACGCCGAGGACTTTCGGGTCTTTCGGACCGCCGAACAATTGCGCCTGCAATTCCACGCGGCCGGAGAGTTCGGTGAGCACTTCGTTTTCCGGCGCCGAGACCAGGATCACGTCGGCGTCGAGGCTCTTGGCCAAATGCAGATTGACCCGCGCGGCGTAACTGGCGCTGCGGGTCGGGACCATGCCTTCGACGATCAGCACGTCCTTGCCGATGGCGGCTTGCTGATAGAGCGTGATGATTTCTTCGAGCAGTTCATCGAGCTGACCGTCGCCGAGCATGCGCTCGACGTGAGCCAGTCCCAGCGGCTGAGGCGGTTTCAAACCGTGAGTGCGTGCCACCAGTTCGGTGGAGCGCTCAGGCCCGGTGTCGCCCGGATGGGGCTGGGCGATCGGTTTGAAAAAGCCGACCTTGAGGCCGGCTCGCTCAAGGGTACGCACCAGCCCGAGGCTGATGGAGGTCAGACCCACACCAAAATCGGTGGGCGCGATAAAAAAAGTTTGCATGCGGATTCTCTAAGGGTGCATGTGGGCAGCCCGTGTGGCCTTTGCTGTCAGTCAAATTCGGCGCCTGAAATCCATACCCTGCGTTGCTGTTCCTCCCCATAGCGAGCTATGACTCGTCACAGCGCCTTGGCTATGGACTTCAGGCATCCGAGTTTGATCTGACGCAAAGGCCGTACGGGCCGCCAGGTGATCATCTATATCTGACGATCTACCGAACTTCAGTCGCCAAGGTTATCGCTAACCGAGCCTTGTGCGCACCAACCACATTCAAAGGGCTGGCCTATTTTTTCATTACGCTGCAAAGGATCCAGCACCCAGGCCCGGGATTGCCAGGGTGGCTGGTGGCGCAGGTGCTGGGTGTGGCCGCAGGAAAGCTCGGCCACCCAGTGCCCGTCCTCGTCCTGATGAAAACCGGTGACCGTCGAGTCTTTCGCCGCGATCCGTCTGTCCGGGTTGTGTTCGCTTTCGGACGATTGCTTCGCTAAACTTGGTCTTTCTAAATTCTTATGCAAAAGGTCTCGCCCCATGCTGATCGCCGCCAATAAGGCTGTCTCCATCGACTATACCCTGACCAACGACGCTGGTGAGGTCATCGACAGCTCCGCCGGCGGCGCGCCGCTGGTCTACCTGCAAGGTGCAGGCAACATCATCCCGGGCCTGGAAAAGGCACTGGAAGGCAAAGCAGTCGGCGACGAGCTGACCGTAGCCGTTGAACCTGAAGATGCCTACGGCGAATACGCTGCCGAACTGGTCAGCACCCTGAGCCGCAGCATGTTCGAAGGCGTCGACGAACTGGAAGTGGGCATGCAGTTCCACGCTTCCGCTCCGGACGGCCAGATGCAGATCGTCACCATTCGTGATCTGGACGGCGACGATGTCACCGTCGACGGCAACCACCCGTTGGCCGGTCAGCGCCTGAATTTCCAGGTCAAGATCATCGAAATCCGTGACGCCAGCCAGGAAGAAATCGCTCATGGTCACGTCCATGGCGAAGGTGGCCATCACCACTGATTTTCTGCGCTAAGCTTTCGAGAACTGGAGAGGCGCCCGAGGGCGCCTTTTTAGTCCGCGGCTGTCCCTGGTGACACCGCCAAGAGGCTGTTTCGAGAAGAACACGGGAATTTGGAGTTCGTCATGAGTGCTTTTCACGACCTTAAACTGACAGCCCTGGATGGTCAGGAGCTTCCGCTGGCGCCCTTCAAGGGGAACGTCGTGCTGGTGGTCAACGTTGCCTCCAAATGTGGCTTGACCCCACAGTACGCGGCGCTGGAAAACCTCTACCAACAATACAAAAGTAAAGGCTTCAGCGTGCTGGGCCTGCCGTGCAACCAGTTTGCCGGACAGGAGCCGGGCACCGAGCAGGAGATCCAGGAGTTCTGCAGCCTCAACTATGGCGTGACCTTTCCGTTGTCCAGCAAGCTGGAAGTCAACGGTCATGATCGTCATCAGCTGTACCGTCTGCTGGCGGGCGAGGGTGCCGAGTTCCCGGGTGACATCACCTGGAATTTCGAAAAATTCCTGCTGGGCAAGGACGGTCGCGTATTGGCGCGGTTCTCGCCGCGTACGGCGCCGGATGATCCGAGTGTCATTCAGGCGATTGAAAAAGCCCTGAGCTGAAATCCCCGTTGTAGGCGCCGGCTTGCTGGCGATGGTCGTCAACGATAACGCGCACAGCCTGATCCCCCGCGGTGTTATCGAGTCCATCGCCAGCAAGCCGGCTCCTACAGTACGTCTTATCTTTTAGATCTTAATCACTGCAATCAATAGTGCTGTGCATCGCTAACCACTGCGCATATTATCGTCGTCATAAAATTTCATCCCGTCGATATCGTTTTCGTGGAGCGCTCCATGCCAGTAAAAGCCCTGTTCAAACCGTTCCACCTCGGCACCCTCGAACTGCCGACTCGTGTTGTCATGGCCCCGATGACCCGCTCCTTCTCGCCGGGCGGCGTACCCAATTCCAAAGTGATCGAGTACTACCGTCGTCGCGCCGCTGCAGGCGTTGGCTTGATCATCACCGAAGGCACCACTGTCGGCCACAAGGCCTCCAACGGCTATCCGAACGTGCCGCACTTCTACGGTGAGGCCGCGCTGGCCGGCTGGAAGAAAGTCGTCGACGCGGTGCACGCCGAAGGCGGCAAGATCGTTCCGCAGCTGTGGCATGTCGGCAGCGTGCGTCGCATCGGCACCGAGCCGGACGCGAGTGTGCCGGGTTACGGTCCGTCGGAAAAATTGAAGGATGGCCAGGTCGTGGTTCACGGCATGACCAAACAAGACATCCAGGACGTGATCGCCGCGTTCGCCCAAGCCGCCAAAGACGCGCAAAGCATCGGCATGGACGGTGTGGAAATCCACGGTGCACACGGCTATCTCGTGGATCAGTTCTTCTGGGAAGGCAGCAACCAGCGTACCGACGAATACGGTGGCAGCCTGGCCAACCGTTCGCGCTTCGCCATCGAGCTGATTCAGGCGGTGCGTGCAGCGGTCGGTGAAGGCTTCCCGATCATCTTCCGTTTTTCCCAGTGGAAGCAGCAGGATTACACCGCGCGTCTGGTGCAAACCCCGGAAGCGTTGGGTGAGTTTCTCAAGCCGCTGTCCGACGCCGGCGTGGACATTTTCCACTGCTCGACGCGCCGTTTCTGGGAGCCGGAGTTCGACGGTTCGGAGCTGAACCTGGCCGGCTGGACGCGCAAACTGACCGGCAAGCCGACCATTACCGTGGGCAGCGTTGGCCTGGATGGCGAGTTCCTGCAGTTCATGGTCAACACCGACAAGATCGCGCAGCCGGCCAGCCTGGAGAAGCTGCTGGAGCGTTTGAACAATGATGAGTTTGATCTGGTGGCGGTAGGGCGTGCGCTACTGGTGGATCCGGACTGGGCGCAGAAAGTGCGTGATGGTCGCGAGGAAGACATCCTGCCGTTCAGCCGTGAGGCGTTGATGACGCTGGTTTAAGTAGCGTCTGGAAGGGCCTCTTCGCGAGCAAGCCCGCTCCCACATTTAACCGAGTTCCTTCAGTGATACACGGTCGAATGTGGGAGCGGGCTTGCTCGCGATGACTGACTGAAAATCACCGAAGATTCAGGGGATGGTCCGTGCATTCGGTATCGCTGACTCCCCAACGCAAGCCCCCCGCAACTGCCCCTCGAACTGCTCGATAATCGCCGCCCAACCCTGACGACTCGCATGCTGACGTGCATTGAGCCTTATGCACCTCAAGGTTTCGCGCTCCTCCAGCAACCACGCCGCTGCATCGCTGAACGCCTCTTCATCCCCTGGCATCGCCAGCACGCCGTTGTAGCCGTGGCGGATATGCTGCGCCGCCGCAGCCTGATCGTAAGCCACCACGCCCAGCCCCGAAGCCAATGCCTCAAGCACCACATTGCCGAAGGTTTCGGTCATGCTCGGAAACAGAAAAACATCCCCGGACGCATAGTGGCTGGCCAGGGCTTCGCCGCGTTGTGAACCGCAGAAAATCGCCCCGGGCAGTGCCTGCTCCAGCGACGCTCGTTGCGGGCCGTCGCCGACGATGATCAGTTTTATGTTTCGCTGTGGATAAGTCGCTGCCAGCGTGTCGAAACAGCGTTTGAGCAAGCCAAGATTTTTCTCCGGCGCCAAACGTCCTACGTGAATCAGCGCAATGTCTTTCTCGCCCAGGCCCCACTGTTCACGCAGCGATGGCAGGCGTTTGGTCGGGTGAAACAACTGGCTGTCGACCCCGCGAGACAACAACGCCAGGCGCTCGAAATGCCGGCGCTCCAGTTCCAGTCGCTGGCTGACGCTCGGCACCAGGGTCAGGGTCGAGCGATTGTGAAACCAGCGCAGGTAGTGAGTCAGCAGGCGGGTGAGCAAGCCGAGCCCGTACTGATTGGAGTACTGCTGGAAATTGGTGTGGAAGCCGCTGACCACCGAAATGCCCAGACGCCGTGCCGCGCGCAGCGCCGACAGGCCCAGCGGTCCTTCCGTGGCGATGTACAGCACGTCCGGGCGGTGACGTTTCCAGCGCCGCAGCAGCTTGTGCATCGACGACTGGCCCCATTGCAACCCCGGATACCCCGGCAACGGCCAGCCTCGGCACAGCAGCAATTCATCATCGCTGCCCAGTTGCTGATCGCAACCCTGCCGTGGCCGCACCAGTTCCACCTGATGCCCGCGCGCGCGCAAACCGTCGCACAAGCGGCCAAGGGTATTGGCCACGCCGTTGATTTCGGGAGGGAAAGTTTCAGTGATCAGGGTGATATGCAGAGCTGTCGTCATGACCTCAGTGTCGGCTGAGGCCGTGTCGTCGTTGTGGCATTTCGATGATGGATTTGTGACGAAGATTCCAGGGCGACGTACTCAATTTTTCGGTCGGCAGGTCGTTAGCCTTGGTCTACACATTTATCAGGGAAGCAACCGTGTCCGACAATGTTTATGCCCCGCCATTGGCCCCCCTTGAACGCGTCGTCGAGCAGCCTTGCGGTTTTTATGTCGTGTCGCCCGCCAAGCTCATGACGCTGGCCACGCTCACGTTCGGCCTCTATTTTTATTACTGGTCGTACAAGAACTGGAGCCTGTACAAGCGCGCCACGCAGGCGGATATCTGGCCGTGGGCACGGGGTCTGTTGTGCATTTTTTTCATTCACCAGTTGTACCGTCGTGCGAATGAAAAAATTCGTGGCGGCGGTCGCACCGTTGACTGGGACTTCGAGCAGTGGGCGACCGTTTTCATCGTATTGACGGTCGGTGCCAACCTGCTCGATGCCGTAGCAAGGCGCGTCGATGAATTCGCATTTCTGGGCGGTTGGTTGCTGTTGATGATCCCGTTGAGGGCCTTTGTCGTGAGCAAAGGGCAACCGATGATCAACTTAGCCGCCAATGATCCAGAGGGCCTGAGCAATTCACGCTTCAGCGCGTTGAATTATCTGTTCATGGTTCCGGGGGCGTTGCTTTGGGCACTGGCTCTTTTCGGCGTGTGGGTTATCCACCGTTGAATCACCCACAGGGCTGGAGGGCGCCTTTCAGCGCTGCTCCACCGTGATGGCTTCAGCGCCACGCTCCCTTACCCAAAACAACGTCGCACCCGCCACAGCTGCCGGCATCATCAAAATGTTGACCACCGGAATCAGCAACACCAGATAAACACTGCCGCCGAAACTCATGCTCTGCCAGCGTTTCTCGCGCAGCCAGGCGAGCATCTCGTTCCAGCCAAGCTTGTGGTTGTCCGCCGGGTAGTCGATGTACTGGATCGCCATCATCCACACCCCGAACAGCAGCCACAACGGCGCGGCGATGATGTTCACCACGGGGATGAACGAGAGGATGAACAGCCCGAGCGCCCGCGGCAGGAAGTAGCCGAGTTTGCGCATTTCCCGAGCCAGGGTGCGTGGGATCATGGCGATCAGTTCGCCCCAGCTGAAAGAGGGAAAGTCGTCGGTGCCGCGTACCACCACTTCGACTTTTTCCGCCAGGAAGCCATTGAACGGCGCGGCGATGACGTTGGCCAGCATGGTGAAGGTGAAGAACACCATCAACACTACCAGCACGACAAAGATCGGCCAGAGCACGTAACTGAGAAAACTCAGCCAGTCGGGCAGGGACGGCATCAGCGTATCGACCCACAGGCTGAATTGATGGCCGGCCAGATAGATCAATCCGACGAACAGCACCAGATTGATTGCCAGCGGCAACAACACGAACAAACGCAGGCTGGGACTCAGGACCAGCTTGAGGCCTTCGCGCAGGTATTGCGGGCCGGACAGAACAGGGGCGGGCATATCGTGCTCCGAGCAGAGGGGAAACGCGCCGACCTTACCGGCTTTGCCTGACGGGCGAAAGCGCGGTCGCAGCATCGACATCAACTGTAACAAAGGCGCCTATATATAAGCGGCAACCGGATAGAGACCGCCTATGAGCTGGATTGTTAAACCGTATTTCCTTAATCTTCGCCCCCTCGATACGCTGCACCCAATCTTTTTACAGGACTGTCGAGTTCAAGCCTTCCCCAAGTGCTTTCAACGGTCCTTTTTTATTCCCGCCGGCAACCCGGCGTTCCGCGCCAGGTGTTCCGGGCCGGTCAACAGGAGCAGGTCATGTCTGAAGTCCGTCATTCGCGAGTGATTATTCTCGGTTCCGGCCCTGCCGGTTACAGCGCAGCGGTCTATGCCGCCCGTGCCAACCTCAAGCCACTGCTGATCACCGGCATGCAGGCCGGCGGTCAACTGACCACCACCACCGAAGTCGACAACTGGCCGGGCGACGTCCACGGCCTGACCGGCCCGGCGCTGATGGAACGCATGAAAGAGCACGCCGAGCGCTTTGAAACCGAGATCGTTTTCGATCACATCAATGCCGTGGACTTCGCTGCCAAGCCCTACACCCTGACTGGCGACAGCGCGACCTACACCTGCGATGCCCTGATCATCGCCACCGGCGCCAGCGCTCGTTACCTTGGCCTGCCATCGGAAGAAGCGTTCATGGGCAAAGGCGTTTCGGCCTGCGCAACCTGCGACGGTTTCTTCTACCGCAACAAGCCAGTGGCCGTGGTCGGTGGCGGTAACACCGCTGTCGAAGAAGCGCTGTACCTGGCCAACATTGCCAGCACCGTGACCCTGATCCACCGTCGCGAAACCTTCCGCGCCGAGAAGATCCTGATCGACAAGCTCAATGCCCGCGTTGCCGAAGGCAAGATCATTCTGAAGCTGAATTCGAACCTGGACGAAGTCCTGGGCGACAACATGGGCGTGACCGGTGCTCGCCTGAAAAACAACGACGGCAGCTTCGACGAGCTGAAAGTCGACGGCGTGTTCATCGCCATCGGCCACACCCCGAACACCTCGTTGTTCGAAGGTCAGCTGACGTTGAAAGACGGCTACCTGGTGGTGCACGGCGGTCGTGAAGGCAATGCGACGGCGACCAACGTTGAGGGCATCTTCGCGGCCGGTGACGTGGCTGACCACGTTTACCGTCAGGCGATCACCTCGGCCGGCGCCGGTTGCATGGCGGCACTGGACACCGAGCGTTACCTCGACGGTCTGCAGAACGCTTCGTTCTGATTCTGTTGAAATGAAAAAACCGGCTTCGGCCGGTTTTTTTGTGCAGCTCATTTGGTTTTACCTGTAGGAGCTGGCTTGCTGGCGATCCAGACGACGCGGTGCTCCTGTCATACCGAGTCGACTGAATCGCCAGCAAGCCGGCTCCTACAGGGATCAGGTCAGCTTTTTCAGGCACGCCTCCAGGATGTCGAGGCCTTCTTCCAGCACCGCCGGCTCCGTGGTCAACGGCGCCAGCAGCCGGATGATGTGGCGCGACTTGCCGCTGGGCATCAGCAGCAACCCGGCTTCTCGCGCCAGGGCCAACAGTTGTGTCAGCTGCGCCGGGGCGGGTGTGCCGTCTGCGTTGGCCAGTTCTATGCCGCGCATGGCGCCGACACCGGTCAGGCGTCCGAGATAAGGGGAAACCTTGTTGGTGCGCCAGGCTTCATAGCGGCTGACGATCGTTTCTTCCTGCTGCGAACCCCAGGCGTGCAGGTTGGCGTCGGTCATTTCATCCAGCGTC
>Ga0255338_1005215_pt1 | contig 12252 bp, 6 predicted proteins | sample MeOH1_35cm_T4_19_FD_203715 | JGI IMG/M metagenome (GOLD analysis project Ga0255338, IMG submission 203715) | Sandy soil microbial communities from University of British Columbia, Vancouver, Canada - MeOH1_35cm_T4_195 | ecosystem: Engineered > Artificial ecosystem > Sand microcosm > Unclassified ... | reverse complement strand
ACTCCAGGCTCCGCCCGCCTTGGCCCGAGAGGGTCGCGAACACGCTCTCCACCGGGGCGGCATCCTTCCCGGCTACGGCAACTACGTATTCCCCGGCGCGGATGCGGCTCTCGTCCTGGTCCGCGGGACCGTCGGCGAGCACTTCCTTCACCAGGAGGCCCGGACCTTCGTGGCTCCAGTCGAACCAGAGGCCGAGCTGACCCGTCTCTCCTAGAATCTTGACGTCTGCACCGCGCGAGGCACCGGTGTGGGAAGCATTCAGCTCCCCGATCATCTCGGTCAACAGCAGGTGGAAGTCCTGGATGGTCACGCATTCGTCCACCACGGCGCGATAGCGGATGCGCACTCCGTTCCAATCCACGCCGTGCATCTTCGGGTCGTAGAAGCTGTCCCGCATCATCCGCCAGGCTTGATCGAACGCCTGGCGCTGCTGCTCGTTCAGGTCGAGCGAGGCAGCGGCGCGGAACGGTACCGGGGTCGGGGTGCCTCCCGAGCTTTCTACCCTCTGCACGAGGCCACTCCGACCGCTAAGCGTGTACATCGCCGTGCCGTCGCGGGTGAGACGGATCGTCCCCCCCACCCCTTCCGCCAATCTGGTGGCCGTGCCTCCTGTGAGTGGGACCGCGTAGAGCCCGCCTGCGGTGCTGAAGACCATGCGCGAGCCATCCGGCGCGAAGGCCATCGCGCCTTTGCTGCCGACCGGCTCGGAAACGAGCTGCCGCACCCGGCGTTCGATCCCGCTGGCGTCGATAGTCACCGGAAGGCTGACGCCGGAAGGGAGGGCCGCGTTGACGCTTGCCGCAGCCCCGGGGCTTTTGTGCCGGTCCAGGTCAACCGTATAGATCTCCATACTGCCGGAGCGAGAGGAAAGGAATGCCAGGCGCCGGCCGTCCGGACTCCAGGTTGGCTCCGTGTTGAAACCGTTCCACCGGGAGACGTTGATCTCTTCGCCGCCGCTCACCGGTCGCGCGTAGACGTTGGTGAGGGCGGCATAATCGCGGCGAGTGTAGGCCACCCAGCGGGAGTCCGGAGACCAGCGCGGCATGCCGAAGAAGGCCCCTTCCGCAACGACCTTCTCCGCGCCACCGGTAAGCGGCATGGTCACCAGTTGCCGCCCGTTTACGCCGCGCACGAAGAGGAGCTGTTGCCCGTCCGGCGAGATGACCGGAGCCGTATCCGGGTCCGGATCCGTGGACATCCGTCGCGTCAGCCCGGTTTCGATCTCGTAGAGGTAGACATCGACGTTGGCGTCCCGCTCCGAAACGTAACAGAGGCGCTTGCCATCCGGCGAGAAGCTGAAGTCATAGTCCTGAGCCTGGGTAGGCGTGATCCGTTTCGCGTCACCGCCCCCGGAGGAGACCAGGTAGATGTCCCCACCCAGCCCCAGTGCCAACTGCGAGCCGTCCGGTGACACCTCCAGCTCTCTCGCACCGTTGGTGAGCGTATTACTCTCTTCCCGCGGCTCATTTCGGACGGCGGCCGTAACCGTGAGGCGCATGGGCTCCGGCTTGCGGGCGGTCAGGTCCACGGACCAGAGGCTGAAATCCGTCTCGAACACCAGCGTCTTACCGTCTCGGGATATCGCCGGATAGTGGAGGTAGTGGCCGGCCACCTGCATGACCCGCACCGCTTTGCCACCGCCGGCGGGCTGCTTCCAAAGCCCGCCGGAGCCGTCTCGATCGGCGACATAATAGAGCCACTTGCCATCCGCGGAGTAGAGGGGCCACATCTCATTGCCGGTGGTGGCGGTCAACCGTTTTGGCACCGCGCTGCCGGTGAGCGAGACGCTGTACACGTCCGCATTAGCGCTCCCCCGATAACCTTTGCGAGCCCACCCCCCGGTGCCGCGATTGTAGACAATCCGGCCTCCGTCCGGCGAAAAGGCCGGGGCTGCCAACGGCACCTCGTCGCGCGTGATCTCCCGCAGCCGGCCGTCGTCCACTCCCAGGGTGTAGAGGATCGGCAGCCGGGAATCACGGGCGCTGTAGAAAGTCAGGCTTTTGCCATCTGGCGACCAGTCGCCCAGGAAGTCTTCGGCGGTATGGAAGGTGAGCTGCTGCGGGGTGCCGCCTTCGACCGGAATGGAGTAGAGGTCCGTGTTTCCCTTGGCGTCGCTGCAGAACGCCAGCATCTTGCCGTCTGGCGACCAACGCGGGCGACTGTCCCATCCGGGTAACTCCACAACGCGCCTGGCCTCCCCTCCGGCAGCCGGCACGATCCACAGGTCGCCACGGTAGGAGAAGGCGATGCGGGACCCGTCGGGAGATACGGCCGGGTAGCGAAGCGCGCGGATGACCCGCGGCATTGGGGCAGTAGCGGAGCTCTGCGCGGCGACCGCGCACGCGGTAAGCCCTACCAGGGGTGTGGCGATCAGTAGCAGTGGACGCATGGCAAGCTCACACGGACGGACAGATGAGGAAACGTAGGCGAGACTACCGTAGTCGTTCCGCCCTTTCTATTACTTCGCCTCCCGGCCAACAAAAGTGCAACCGCAGGCCAGCCGATCCCGTTGCGCCTCCCTTTGCCACCACTTGCAGTCGAGGCTATAGGTAGCTGGGACATCTGCAGCGGCGCCGATCAGCCCGAAACCGGGGACCAAGCCCTGTGTCAAAGGTGCTTAACCCCTCTTTCCGGAACGGTTTGCAGATGAGACATCCGGTTGCGTGCGATGAATTCCGGCGCCTCTCGCGGCGCGGAGCGCTCCAGGTAGGCGGTCTTTCCGCCCTGGGCCTCGGACTTTCCGACTACCTGCGGATGCAGTCCGCCACGGCTTCCACTCCGGACCCGGGGCGGACGCGCTCCCGGTCGTTCGGGGCAGCGGACTCGGTGATCATGCTCTGGCTCTCCGGGGGACCCAGTCACCTGGACATGTGGGACATGAAGCCCGAGGCGCCGGCTGAGGTGCGGGGCGAGTTCAAACCGATCAAGACGAACTTGCCCGGACTGGAGATCTCAGAGTTACTGCCGCGGATCGCCAAGCGCGCGGACCAGTTCACGATGCTGCGTGGCATCACCCACAACCGCGGAGAGCACGAAGGCGCCCACATCTGGCTGCTTACCGGCTACAAGCCGACCCGTCCGTTCTATGCACTGCATGACCCCAGCCAGGACCAACCAAGCCTCGGCTCCGTGGTCGCAAATGAGTTGGGATCCAAGACTGCGCTGCCTCCCTACGTCTGTGTGCCGGTGGTCTCCTACAATGGCTCCTTCAACGCCTTCCTGAACCGCCGGTGCGCGCCGTTCGAAGTGAACGGCGACCCTAATAAGGACAATTTCCAGGTTCGGGATCTCGGCCGAATCGCGGCACTGACGGACGACCGGTTCGACCGCCGTCGCCGGCTGCTCGGCCGCGTGGACGATCCGTTCAAGCAGTACGATCAGGTGGTCGAGAAGCTGGCGTCGAAGGATGAATATTACGCACAGGCCTACGACCTGGTCGGTTCGGCGAAGCTGCGAGGAGCCTTCGACCTATCCAAAGAGCCGAAGGAGTTGCGAGACGCCTACGGACGCAATGTCTTGGGACAGAGCACGCTGCTGGCGCGCCGCCTGATCGAGCACGGGTCCCGGTTCGTGACCATCGACACGACCTACTGGGGCATGTACTGGGACACTCACACCGACAACTTCAAGACCCTGCGCGACGGCTACGCGACCAACCTGGACGGCGCCTATTCCGCGCTGCTGGATGACATGAAGCAGCGCGGGATGCTGGACCGAACGCTGGTGCTCGTGATGAGCGAATTTGGCCGGACGCCCAAGATCAATGCTGCTGCCGGTCGCGACCACTGGCCGCCCTACAACGTAGCGCTGTTTGCCGGCGCCGGCATCAAGACGGCCCAGGTCATCGGCGCTTCTGACCGGGAGGGCGCCTACCCTGAAGGCACCGGCTACACCCCGGAAGACGTGGTCACCACCATCTACAACCTGCTGGGGATCGACGTAAGCAAGGAGTACCGGGACCATCTGGACCGGCCTTGGAGAATCGCCACCGGCCAGCCTCTGCCAGAACTGCTCCTGTAAGCACGGGCATGACACGAATTCGCCGGCCGGCAGCAGGTGAGCCTACGTGGGTAGTGACGCAATTCATTGCGTCCGGTCGCGGCTCAGCCGAGCAACGAACCGAGTCCCAGATTACTCATGGCTCGCCAGCAATGTTACTCCGCAGGTCGCTTCTCAAGTTATCCGGCCGATGAGGCGCTCGTCGGCCGGAAGATCGCGGCGCCGCGATCGGCGGGGCGCCAAAGTTTTGCCGAGGCGAGTAGCGGTTCGACTACCTCCCGAGCATGACCCACCTCCGTCGGCAAATGGCTGTCGGAGCCATAGGTCAGCGGTACGTTGGCTGCCAGGTACTGCTGCAGGAGTGCGCCCGCAGGAAACGGCTCCGGCCCACCCTTGCGAATCCCGGACGCATTGATCTCGACCGCTACGCCGGTCTCCGCCACGGCCGCGGCAGTCTCCCGGAACTCGCGGTGTAACATCTCTGCTTCGGGCGGCGGCCCGTAAGCAAGCAGACCGGTGGTATGCCCGAGAATATCGAAAAGCCCGCTCCGCGCGGATGCCCGCACTAGCCGGAAGTACTCGGCGTAATGACTTCCGGGATCCTGACAGTCTCGCCACCGGCGCGTGTCATAGATGTGCTGTCCATACACATAATGCACCGAACCGATCACGTAGTCGAACGGGTAGGGTGCGAGTGCCTCCCGGTAGACCTCGTCCCATCCTTCGAAGTAGTCCGCCTCCAGGCCCAGGCGCACCTGGATGCGGCCCGCGTACTTGTCACGCAGGGTGAGCACTTCGTCAACGTATCCGGCTAAATGACTCCGCGCCATCGCCGAACCGGTTTGCGGGTGATCACCCTCCAGCCAGTAGAGTGGAGCGTGATCTGAGATGCCGATCTCTTCCAAACGAAGCGCCACGGCGATCTGAATGTACTGTTCAACCGTACCCTGGGCGTGTCCGCAGCGATGGTGATGGGTGTGGTAGTCGAAAGTAATCACAGGGGAATTGTATAGCGGCTGTTCCCCGGCGAAAACCTTTGTTCAGGTTAAGGAACGCGGACGCAGTACTTCAAACCGGCTCCGCCTCCAGCCGCCTTCGGGCACGCCGCGTGGAGGCTGTTCGACCCACCTCGACAAGTCCGGCCGCTACCAGCACCAGACCCACCAGTGCGGGAAGCAAGAGCGCCAGCAGTGCCACGATTCCGAGCACTGGCTGAGCCGGTAATAGGCTGACCACGGCCCAGATCTCGGCGGCCAGCGCTCCCAGGAAGAAGAGCAGGATCGCGGCTGTCATCAAACTCGAGGAGAGGACCGAGTGCTTCTGGCGGAAGTCCTGATACAGCGCCCGAGCCAGCGAGAAAAACCCGAAGGTGATCGGGTTGGCAATGGACAGGAGCCGGTCTTCGTCGGCGGTGACCAGCAGGTAGCGGGCCGCGACCATATCATCTCGCGGCACTGCCTCCACCGGTTGAATACAGAGGGTCGTGTTGAAGCTGGCCTCGCCGGCGTCTCGATAGGAAAGGTTCCCCATCGCATCCAGCCGGTACACACGCCCCTTGTACTTCCGTGAAGGAAGGTCCAGGTAGCTAGTGCGGCGCAAGCGATGGAACTGCCCTTCGCCGAGCACGTCCAGCAGCAGCCGCTCGGCCCGGGCAGCCGGAGTTTCGTCGATCACTGCGGTTTAACCTAACCCGGCGGCGCCGGGCCCAATCGGAGGAGGATGGAAGACCTGGGACGGCACCCAGAGACACCCTACGGAGGGGCGAATCTTCCCTTCCGATACCGACCAATGCACTGCCCTTCTGCCTGGCTGCCACTGCAGGAAGTTGGCTTTGGCAGCGGACAATGGACGCGCGAAGTTAGCCTCCCCGCAACTGCGGGATCACCACGATCTCCCGGGCGCTCGGATCGAACACATGGAGACGCTCCCCGACGCCGTCCGGGCCAATGCGAAAGACGCCGCGGCCTTCTGTGAAAGCACGCTCGACCATCTCCTTCGCGCGCTCCATGGAAGCGGCATCCGCCTCGTTCCACGCTACTTGCGTATCGCCTTCGGAACACATCCACCGAATGACACCCATTGCTATTTCCCCAACACAGCCAACACGGTCAGCAGCCGTCGCCTTTCTTCCCGCCCCGGCTTCCCGGTTCTCACCGGTGACCTGGGATTGTGGCATCTGATTGCTGGGGAGCCCCTAGATGGCTGCTGACCGAGATTGGATTTCCGGAGTCAACTGGCGCCCAGGGCGTCCGACCGGTAAGGGTCGAAACACGGCGTCCTGTTAGCAATGAATACCCACTGTCAACGCAATCCAAGCGTAACATTCCGAGAAGCAAGCATTTGCCTGAGAAGCGCTTGTGCCGGAAGCACGATGCGCAGGATTTGTAATCCGGACTGCTTCCATCCTAGTCCCATTCTAAATCTTACTCTACCTCCACTGGCAGTCAGGCATGGTCACTTCGAACCGCAGTCACGCTGCTTCTCCGGGTCTTGCTGCCTCAGCGCTCTCTTGCTGTGCCGCAGGGGTGCCGGACGGGATACGGTTATGCAAGACACTAACATACGGGCTCGCGCCAGACGCTTGGATCTCCGGCTTTAAGTTCCTCGCCCTCTGTGGCTATCGCAGACGGTACGGGGGACTTGATCGGAGGTTGCAGTGCTGCCGCCAGAGCTCGAACGAACCAGTCAGGATTGGGACATGGCCATTGGAGCCGCCACCCGGAGCCCCTCTCTGCGCAGCGCGGTCGCCCGTGCGGAGACCGCCCAGCAGCTCGCCGACGTCTTTCGGCAAGAGCGGGAGCGACTAAAGAACGCTAACCTTCAGCACCCGCAGTCGGCGAGGGTCTGGCGGGCACTGTCCGACACTTCGGATTTAGTCATCCAGCGGATCTTTGCACTCTCGCTCCCGGCGGAGACAGCAGCTCGCGAGGCGACCCAGCCGCGCATCGCCGTGGTGGCCACGGGCGGATATGGCCGCCGAGAGCTGTGCCCCTTCTCCGACATCGATGTCACCTTCATCGTCAGCGAGGAGGAGGACGAGCATCTGGACACGACGGTCCGCCGCATGTTCCTGATGTTGATGGAGACGTTCAGTCAGCGCAGCGGGCTCAAGGTCGGCTATGGCTACCGGTCCTTCAGCGATGCTCCGCAACTGGACCATCAGACGCAGACCGCTCTGTTTGACACTCGCGTGATCGCGGGAAGCCACGGTCTGAAGGACCGCTTCCTGCTCGAAGTCTTCCGGCACATCTGGCCCGCGGCGTACGTCCGCCAGAAGGTGGCGGAGCGGCGGGAGATGCTGGAAAAGCACGGCGGCACCCTCTACCAGATTGAGCCAGAAGTGCGGGAAGGGCCCGGAGGGCTCCGAGACCTGCACCTGGCCGAATGGTTAGCTGCGGTCTCGTTCCCTTCTACCCGCGGCGACGTGTGGCGCCAACTCCAACGCCTCGGCGCCGTTTCTCGGCGAGACGTGCAGCAGGTAACCGTGGCTCGCGACTTCCTGCTCTCGGTTCGGTCCTGGATGCATTGGGAGACCAGCCGTCACGCCGATCTACTGGTGCGGGAGCGACAGGAGGGACTGGCGATTGCACTAGGGTTCCGGGACGATGATGAAGCTTCCCGGGTCGAGCGGTTCATGGAAGCTTATTACACTCACGTCGAGAACGTAAGCCGCGTGACCGCCTCCGTGATCGATCGCTGTTTAACCGAGCGCCTAAGCCTTACTGACGAGTTGGTCTGCTCTGGAGACGAAGTGCTGCCCGCCTACCCCTGGGTGAAGGTGGCTACTCCGCGCTTCCTGGTAGAGCTGTGCCAGCAATACCAGGAGCACGGTCTGCTGCCCGGCCATGAATTGCGGCGCATGATCGCGGAACACCTCGACAGCTGCCATGACTTGAGCACTGACCACGAGGCCGCGGACGACTTCGTAGGCTTACTCCGCGCGCCCTCCCCCGCACCGGCAGCAGCCCCCGCCCCCGGAGCACCAAGTGGCGTTTCGGGCATCCAGCCCGCGGGAAAGCCCGGCGTTCACCAGATCCTGCGCCTGATGGCAGACCTGGGCGTGCTGCAGCGACTCATTCCGGAGTTCGGGGTTGCCAATCGCCGCGTGCCCTTCGACCAGGTCCACCGGCATACCATCGGCTATCACTCGCTGGAGGTGGTGCGCTCCCTGGAAGTGCTTCGCACCACGACGGATGAACGATTGCTGGATTTCCGCCGCATCTGGGGCGAGGTACCCGCACCGGAACTGCTGTTCCTCGCAGGCTTTCTCCACGATATCGGCAAAATCGCCACGGGAACCGGCGGTCATGCGGAGCGCGGGGCGGAACTGGCGGAACGGGTCTGCCGGCGACTCCAGCTCGACGCGGACCCCACGGCGAAGGTCGTCACACTGGTTCGCCATCACCTGCTGATGTCCGAGACCGCCCAGTTGCGAGACCTCACTCTGGACAAGACGTTGCTTGACTTCACGCAGGTCATCGACTCGGTCGAACTGCTGAACATGCTGCAATTGCTCACCTATGCGGACATCGAAGCAACCGGCGTGATGTCACCCATGAAAATTCGCTTCCTGGAGGATCTCTACTACCGTTCCGAGGCGCTCCTGAGCGGCGCCGCGCCCACGCCGGGCCAGTCACCGGAGCAGGCACGCCGCTACCGCAGCCGGGTGACGCGGCGACTCTCCGGCTCCAGCCTCACGCCCGAACAGATCCGCGAACATACCGAGGAGATGCCGGTCTCGTATCTGCTCAATACGCGCCCGGAACAGATCGCGCTGCACATCCGGATGGTGGAGGCCCTGCGTAGCAACGGCCCCGTGGTCGAGTTCGAGAATGAACCCGGCGCACCCATTACCAGCATCCACCTCTGCTCCATGGAGCGCCCGGAACCCGGATTGCTAAGCCAGATTGCCGGTGTGCTTTACGCCCACGAGATCGCTGTTCACGGAGCTCAGGTCTTCACCCGCACCGAAGAGTCGCCCATTGCGCTCGATACGCTCTGGGCCGACTACCACGGTCGAGAGATCCCTCCGATGAAGCGATTGGAGCTGGAACAGGACCTTTGTGCGACGCTCAAAAGCGGGGACGTAGAGTCCGTAATCAACCGTTACCGGAAACAGCTTCCCGCCGCGATCCCGCCGCGGGTACGCTTCGACAACGAGCTCGCAGATTTGCACACGGTGGTGGAGATTGAAGCGGAAGACCAGCCGGCCCTGCTCTACCGGATTACCCGGTCGATGGCGGCGCTCGGCTGGAACATTCAGAGCGCCCGCATCTCCACCCGCGGCGACCGCGCGCGCGACGCCTTTTACGTCACCGATAGCTCGGGCAGCAAGCTCATTGATAGCGAGAGCGAGCTGGTGGATGCCTTCCTGGCAGAATTTGCACGCTAAGGCGGCATCCCCGTCTAACTAGTGCAGCCGGCCCCAGGTTCATTAGTCGGAAGGTTGCCCGGACTCCGGGTGTCAGGGGCTGTGAAAGTTCTGCGGTGAGCCCGGCGGCCTCGCAGTCTTGCGCGTCCTCCGCTCACCTCGCTGATGCATGGCGTCCCGCGCGGGACGCACCCGGTGGGTGGGCCAGAATCCGCCCGGCGGCCCATCGGGCCGGCAGACGGTCTCTCGGCCGCTGGAGAGAGCCTCAACCACCCCTGCGCACCCCTTTCTCTAGCTCTGGAGCGCCGCCCGCATGGCGGTATGCACCTTCCGGAACTGATATGCCGCGGCAAAGAGCTGCCCTTCGCACGCAATCTTCTGTGCCCCGCGGAGCTGCCAGCGCACGTAGCCCAGCACGCCACGTAGAAACCCGAAGACCGTCTCCACCGCGTCCCCACGCCGGTGATACCGCGTGACGTGGTCTGGCTCCCGGAACCGCTTCCGCAACTCGCCGAGCAGTTCGTGGTGCACCCCCATCGCGAGCGTGCGGTATTCCGTCTCCACCTGCACCAGGCAGTCCGCCGCCAGGGGACAACCGGTGCACGGCCGCGCGGCTTTGTACAGCCGGACTTCCTGTCCCTTCCGATGACGCTGGCGCTCGAACCGCAGGAGGTTGCCTTCCGGACAGCGGTAGAGATCTGCCGCCGCGTCATAAGTGAAGGGCACCTGGCCGCCGCGACGCGCGCGACACGTCCCGATCTCCTGGCTCCGGTGCAGGTCTCCCGCGGTTTGACTGTCCGGAATACAGGTATCGATCCCCGCTTGGGCTAACGCCGCTACCGCGTCTCCCGTGTAATAGCCACTGTCCGCGTCCACCGCCTGAATGCCCGCCGGTTCCTGGAGTTCGGCAGCGGCGAGGAGCGGCGCCAGCCGCTCTTGATCAGTATTGGCCTGCGTCGTTAAGGCCGCCACGAGCAGTCCCGCATCGACCGCGATCTCCCAGGCGTGGCCTTCCCGCACGTGGCGTTCGCGCCCCAGGGGCATCATGCGGGCGTCGGGGTCCGTGAGCCCCAGGTGTTTGCGCCCGTCTGCCTCGGCGGCGGCGAGGGCGCGCAGCGCTTGTTGCACCCGGGCGAGCATCCGCAAGGTCATGGGGCTGACCTCCGGGTCCGTGGGGTCCGCGGGAGGGACCTCCGGCGTCGCCCGCGCGGGCACGTCCTCCAACGGGAGGGTCGCCGAAACCGACGGGGCGGTCGGCGCTGCGGTCGGCTCTCCGGTGGGGTGCCCCCCGGCGGGCCGAGACGGCGCCGGGGAGGAGGCTGCCCCGCGCATCCGGCGGAGGATCTCGCGCATGTGCTCGTGCGGCACGACGGTGCCCAGGCGGGTCCCGCGCGCGCCCCCGGCGGCGGCCTCCGCGTCGGCGGCCTCCGCGGTCGCCGCTTCGGCCAGGATGCGCTCGAGTTCGGCGCGCATCGCCGCGAACTCCTCCCTCCGGAGCACGGCCTCGGGACCCACGTCAGCCCGGAGGCGGGAACTGTCCACCACCACGCGCCCCACCCGCGTGAGGCCCACGGCGGCGGCGATGGCAAAGAGGCCTTCCCAGACGGCCTGGAGCAACTCCCCTTGCTCGGTGCGGGCGGTGCAGAGGGTGCGGTAGGACGGCGTGTCCCCGCGGGTGAGATAGAGGAAAGGGAGGCTTTCGTCACAGGCCTGCTCCAGCCGCCGGGAGCTCCGGATGCCGGTGCTGTAGCCGTAGATCAGCACCTTAACGCAGAGGCGGGGATCATAAGGCGGCTGCCCGACGCCGGGAGCCCGGCGGGGCGGGATGACCGTTTCCTCCACGACCTGCTCGACGAGCCGGGCGAGGTGATCGGGAGGGAGATCCCGGACCGGATCGTAACCGAAGAGCAGCGGCTGCGGCGGGTAGTAGGGGCGGTAGCTCATGTCAGGGCCTCGGCCAGGAGCGGACCGGCCAACTACCCGTTAGATTCACCGCAACCCCGGGACAATCCTTAGCGCCCGGCGGCAATCTCATGAATACTTTCACAGCCCCTGTCAGCCCGGCACCGCCTCTTGAGGACGTACCGGCAATCGAATGGTTTGGCCCGGATTACTCCGGGCGTCCGGGCCAAACCATTCGACTACGCTGCTTGAAGCGGGGTGTTTTACGTCAGAGCTCCCGGCGGCCCTCCAGGGCCTGGATTAGAGTAGCCTGGTCCGCGTAGTCCATATCCCCGCCTACGGGTAGCCCAAAGGCGATCTTGGTAACCTTGACCCCGAACGGCTTGATGAGGCGAGCCAGGTACATCGCGGTGGTATCCCCTTCCACCGTAGGGTTGGTGGCGAGGATCACTTCCCGCACCTGGCCGTCTTGAAGGCGCTCGATGAGCTCGCGGACGCGGAGCATCTCCGGCCCAATCCCCTCCATCGGAGAGATCACCCCGCCCAGGACGTGGTATCCGCCGGTGAACTCGTTCGTGCGCTCCATCGCCAGGAGATCGCGCGGCTCCGCGATGACGCACAGAATACTGCGGTCCCTGCGGTCGTTGCGGCAGACGTCACAGACGGGTTGGTCGGTAAAGTTGAAGCAAACGCGGCAGGTGCCAATCCGCTCCTTCACCTCGATGATCGATTCGGCCAGTTGGCGCGCTTCGTCATCCGGGATACGGAGCAAGTAAAATGCGAGCCGCTGCGCCGACTTCGGCCCGATTCCCGGCAGCTTCTCCAGTTCACCCACCAGTCGCGCCAGGGGCTTTGCGTAATGCATCGTGGTCCTCGTTTCTTCCCAATCAGTTTCCGTAATATCCAGTTCAGAGTCGTGTGCCTCACCACCAAGTTCCCGGGAAACAACTACGGCCGACGCGTCGAGGACGCGTCGGCGG
>Ga0255338_1005214_pt1 | contig 12252 bp, 12 predicted proteins | sample MeOH1_35cm_T4_19_FD_203715 | JGI IMG/M metagenome (GOLD analysis project Ga0255338, IMG submission 203715) | Sandy soil microbial communities from University of British Columbia, Vancouver, Canada - MeOH1_35cm_T4_195 | ecosystem: Engineered > Artificial ecosystem > Sand microcosm > Unclassified ... | reverse complement strand
CTGGGCGACGAAGCCGGGAAAGTCCACCTCGTTGACCAGCGCGCCGGTGCGCCCGGCCAGCGCCTCGGTCGGCGGCAGCTTGGGCGTGGCCGGGGTCGCGGTGGCCGGCGCAACGGGTTGCGCGCCCCCGGGCGGACGCGCGCCGCCCGGCAGCCCCGGCAGCGGCAGCCCGGGCAGGCCGGCGAGGGCCTGCGCCGGCACGCCCGGTTCATCGGCGAAACCGATGCGCGCGGGCGGCGGCGGGGCGGGACGGGCTTGCATGGCGCGCGGCGCTTCCTGCGCTCACAGGAAGGTGAACTGCGTCCAGTCGCCCTGCAGGTTGTAGCTGCCGTTGGCGAACAGGTGGACGATGCGGTAGGCCAGGCGGTCCGAACCGACCACCGCGCTGAAGCGGTAGTCGAGGCGGATGCGCAGCGCGGCGAACTGCGGGTTGTTGCGCGGATAGACGATGTTGTCGTCCATGATCTGCGCCTTCACGTGCAGGCCCCAGCCCACGGCGTCGTTGGTGGCGACATTGGAGATCTGCACGTTGCCCAGCGAGGTTCCGTTGTGCTGCCAGGCGATCTCGAAGCCGGCGCTGATCTCGTCGACGCCGCCGACGTCGAACTTGGGCCAGTCGGTCAGGCGGATCGCCGGCCCGTCCTGGAACGGCGCGGGAGTGGCGGGCGCCTGGTCGTTCGGATGCTTCAGGCCGCGCATCTGGTCCAGCTCCCAGGTGATGTCGCCGCTGTTGTTCATCACCCGCGTCATGGTGGCGCCGACGATGGTGCTGACGATGGGCACCACCACGGGCGCGGCCAGGGCCTCGGATTCGGGCTGCTGGATGCGCGGCGCGGGCGCCGGTTGCGCGCGGCCGGCGGGGTCCTGCGCCGGCGCGGCCTCGCGCGAAGGTGCGGCGGCGGGCGCGGGTGCGGCGTCCTGGCCCTGCGCCTGTGCGACCGCCTGCTTCGCCGGCTCGTCCGGGGGCGGGTAGCCGTCGTCCTCGGGCTCCACCTCGCTTGCCAGGCTCAGCGCGAAGGGCGCGGCGGCGACGGCACGCCGGCCGGCCGGCACCCGCTCGGCGTGCAGGATCTGGTACTGCAGGTGGCCGCCCGAATTGCCGACCCGGCCTTCGTACAGGCGCAGGAACTCGGCGAAGGGCAGCTTGATGCGGCCGGCGGTGTCGGGCCACGGGTCGTGCAGGTACATCACGGTGTCGGAACCATCGGCCGCGCCGCCGCTGGTCATGCCCACCAGCACGCGCGCGTGGCCGCCGCTGCCCGGCGACCAGTTCATGTCGAGGTAGATCGGGCCGCTGTCGGCCAGCATCTGCCGCCACGCGGCGATGGTGTAGGAGGCCGGCGGCTCGGGCACCAGGTTCCACGCATCGGCCAGCGGCCGGCGCTCGGAGGGGAACAGGCCGCGCTTGTAGGCATCGAACACCGGCACCTTGGAGGCGATGCTCGAGTCGGAGATCGAGACCTGGTCGCGCCAGCTCACGATCATCGCGGCGGCGGCGGCCCAGCAGGAGGCGTTGCTGGTCTGCTGGTACAGCGGCACGTCGCCCCAGTGCAGCGAGAAGCTCGCGGCGCTCGCCTGCGGTGCGCCCAGGGCGTCGGCCAGACCGAGCTGGATGCCCAGCGGCACGTCCTCCGCCTTCAGGTGGCCGACGTAGGAGAGGTTGCCGCGCGCGATCTGCACCACCTGGTCGGGCGTGCTCTGGCCCGGGCGTGCGGCGGCCAGCGGAATGCCGGCGCGCTCGAAGGCTTCCAGCACCAGCTCCGAGCAGTACACGGCGCCGGCCTGGCCGACCTCCACGTGGAGCCGGCGGCCGATCGCGTCGATCACCGCGGCCGGCACCGGATTGAGGAGGCGGTAGCCCTGGTAGGCGGCGCCGGCGTAGTTGTAGGCGTTGCCGATGCGGGTGCGCGCATAGGCCACGACCTGCGCCGCGTGCGCCGCATCGAGGCGCGGATGGCGGTAGGCCACCGCGAGGATCGCGTCGTCGATGGCGGCGGCCAGCGTCGTTTCGCGCACGCCGGAACCGATCGCCTCGATCACCTTGCCGTCGCCGACGTACAGCATCACGTGGCTCACCGGCGAGAAGGTGCCGAGCCGGATCGCGCGCGAGACGAACTGGCGCGTGGTGGAGACGATGATGTCGGCCGGCTGCAGCGCCGAGGTGCCGATCGAGCGGCCGCCGGCGCCGGGGTCGAGCGGGATCGCCAGGGCTTCGGCCACCTCGGCGTCCTCGACTTCCATCGCGTTGGACTGGCCCCATTCGGCGGCACGCGCGCGGATCCAGGCGATCTTGGCGTCGGTGAGGCGGCAGCCCTTGTTGGTGACATCGTCGCCGCCGGCGACGTGCACGCCCACCAGGTGCGCGCGCGGCGTGCTGCCGCCCTGGATCCAGTACACCGGCGAGCCGCTGTTGCCCGGCAGGGTCTGGATGTCGTAGGTGAAGGTCTCGTCCTGCACCGTGCGCACCGCGCCGCCGTGCAGGTGCTGCTTGCGCGTATCGATGCTGCGCGAGACGAGGCGGCTGACGAGGTCGCTCTGGCGCGAGCGCACCGAGTAGCCGCACACGGCCACGCCTTCGGGGCGCGACTCGCGCAGCTCCTCCAGCAGGTTGAACCAGCGGCCGTTGGGTGCGGCATTGGGCGTCTTGACGATGGCGAAGTCGAAGTCGCGGCTGTTGGCGCGGTAGCGGTCGTGCTTGCGCCAGTTGCTGCTGGCCACCGTGAAGCGGCCGAAGGGTTCGTGCGCGGTGTCGACGCCTTGCCCGTTCTTGCCCGGCACGAACACGAGGCTGTTCATGCCGTCGACCACGTGGGCGGCCGTGAGCAGCAGGTTGCGGCCGATGAAGAAGGCGGTGCCCTGTTCGGCCTCGGGCCCCTGCGCGGGATCGAACACCTGGCAGATCGCGCTGTGCGGGAAGCCCCGCGTGTCGGGCACGCCGGCGAACCACTGCACGCTCTCGGCGAAGAAGCGCAGCTGCTCGGCGAGGCCGCCGTTGTAGTCCTTCAGCAGCAGGTCGAGCGCGCTGGCGGAGGGTTCGGATTGCGCTTCGGGGAAGGCGCCGAAGCCGTCGTCGTAGGCCGCCGCGGCGACGACCGGTGCGGCGGGTGCGGCGGGCGTGGAGGACGGGGCCGGCGCCGTGACGATGGGCGCGCTGCGGCCCGCGGGCGTGGCGGCGGGCGTGGGCGTGGTGGCCGAGGGCGCCGGCTGCGCGCCGTCGGCGCCGCGCGAGTTGTCGCCGCCCCAGTCGAGGCTGGGATCGCGCCCGTTCGCCTGGCCGTAGGGCGAGGCCGCCTGCGGCAGCAGCGAGCGGCGCAGGCCGCGCTCGGTGAGCTGGCGGATGCTCACGTACATCGAGCTGTCGCTGGGCGCCTGCACGAAGTCCGGCGCGCCGCGCGTGTTCTCCTTGTACGTGGCGAGGCCGAAGTACAGGCGCGGCTGGCCGACGAAGTTGCCCAGCACGTCGGGCGGCACCAGGTACACCGCCTCGCCGCGGCGGGCGCGGATCACCCCGTTGGCGCGGCTTGAATAGAAGTTGGCGCGCGCGCGGCGGCCCTTGTTCTCCGGCCGGAACAGGTTCGGATCGGTCGCCACCGCCACCTCGAACAGCGGGCTCTCGGTGCGCACGGTGAAGCCCAGCACGCTGAAGCGGTCGTCGATGCTGTCGCGGTTGGCCTGGATTCGGGGCATGGCGCTCTCCTGGATGGGCGTGCGGGATGGGGGTCAGCGGCCGGCGCGGGGCGGCTTGCGGGGGGCCGCGGCGCTTGCGGCAGGCGCGGTGGATGCGGTGGACGCCGTAGATGCGGTGACGGGCGACGCGGCCGTCCGGATGGGAGCGGGCGACAGCCCCGTCACATCGTCCATGCGTTCCCAGAAACGGCTGGGCTCCTCGATCCCGAGGCGCAGCAGGTGGGGCGTCATGAAGGCGATCACGGCATCCAGCTCCGTAAAGAAACTCCGTTCCCCGCTCGCGACGTGCTCGATCGAACCGCGCCAGGCCCGCACCACGCCCGGCGCCTCGCCGCTTTCGCACCAGACGCGCACGATGAAGGCGGCGCTTCGGTCTTCCAGCAAGGGCATGGCCTCATTCCGGCTGCGGGCGCTTGGCGCGCGGTTGGCGGTGATGCAGGCGAGTCTCGTCGCCGCGCATCACGGGGCGGTCACGCGGGCATCACACCGCAATCACACGGTTTGCGGATGAGCGGCGGCCAGCGCGGCCGTTCTCCAGCCGTGCCTTGACCGCCCGCAAGGACACGGGATCTCTTATCATCTACCGATCGGTCGGCAATAAATCCGGCCCGCGAGGAGTTGCGCATGTACACCCAGGCGATGGACACGCAAGGCCAGGAGCCGGACGCCCGCAAGCCGGTGCGATCCGCCGCAGACCTGCAGCGCGAGGAACAGTTCGAAGCGCGCATCGCCGCCGGCGAATTCGTCGAGCCCAAGGACTGGATGCCGGAGCACTACCGCAAGACGCTGGTGCGGCAGATCTCGCAGCACGCGCATTCGGAGATCGTGGGCATGCTGCCCGAGGGCAACTGGATCACGCGCGCGCCCACGCTCAAGCGCAAGGCCATCCTGCTGGCCAAGGTGCAGGACGAGGGCGGCCACGGCCTGTATCTCTATTCCGCCGCCGAGACCCTGGGCAGCTCGCGCGACCAGATGATCGAGGCGCTGCACAGCGGCCGCGCCAAGTACAGCTCGATCTTCAACTACCCGACGCTTACCTGGGCCGACGTGGGCGTGATCGGCTGGCTGGTGGACGGCGCGGCGATCATGAACCAGGTGCCGATCTGCCGCTGCTCCTACGGGCCTTACGCGCGCGCCATGATCCGCATCTGCAAGGAGGAGAGCTTCCACCAGCGGCAGGGCTTCGAGAGCCTGCTGACGATGATGGACCAGGGCACCGAGGCGCAGCGCGCGCTGGTGCAGGACGCGGTGGACCGCTGGTGGTGGCCCTCGATCATGATGTTCGGCCCGCCCGACGACCAGTCGCCCAACACGGCGCAATCGATGCGCTGGGGCATCAAGCGGGTCTCCAACGACGAACTGCGGCAGCGCTTCGTCGACGCCGCGGCCGAACAGGCCAAGGTGCTGGGCGTCACCTTGCCCGACCCCGAACTGAAGTGGAACGAGGAGAGGCAGCAGCACGACTTCGGCGCGATCGATTGGGACGAGTTCTGGCGCGTGATCGCCGGCAACGGTCCCTGCAACCGCGAGCGCCTGGCCGCGCGCGTGCAGGCGTGGGAAGAGGGCGCGTGGGTGCGCGAGGCGGCGCTGGAATTCGCGCGCAAGCGGGCGGGCGAAGCGAAGGCTGCGTAGGACGAACTACGAACTACCGGACGCAGAGGGCGCAAAGGGTACGCAGAGGACGCAAAAGAATCCTTCGAATGGGTGTCCTTTTTTGCGCCCTCTGCGTACCCTTTGCGTCCTCTGCGTCCGGATATTGGCTGTTGAAGGAACGACATGACCGACGTGAAGCATGAGTGGCCGCTGTGGGAGGTCTTCATCCGCAGCCGCTCCGGCCTCGACCACAAGCACTGCGGCAGCCTGCATGCCGCCGACGCGAAGATGGCGATCCAGATGGCGCGCGACGTCTACACGCGGCGGCAGGAAGGCACCAGCGTGTGGGTGGTGCGCAGCGACCAGATTGTCGCCAGCGACCCGGCCGAGAAGTCCATGTACTTCGATCCGATGGAAGACAAGGTGTACCGCCACCCGACCTTCTACCAGCTGCCCGACTCCGTGGACCACATGTGATGCAGGCTTCCATCCGCATCGGCGAACAGCCGCAAGTGCAGTACCTGCTGCGCATCGGCGACAGCGCGCTGGTCATGGCCCAGCGCCTGGGCGAATGGACCGGCCACGCGCCCGTGCTGGAGGAGGACATCGCCCTGGCCAACATGGCGCTGGACCTGCTGGGGCAGTGCCGCGCCGTGCTGGCGCATGCCGGCGCCGTCGAAGGGGCGGGCCACGACGAGGACCAGCTCGCCTTCCTGCGCGAGGAGCGCGACTACCGCAACGTCACGCTGGTGGAGCTGCCGCGCGGCGACTTCGCCTTCACGGTGGTGCGCAACACCATGATGGCCACCTTCTTCAAGCTGCTGTGGGAGCGCCTCGGCGCCTCGGCCGACACCGAGCTCGCCGCCATCGCCGGCAAGGCGGTGAAGGAAGCGCGCTACCACCAGCAGCATGCGGCCGACTGGCTGGTGCGCCTGGCCGGCGGCACGGAGGAATCGCGCCGCCGCAGCGAGAAGGCCGTGGCCGGACTGTGGCCCTACCACGCCGAGCTGTTCGACGGCGATGCGGTGGACGAGCAGGCGGCGGACAGCGGCCTCGGCCCGCGCTGGAGCGAGCTGCGCGAGCCCTGGCTGGGCGAAATGACGCAGGTGCTCGAGGAGGCCGGCCTCGCCATGCCGCCAGTCACGCCCTTTCTCAGCACCGGCAAGCGCGGCATCCACAGCGAGCACATGGGCCCCCTCCTGGCCGAGATGCAGTACCTGCAGCGCGCCTATCCGGGAGGCGTGTGGTGACGCGCACCGAGCGCGCCTGGCAGGTGCTGGCCGGCGTGCCGGATCCGGAGGTGCCGGTGCTGTCGGTGCGCGACCTCGGCATCGTGCGCGACGTGATCGACCATGGAGAGGAACTCGAGGTCGTGCTCACGCCGACGTATTCAGGCTGCCCCGCCACCGAGGCGATCGAACAAGGCGTGCTCTGCGCCCTGGAATCGCAAGGCCTCGGCCCGGCCCGCGCGACCTTGCGCCGCGCCCCGGCCTGGACCACCGACTGGATGAGCGAAGAGGGCAAGCGCAAGCTCGCCGAATACGGCATCGCACCGCCCGCCCGCGTCGAGCCCGCGCAGGCGGGAGTCCAGGCCATCCGCATCTTCCGGCGCGCTCCCGACCCCATCGCCTGCCCCCGCTGCGGCAGCCGCAACACCGAGCGCCTCTCGTCCTTCGGTTCCACCGCCTGCAAGTCGCTGCACCGCTGCCTGGACTGCCGCGAGCCGTTCGAACACTTCAAGCCGATCTAGGAATGTCGATGCCCACGTTTGCGGCTGCGCCGCTGCACTGCCCCCCGAGGGGGCGCATGCCGCCTTGGGGCGGCCCGGCGGCGGCATGACCGCCCTGTTCCACCCGCTGCGCGTGCGCGCGATCCAGCCCGACACGGACGAGGCGGTGATCGTGTCCTTCGAGGTGCCGCCGCAGCTGCGGCCCGTGTTCGGCTTCACCCAGGGCCAGTACCTCACCTTGCGGCGCGAGATCGAGGGCCAGGACCTGCGCCGCTCCTATTCGATCTGCGCCGGCGTCGACGAGGGCGAGCTGCGCGTGGGCGTGCGCAAGGTCGCGGGCGGGGTATTTTCCAACTGGATCAACGAGCACCTGAAACCGGGCGACACGATCCAGGCGATGGCGCCGCAGGGCCGCTTCTTCGTGCCGATCGAACCCGGGGCGCAGCGCCACCACCTGGGCATCGCGGGCGGCAGCGGCATCACGCCGATCCTGTCGATCATGAAGACGGTGCTGGCGCGCGAGCCCGCCAGCCGCTTCACGCTGATCTACGGCAACCGCAAGCTGCGCTCCACCATGTTCAAGGAGGAGCTGGACGACCTGAAGGACCGCTACCTCACGCGGCTCGTGATCCACCACGTGTTCTCCGACGAGCACACCGAGTCGGACCTGAACATGGGGGTGATGAACCGCGCCAAGCTCGCCGAATTCCTGCAGGCGCTGGTGCCGGCGCAGGGCGTCGCCCACGCCTACATCTGCGGCCCGTTCCAGATGAACGACGAGGCCGAGGCCGCGCTGCTCGCCGCCGGCGTACCCGAGGAGCGCATCCACATCGAGCGCTTCGGCATCGCGCACAAGCCCGGCGGCCAGGTCGGGGCCGTGCTGCACCAGTCGCATGCCAGCGATGCCGCCAAGGCGCGCATCGCGATCGTGCGCGACGGCCTGCAGCGCGAGTTCCTGTTCTCGCGCGAGCAGCCCAGCATCCTCGATGCGGCTTCGGCGGCCGGGCTGGAAGTGCCGTACTCCTGCACCTCCGGCGTCTGCGGCACCTGCCGCGCCAAGCTGGTCGAAGGCCAGGTGCGCATGGAGCGCAACTTCGCGCTGGACAAGAAGGAGGTGGCGGCCGGCTACGTGCTGACCTGCCAGGCCCATCCGCTCACCGATCGGGTGGTGCTTTCCTTCGACGAGCGCTGAGGCCTGGATGCTGACCCCCACGCTTGTCACTTCGTGTACTGCGCTGCCCCTCAAGGGGGCTTCAGCCGCCTTGGGGCGGCCCGGCGGCGGCTGACGATGGGCCGCGGACGCCATGCCGGCTACGACGGGCAGCGCGAGATGATCCTCGCGCGCGCCGCCGCCCTGTTCGCGCGCGGCGGCTATCCGGGCACCTCGATGAACCAGGTGGCCGAGGCCTGCGGGCTGTCGAAGGCCACGCTGTACCACTACCACCGCGACAAGTACGAGCTGCTGGTGAACATCGCCGAAGGGCACGTCACGCGGCTGCAGGGCATCGTCGGCGCGGCGCTGGCGCAGGAGGCCACGCCCGCGGGGCAGCTGCGCAGCCTGATCGGGCGGCTGGTGGAGGAATACGCGAACGCGCAGGACGCGCAGCGCGTGCTGACCGACGACGTGAAGTTCCTCGACACGGCCGACCGCGAGCGCATCCTCGGCAAGGAGCGCGAGGTGGTCGCCGCCTTCGCGCGCGTGGTGGCCGCCTTGCGCCCCGACCTGCAGCACGCCGCCATGAGCAAGCCGCTCACGATGCTGCTGTTCGGGATGGTGAACTGGATGTTCACGTGGATGAAGGCGGACGGCCCGCTCGCCTATGAGGACATGGCGCCGGTGGTTGCCGACCTGTTCCTGGGCGGGCTGCAGGCGGTGTCGGTGCCGGCCGCGAGCGCCGCCCTCGCGTAGCGGCCCGCGCGCCTCAGCCCCTTTCCTCCTGCCGCCGGCAGGCCTGCACGATGAGTTCCATCTCGTCGGGGTTCAGGTCGGACACGAGCTGGTGCGCCATGCCGCCGCGGCTCCATTGGGCGATCCGGATCCCGTTCACGGTCGTCACCTTCACCGCGCCATCGGATTGTTTCGTCGGCCAGATGTAGTGGTCGACGAGGTGCTTGCCGTGCTGGTAGACGATCACGGCCACCCGGCGCCCGTTCACGTAATCGACCCGGCCGCCGAGGATGGTCGTCCCGGGGGCATCGAGGGGCCGCACCGGCGGCGAGTAATCGAGCTGGGTGGCGAACCAGGGCTTGACGGTGTGCTGGTCCGACGAGGCCACGTCGATCGAGCGCTGCGCCATGGTGGCGCGCACATGGCTCGCGACGAGCTCCTGCTGCAGCCGCTCGTCCTCGCCGGCGCGCAGCAGCAGCACGTTGACCGTGACGGTGGCGAAGGTCGCCAGCGCGAGACTCGCGACGAGGGGGCGCAAACCGAGCCATCCGGCCACCGCCGCACCCAGCCGCGCAGGCCAGCGACGCCGGGCCGCAGGCGTCGCCGCGGAGCCCCGCCTGGCCAGCGCGGCCACGCGTGCGCGCAGGTCGGCCGGTGCCCGGTGGTATTCCGCCTGGGTGCGCAAGGTCGCGGACAGGCGCTGCAGATCGTCGACGCGGGAACGCAGCTCGCCGTCGAGCCTCAGGCGTTCCTCGAAGCGAAGTTGCGCCGCCAGGTCCATTTCGCCGTCGACGTAGGCGTTCACCTGGAGTCTTTCCGATTCAGCGTGCATCTGCCGCCTCCCTGTTCCTGGTGCCGACCACCTGCTGCAGCTGCGGCCGCAACTCCCCGGTCAGGACCTTGCGCAACAGCTCGCGCCCGCGCGCCAGCCGCGACATCACGGTGCCCACCGGGATGTCCGCGATGCGCGCGATGTCCTTGTACGACAGGTCCTCCAGCTCGCGCAGCACGATCACTTCCCGGTAGGCGACGGGGATCGTGGCCAGGGCCCAGGCGATCTGCGCCCGTTCCGCATTGCGTGCGGCGACGGCCTGCGGTTCGTCCGCCGCCGGCGCCGGCACCTCGCGCCAGCTTTCCCCGGCATCGTCCAGCGCCACGACTTCCGCGGGGCGGTTGCGTTCCAGCCAGGAGTAGCAGGTGTGCCGGACGATCTGCAACAGCCACGGCCGCGCGTTCTCGCCGCGCATCGCGTGGAAGTAGCGCAGCGCGCGCAGCATCGCCTCCTGCACCACGTCGCTCGCATCGTGGTCGTTGCGCGTCAGCCAGCGCGCCAGGTTGTACGCCGCATCGAGGTGCGGCAGCACCATGCGCTCGAACCTGCGCCGCTCTTCATCTTCGCCCACGGGAGCTCCTTGTCTCGTGCTGTCTGTACCGCGGCGCGGGCCGGCCTATTCCCGCCCGGCGGCGGCTCCGGGCGACCCGCCGACCAACGGCGGCAAAGCGGGCGGGGGGAATAAGCCGCCCCGCCATCCGGTCATGCAACCGGGGCGGCAAGCACGCGCACCCACAACCCTCGATCAGGAGCTTTTTCATGGATCCAGTCAACCGAAGGAAATTCCTGCGCCTGTCCGCCTACGGCGGCGTCGTGTTCAGTTCCGGCCTTCCCCTCGCCCGGGCGCAGGACGGCATGAAGGCCGAGGACGAGTTCTATTTCGTCCAGCTTTCGGATACCCACTGGGGCTACCGCGGCGATGCCAACCCGGACGCCACCGTCACCTTGCCGAAGGCGATCGACGCGGTCAACGCGCTGCCCGTGCAGCCGGATTTCGTGGTGTTCACGGGCGACCTGACGCACACGACCGACGATCCGCGGGAGCGGCGCAAGCGCATGTCGGAGTTCCGGGACCGGGCGGCCCGCCTGCGCGTCGCGAGCGTGCGCTTCCTGGCGGGCGAGCACGACGCCGCGCTGGACCAGGGCCGCGCGTTCCAGGAGTTCTTCGGCCCCAGCCGCTACACCTTCGACCACAAGGGAGTCCACTTCATCGCGCTCGACAACGTCAGCGACCCCGCGGCGCGCCTCGGCGACGAACAGCTTGCCTGGCTGGCCGCGGACATCGAACGCCTGCCGATGGACGCGCGCATCGTCGTGCTGGCGCACCGGCCGCTGTTCGACCTCTACCCGCAGTGGGACTGGGCCACGCGCGACGGCGCGAAGGCGGTCGAGATCCTCATGGCGCGCCCCAACGTGACGGTGTTCTACGGCCACATCCACCAGGAACACCACCACGCCACCGGGCACATCGCGCATCACTCGGCCCGCTCGCTGATCTTTCCCCTGCCGGCGCCGGGCTCGCAAGCCAAGCGGGTCCCGCTGCCCTGGGACGCGGCGCACCCGTACGCGGGGCTGGGCTTCCGCGAAGTGGAGGCGCAGCGCAAGCAGCCTGCCTGCGAGCTGGTCGAATTCCCCGTCGTGAAGGCCTGAACATGAATGCTTTCCTTCATCGGCGCCGGGCGTTGCTGGGCGGGGCCGCGGCCTTCGCGCTGGCGGGCGGGGCTGGCCTCGCGCTCACTCCCGCCGCTGGCGCCAGCGGCCGCGTGGTCGCCGTCGTGGCCCGCAAGTTCGAATTCGTGCCGGCGCAGATCCATGCGCGCAAGGGCGAACGCCTCGTCCTGCAGTTCACCGCGCCCGAGGTTCCCATGGGCGCGAACTTCGCGGACTTCGGCGTGCGCGCGGACATCGTTCCGGGCCGGGTGGCGACCCTGGAGTTCGTGCCGGACAAGGTGGGCACCTTCACCTTCGTGTGCGACGTGTTCTGCGGCAGCGGCCACGAGGACATGAGCGGAACGCTGGTGGTCAGCGGATAGCCCGCTGCGCGCCCGCTTCCTACGCGCGCGGGGCTGGCGACGGATCGAGCGGCCCGAGCGCGCGCTGCGCGAGCGCGCCCACCATCGCCGCGAACCCGACGACCACCGTCAGCCCCAGCGCCAGCGAACTGGCCTGCGCGATGAAGCCGATCAGCGGCGGGCCGACCATCATGCCGAAGTAGCCGACCGAGGAAACGGCGGCAATCGCGTGCGCCGGTGCGACGCCCGGCAGCTGTCCCGCGGCGCTGAACAGCACCGGCACGACATTCGAGAAGCCGAGCCCGACGAGGGCGAAGCCCGCCAGGGCGGCGTTCGGGTGCGGCACCGCCAGCGCCAGCACCATGCCGAGCGCGCCCAGCGCACCGCTGGCGCGCAGCAAGGCCACGGGCGCCACGCGGGCGCGTACGCCGTCGCCGGCAAAGCGGCCGGCGGCCATTGCGAGGCTGAAGCTCGCGTAGGCGAGGCTGGCCTGCGCCGGCGGCACGTCGAT
>Ga0255338_1005212_pt1 | contig 12254 bp, 11 predicted proteins | sample MeOH1_35cm_T4_19_FD_203715 | JGI IMG/M metagenome (GOLD analysis project Ga0255338, IMG submission 203715) | Sandy soil microbial communities from University of British Columbia, Vancouver, Canada - MeOH1_35cm_T4_195 | ecosystem: Engineered > Artificial ecosystem > Sand microcosm > Unclassified ... | reverse complement strand
ACCCGGAGTGGCGCGGCCGGTACCGCGATCGCCTGTCCGAGTTCCTGGAGCTCTACGCTCCGCCCGATAGGCTGCTGGCGAGAGTCGAGGAGGTGCACGTGCGCCTCCGGCCCGCGTTCGCGGAGATCAGTGCCGGCGCGGCCAACAACTTCGACAACCAGGTCAAGCAGGTCAAAGACCGGCTGACCGCCCGCGCGAAGAGCCTGGTGCAGCAGAACGCAGTGGTCGAGGCGCGCCCCCTGCGCTTCGGTCCGGACGGAATTGCGCCCATCACGCGCTGGGAGCCGCGCCTCGAGACCGCCGATGCGCGCCTGGATAAGCCTGCCAGCGTCCCGGGAGCGACCGGTGGAGCGCTCACGATCAATACCGGGCCGGGAGGGCGCTGCGTGGCGTCCTGGCGCACCAAAGTGATCCTCACAGCCGGCAAGTACCGGTTCGAGGGCCGTGCACGGACACAGGGCGTTAAGGCGCTCGATGATACGCCCACGGCCGGCGCGGGGCTGCGGATCTCCGGTGGCAACCGCGCACAGAAGCTTGACGGCAGCTCCGACTGGACGCCGTTGACCCACGAGTTCCAGGTGCAAGCACCTACCCAGGAAGTGGAGTTGGTAGCCGAGCTCAAGGCCACCGCCGGTCAGGTGGCGTTCGACGCCGGGTCTCTGCGGTTAGTACGGATTGCGAAGTAAGTGAAAGATCAATTTGCCGTTTGAAGCCCCTTCCCCAAGATAGGACCGCTGAATGAAGCCGTTGCACGTTGAGACCCCTCTGCTGGAGTCCGGCCCCCTCAGCCGGATACACGGCGGGTCGGTCTGGTTGAAGATGGATGCGCTGCAGCCCACCGGATCGTTCAAGATCCGTGGGATTGGCGCCGCGTGCCAGCGGGCGGTAGCGGAGGGGGCCGAACGGCTCGTATCCGCGTCCGGCGGCAACGCCGGACAAGCCACGGCTTACGCAGGTCGCCGCCTGGGAGTCCCGGTTACGGTGGTCACGCCGACTACCACCTCCGCCTACGTTCACGAGTTGCTGCGGGCTGAGGGCGCGACGGTGCTGGCGCACGGCGAGGCCTGGGACCAGACCGACCTCTTCGCCCGGGACCTGGCCGAGCGGGAGCGAGGTCGCTACATTCATCCGTTCGACGATCCGGTCGTCTGGGGCGGTCACGCGTCATTGATGCGGGAGGTGGCGGATGACGGACTGCAACCGGATGCGATAGTCACCGTTGTGGGAGGCGGCGGCTTGCTCTGCGGCTTGCTCCAGGGGATGCACGCCGCCGGCTGGACGGACGTGCCGGTGTTGGCCGTGGAGACACAGGGGGCAAACTCCTATGCCGCGGCCGTGGAGGCGGGGCACCTGGTCACGCTGGACCGCATCCGCAGCATCGCCGTCACGCTCGGTGCGCGGACGGTGGCGGCGGAGGCGCTGGCCTGGGCGAGCCGCCACCCGGTGCGCCCGTGGATCGTCAGCGACCGGGAGGCGGTAACAGCGTGTCGCCGGTTCGCGGATGATCACCGGGTGCTGGTGGAGCCTTCGTGCGGCGCGGGATTATCCGCCGTCTATGAGAGAGCGGAGCCTCTGCGGGGGAAGAAGTGCGTGCTGGTGATCGTGTGCGGAGGGGCCGGGGTGAGCCTGGAGATGCTTGATCGTTGGGAGCGAGAGCTGCCACGGTAGGCAGCGCCCGCACCGCGAGCCTCGGCATACCATGAACTGTAATCCGCCCCAGGTCTACCCGGTTACCAAACATTTGTGTGCATCCCGGCCGGCCATTGAGATAAGCTGACTCGCGTGCGTAAGGGCGGTCTCCTCCGTAGCGGGAATGCCCTGGCCTGGGGCGCACGTACCCTCCATCTCGCAGGCCCGGTTGCCTATGACAGCTAATGCCACCGACCACGCGCGCGAGACTCTGGACACCGTCTACCGGAATGAGTCCCGCCGTATCCACGCCACCCTGATCCGCCTTCTCGGAGACTTCGATCTAGCCGAGGAGGCGCTCCACGACGCCTTCGCCGCCGCCGTCGAGCGCTGGCCGAAGGAAGGCGTGCCCGCCAAGCCGCGCGCCTGGCTGGTCTCCACGGGTCGCTTCAAGGCCATCGACGCGCTGCGGCGCCGGACGCGGTTCGACGCCGCGCTGCCGGAGTTGGCACAGCGCCTCGATGCCCTCGCCGGCGACGCCGAATGGTGGGAAGACGAAGGGGTAGCGGATGACCAGCTGCGACTGATCTTTACCTGCTGCCACCCGGCGCTCTCTCCGGAAGCGCGCGCGGCGCTAACCCTGCGCGAGGTCTGCGGTCTGACCACCGAAGAGATCGCGCGGGCCTTCCTCACGGCTCCCACTACCCTGGCCCAGCGGATCGTGCGCGCCAAGACGAAGATCCGCGACGCGGGTATTCCGTATCAGGTGCCCACTCGCGCGGACCTTCCGGAGCGGCTGGACACGGTGCTCCAGGTCGTTTACCTCGTTTTCAACGAAGGCTACTCCGCGTCCTCGGGCACCGCCGTAACCCGCGCCGATCTCTCCGGAGAGGCGATCCGTCTCGGCCGGCTGCTCGCCGAGTTACTGCCCGAGCCGGAGGTGCTGGGCCTGCTGGCGCTCATGCTGCTTCACGAGTCGCGCCGTGCGGCCCGGACCTCCCCGGACGGCGATCTGATCCTGCTGGACGACCAGGATCGCGCACGGTGGAACCGGGAGCAGATAACGGAAGGCTCCTCGCTGGTCGTTCAAGCGCTCTCGTCGCGCACCACTCCGGGGCGGCCTGGACCGTACACGCTCCAGGCCGCGATCGCGGCGGTGCACGCCCAGGCCCCGAGCGCCGGAACCACGGACTGGGCGCAGATCGTGGCACTGTACGGCGTGCTGGTACAGGTGGTGCCCTCGCCGATCGTGGAGTTGAACCGCGCAGTGGCCGTTGCCATGCGGGACGGGCCGGCTGCGGGACTGTCTCTCGTGGACGCGCTTATGGCAGACGGTGAGCTATGCGACTATCACCTCGCGCATTCTGTGCGGGCAGACCTCTGCCGCCGCCTGGGCCACACGTCCGAAGCCCGAACCGCCTATGAGCGGGCGCTAGAGCTCACCCGGCAGGAACCGGAGCGACGGTTCCTGGAGCGGCGGCTGGCGGAACTGGGCTGACCGACCGCATTTACCGGCGCTCGGAGCGTGAGCACGCACCACGGGAGATCCGGGCACCAGCGAGTCCATAGCGGACGACGGACCGGTCACACGGAGTCCGACTTCACCGGATCTCGAGTTCCCAGTAGTCCTCGCAGGACATCCGGGTCTACGGGCTTCGTCAAGTGGTGATCGAACCCGGCGGCATGGGTGCGACGGCGATCCTCTTCCTGGCCATATCCCGTCAGCGCGATGAGCAAGACATGGTTCAGCCCCTCCATTTTCCGGAGGGCCGTCGCCACCTCGTAGCCGGACATCCCCGGCATGCTTATATCAAGTAGCATTACCTCTGGCTGCAGTTCGCGCGCGGCTCGCAGGCCGGACGGACCGTCGAAAGCGGTGTGCGTCTCGAAGCCCCAGAGGCCGGCCAGATCGGCCAGCGTTTCTGCTGCATCACGATTGTCGTCCACGATGAGCACGCGCCGGCCATCTCCTTTCGGGGAGGGGGGCGACGCAGCACTCCTAATTTCGTCTGCGCCGGCCGCGGCGAGGAGAGGGAAGGAGACAGTAAACTCGCTGCCTTTGCCCCTACCTTCGCTGTACGCGTCGACTTTACCGCCGTGGAGCCATGTCAGGCGCTGGACCATGGTGAGGTCAATACCCAGGCCACTCGTTCCGCGGGAAACCGAGCGATCGCCCTGAACAAACAGCTCGAACACCCGTGGAAGGAGTTCAGGGGACAGCCCCTGGCCGGTGTCGGCCACGCGGAGCACGGCCTGGCCGTTGGCTTGTTCCGCCGTCACGGTGATCATGCCTCCGGGAGGCGTATACTTTGCGGCGTTCGACAGCAAATTGCTGATGATCTGATGGACACGCGCCGGGTCCGCGTCGATCCGTAGCGGCCTGCTGGCCGGACGGAGCTGGAGTTGGTGCTGCCGCTGCTCGAGAAGTGGACGGGCCGTCTCGACCTCCTGGGTTACGAGCGCGCCCAGATCCAGTGGCTGCTTTCGGAGTTCGATTTTGCCCTGGGTGATCCGGGAAACGTCTAGAAGGTCATCCAACAGTCGAGCCATGTGCCGCGATTGGCGATCGATAATCTCCCGCTGTTTCCGCACCGTGGGGTCCGAGTTGTCACCCGCCTGAAGCACCTGTATGGCGTAGAGGATCGGCGCGAGGGGGTTACGCAGTTCATGCGCCAGCATGGCAAGGAACTCGTCCTTTTCGCGATCCCGAGCGGCCAGCTCCTCGGTGCGCTGCTGCAGCACCTCCTCGTCCCGTTTCCGTTCCGAGATGTCGCGCGTAACCGCCAGGTGAGCGGTGATTTCGCCCCGCTCATTTCGGAGCGGTACGGCGTGCGTCTCCATCCAGCGATGCGTTCCGTGCAGACCGATCAGATCGAACTGCAGCGTGACGCCTTCGCCTCGAAATACGCGCTGATGCAGTTCCTTGAATGCCGCACGATAATTCGGTGCGATGAGGTCATACACGCACGTTCCTGCCACCTGCTCCAGCGTGTCCGCCTCGATCATCCTCAGTCCCGCCTGGTTCATCAGACGCAGTGAGCCGTCCCGATCCAGGAGCTTCACACATTCCGGCTCGGTGTCGATGATCGTCCGCAGCAAGTTCTCGCTTTGCCGCAGCGCCTCTTCCGTGCGCGTCCGCTCGATCGCTATACCGGCCAGGTGGCTCGCGATCTCCATCAGCTCGATGTCGGCCGCGGCGGGAGACCGGGGCTGATGGTGGTACATTGCCACAGAACCGAGCACGTCGCCTCGTGTGGATATAACGGGCGTCGACCAGCAGGCGGCCAGTCCATGCGAAAGCGCCACCTCACGGTAGTCGGCCCACAACGCATCGTTCGCAATATCCGCCACCACCACGCGCGCCTTGCGGAACGCCGCAGTCCCGCACGATCCCACGCTGGGACCGATGCGGACCCCGTCTATGGCCTGAAGATAAGCGGGCGGGAGACTGGGTGCGGCTCCGTGGCGGAGGCGGCCTTCGTCGTCCAGGAGCAAGAGAGAGCAGAGCGTACCCTCTGCCTGTTCTTCCACCATCCGCGAAAGCGCCGTCAGCACGTCCGTCAGCTCCGCTCCGCGAGCTACCTGCTCCAGTAGTGCGGCCTGCGTGGTGAGCAATGCCTGCGCCCGCCGCCGTTCTCTCACTTCTCGGGTGGCTTGCTGGTAAAGACGGGCATTGTCGATGGCCCCGGCCGCCTGGGCCGCGATGCCCACCACCACGCGCTCCGCCCGCTCCGTAAACACGCCGATCTCTGAATGACCGAAAAAGAGTCCTCCGTACACCTCGCCGGACCGGGAGGTTACGGGGACCGCCAGGTAACTTCGTACCGGTAGATGTCCTGCCGGCATCCCATGATAGGGAGCGCTCAGCCCGTAACGAGGATCCCGGGTCACGTCATCTAGCCGGACCACCCCCTCACCGCGGAAGGTAGGCCCAAACACGGCGGTATTGCGCGGCAGCGGGAAGTTTTCGAACGCGGACCTGGGCGCCCCCGAAAGGGTATAGAGCGTATACGACTCTCCGGCCTCATTCTCGACGTTATAGAAGAAGGCTCCAAACGCGGCCCCCGTTAGCTCCGTCCCTGCGTCGGTCACCGCCTGAACCAGCTTCTCCAGGTCGAGTTCTCCCGCCAGGGACCGGCCGACCCGGTTGATGGTTTCCACGGTGCGGGTCTCTTCCCGCAGGCGCTCCGCGATCTCCTTCTGGTCGTGGATATCGGTGCTCGTGCCGAACCACCGGATGATGCGGTCGGGACTGTCATGGACCGGCAATGCGCGACCCAGGTGCCACCGGTACTCTCCGATGTGGCGGTCCCAGAGACGGTACTCGCACTCGAACGGCGTACCCGCTGCGACTGCGGCGTGCCATTCGTCCCGGCACCGCTTTAGGTCATCCGGATGCAGAACGGGGGTCCAGCTCTCGTCGTTGGTCTGCCCCTCGGGAAGGCCGGTGAACTCGTACCAACGCCGATTATAGTAGTCGAGGTAGCCGTCCGGACGAGCCGTCCACACCATCTGCGGCATCGCGTCGGCGAGTTGGCGGAAACGGGCTTCACCTTCGGCCAACCGTTGCTCTCGCTCCCGTGCCTCTTGCTCCACCCGGTAGCGCTCGGTGATGTCCCGGAAGACGAGAATCGCGCCGATGATCACGCCATCCGTTCCCAGGATTGGCGCGGCACTGTCGTCGATGGGGCGCTCGCTCCCGTCGCGAGCGATAAGCAGCGTGTGGTTGGCCAACCCCACCACGCGCCCGTCCTTCAACGCGGCTCTTGCCGGACTCTCCACCGGATTGCGAGTTCGCTCATTAACAATTTGGAACACGTCTTCGAGGGGTCGCCCGAGTGATTCGTCTTGCGTCCAACCGGTCAGGGACTGGGCCACCGGGTTGAGGTAGGTAACCAGCCCCTGGGTGTCCGTGGTGATCACCGCGTCGCCGATGCTCGCTAGGGTAACCCGGAGCCACTCTTCTTGCACGCGCAGCGACTGCGCGGCAGCCTGGCGCTGCAGCACAGCCGCAGCTTGCGTGGCGCCAGCCCTGAGAAGCAGGCGCTCGATCTCGGTCGGAAAGTCCGGTCGCCGGGAGGCTGCGACGAGGCCCCCGTACTCACCCCCGGAGCCGAAGCGCTCCCCCGCGCAGTTCAGCACGCCACTTCCCAGAGGGTCCTGCAAGGAGAAACAGACGGGGAGAGGATCTGCCTCGAGATAGGATCGCAGCGCATCCACTATCTGCGGTGCCCCGTCGGCGACGTCCGGAAGGTCGGGGTGCCGGGCGACGTCGCTGCATCTGCCGGGACCGTGGCCCTTCACCCGGATGTAGATCAGGTCTAGGGCCAGGCTGCGCAGCAATACGTCTGCCAGACTCGCCGCGATTTGCTCTGGTGTGGAGCCGCTCCAGGCAGCGGGCAGCGTCGTGAGCGCGACGAGGTCCCGTACTGCGTCCTGCAACTGACGAACGTTTGCGGGATCGTTTTCTCGTGTTTCCATTGCTGATTGCAGCCGGAATGGCCCGTCCCTATTGAGTGCCGAAGCTGCGCCGATAGTGCGCCGATCTGCCGATCCAGTTCTCCCGGCATCCTATGCGGGAGGCGAAGGAACGGAGGGCTATGCCTCCGCTGTGAGGTTGGCACGGGAGGGCTGTAGACGCCCAGCAGTACCGCGCTGCTTACGTCGCCGTGCCCGCGGCGACCACTACGGAAGGTCCCACGCCCCAATCTCCCCTCGGGAACTCCGCGGATGTCGCCCTGAGGCGCCCATCCACTCCAGAACAGCAGTTTACCAAACGTACTGGCCGGTGCTCGCCCGGATCCTGGCCGCCGGTGCGCGCAATGTGTCAGGTTATAACCTACATTCGCGCAATTTGTCCTATTTCACGTGCGTTTCAGCCTCGGAGGAGGCGGCTTATTGAGGCGCGCGTTGAGTGCTAACGAAGGCGGTGCTGGAGTAGGGGAGTAGGGGGGCGTGGGAGTAGGGGAGAGGCGAGACGCCGGCTCGCGGCTTCCCCAATACTCCAGCACTCCAACACTCCAGCACTCCAGGAGCGTTAGCCGTCACTGCGTGGCTCTATAAAGCCAGAGTTCGTGAGCCCGCGAGTGCCGCTCCCAGCACTCCGGGAGCCTGCAATTAGTCCTCGTTACTCAGGACAACCAGTCTTCCTGCCGTTCCTTCGCTTCGCGCACCCCGCCCCGCTTGCGTTGGCGTACCTGTCTCGTGTGAAAAAACTCATCGTCCCTTTACAGTTCGCCTGTCGATTTCAGGAGCGACTGAACGACTATCCGATGTAAAGCAACTGCGGCGCCCGACGGCGGCCAGGTCGATACCTCGCCCACTCCGGTCGCTGCCCTCAACTGAAGAGGAGACCTTTCGATGCGTTTCATGATCATCCGCAAAGCCGACCCGGAGACGGAAGCCGGCATACTTCCAAGCGAGGCACTGTTGGCCGCCATGGGCGAATACATGGGGGAGATGATGCAGGCTGGCATCCTCCTGGGCGGTGAAGGACTCCATCCCTCTTCGAAAGCCACGCGGATCAAGTTTTCGGGGGGCAAGCCCACCCTGACCGACGGTCCCTTCCCCGAAGCGAAGGAGCTCATTGCGGGCTACTCCCTGATCCAGGTGGCGTCTCGGGAAGAGGCGCTTGAGTGGGTCAAGCGCTGGCCGGCACTCGACGCTCACGGCGAGGCAGAGCTGGAGTTGCGCCAGTTGTTCGAGGCGGAAGACTTCGGCGCCGAATTCACCCCCGAACTCCGCGAAGCCGAGGACCGCATGCGCGCGGAGTTGGCCGCGAAGCAATAACCCGCGGACGTTCCCCAGATACGAGGTGTGGAGCGCGAGATCGATCGGCAAGTCGATCTCGCGCGAGCTCCTACAAACCACGTTGACCCATTCCGTTCCCGCACTCAATTTCGCAATTCCGGGCGTTCCGGTAGAAAGGATCAATCCATGCAATCAGCTGCACTGGCAAAGCGGGCCACCAAGGCGGGGTTCCGGACCGGAATAGCCATCAGCGGTTTCGCCGCACTGTTTCTGCTTTTCGACAGCGTCATTCACGTGCTGAAGATCCCTGCTGTGGTCGAGGCGTTCACCCAGCTCGGATATCCCGTGAGCTTGGCTATTCCGCTGGGGATTGTGGAGCTCATCTGCCTGGCCCTCTACGTCTTTCGGCGCACCTCGGTACTGGGAGCGATCCTGCTCACCGGATACCTCGGCGGCGCGGTCGCCATCCACGTGCGCATCGGTAGTCCGCTCTTCAGCCACCTGCTGTTTCCGGTCTACGTGGGATTGATGCTTTGGGGCGGCCTATATTTGCGCGACGCCCGGCTGCGCGCCCTGGTGCCTCTGCGCGCCTGACCGAGTGCGGACACGTTTCCCGATAGACAACCGTCCGATCAAATGTAGCCTGTCCACCAAAAGGAGAGCCTCGTGAGTGCCAAGTCGACCGCGGAAAAGCTGCTGATCAAGCCGGACACCGCACTTTGGATTTCAGATGCCACGCACCTTTCGCTGATCCAGCCGCTGCCGGCGGGCGTGCGGTGCGTGGATGGGCCAGAAGAGGCGCAGACCGCGCTGATCTTCGTCGATGCGGAAGCCACCCTTCGGGAGTTTCTCATCAGCTTTCGGGATGTCCTGACCCGTCCGGCAACAATCTGGATCGCCTACCCCAAGGGCAATCGTACCGACATCAACCGCGACACCCTATGGCCAATCGTCGCCGAATATGGCCTGCGTCCCATCGGCCAAGTGGCTGTGGATGACGTCTGGTCGGCGCTGCGTTTTCGACCGCTCAAAGAAGGAGAGGCCCCCTTCACCGGCGGTCGATAGGGACATCCAGTCAACCTCCCGCTCCGCGTGAAAAAAAATCTTCGTGTAGTTGTCGATCCCCGCATGCCTCGAGCGACTACGTCATGAAAGCGCAGCCTGGGCACGAGCAGCGTGTGTCAGGTCGATCACCCGGCAGCCGATAATCTGGGCTGAGGCGCGAAATCGAAGCACCCTTCGAAAGGAATTCAATGATGCAAGCAAACCCTTACCTCAACTTCAACGGCAACTGCCGCGAAGCGTTCACCTTCTACGCGGAAGTGCTCGGCGGCACTATCGGCGCGATGTTCCCCTACAGCCAGATGCCCGATGGTGGCGGATGCGATGCGACTAGCCAGGACCTGATCATGCACGCCCGCCTGGACCTGGGAGACGCCCACCTCATGGCGTCCGACTCCTTTGGCGATCGCTATGAAAAGCCGTCGGGGATCTGGGTATCGCTACACCCGAAGACACCCGAAGAAGCAGACCGCATCTACGCCGCGTTGGCGGAAGGCGGGGAGGTGGTGATGCCGATTGGGGAGACCTTCTGGGCTTCCCGCTTCGGCATGGTCAACGACCGGTTCGGCACGCCGTGGATGATCAACTGCGAACTGCAGCGCGACGGCGAGGCCGCCGCCTAAGCCTTCTGTTCAGGGAGCACTTGCTACTGGGTGCTCCCTGAATTTATCGAATGCAGACCGAGCCGGGATCCAATTCCGACTAACCCGCCAGATCGAAGAGTCGCCAGGCGTTCATTCGGTCGTACGCCTGAGAGCGGAACCTCTCTCACGCGTCGCCCGACAGCCCGCTGCGTGACGCAGTGGTGAAGAGGGACGAGCCCTACCTGGTGATAGGAGCAATCGTGGGGGGGATAACCCGAACGCAAGTAGCGCAGAGTTTGCACTGGTCACAGTTTGCACTTGAAGGAAAGGGAGATCGATGACTTACATGCTGTTGGTTTACGGAGACGAGAACGGACTTACGGGAACCGAACGGGAGCAGTGCTATCGCGATTCCGTCCAACTCACCCACCAGTTGAACGCGGCGGGGCAGTATCTCGCCGCTTCCCCGTTACACCCCACCACCACGGCAACCAGCGTTCGGGTTCGCGACGGCAAGCGCCTGATCACTGACGGGCCGTTCGCAGAAACCCGCGAGCAGTTGGGGGGCTATTACCTGATCAATGCCGGAAGCCTCGAAGAGGCAATCGGTATCGCCGAGAGAATTCCAATGGTTCGTCGAGGCACCATTGAGATCCGCCCGGTACTGGAGATCGAAGGGCTTCCAACCACCGAGAAGGTGTAAAGCGCGTGAAGTACATGCTGCTGATCTACGGCAACGAGCAGGACCGGGACGGGACGAAGTGGGAGGAGTGCCTTCAGGAGTCCACCCAACTGGCCCGGAACCTCCGCGAGGCCGGGCAGTACCTCGCCTCCTCCCCGTTGCACCCCACCACCACGGCGACCAGCGTCCGGGTCCGCGATGGCAAGCGACTGATCACCGACGGGCCGTTTGCCGAGACGCGGGAGCAATTGGGTGGCTACTTCCTGGTGCAAGCCCCGAATCTAGATGAAGCAATTCAGATTGCCGGTCGAATCCCGGGGGCACGGTGGGGCACCGTCGAAGTCCGGCCGGTTGTGGAAATTGGCGGACTACCCGCGGCTAGAGGCTGAAAGAGGAGGCGCATAATGATTACCGAACCGTTGCCGGAGCATCAATGGCTGCAGCGGCTGGTGGGGGAATGGGAGTCCGTCGCTGAGTGGAGCTCAATGCCCGGAGAGCAGCGGACGGGCACGGAAACCGTGCGGTCACTTGGGGGACTGTGGGTGGTCGCCGAGAGTGAGGGTTCGACGCCGTGCGGCGGTCCTGCGACCATGATGATCTCGCTCGGCGTCGATCCAACCACCAGGCGATACGTGGGTACCTGGATCGGTTCGATGATGGCGAATCTCTGGGTGTACGACGGTGAATTGAGCGCTGACGACACCACCCTCACGCTGGCCGCCGAAGGCCCCGACATGTTCGCCGAAGGGAAGACCGGCCTCTACCACGACGTGATCCAGTTCCAGGACGAGGACCATCGCACATTGACTGCGCGCGTTCAGCGGGAAGACGGCACCTGGTACGATTTCATGACCATTCACTACCAACGAACCAGGTAGCTCCCTGCTTTGAAGGACGACCGCTGTGCGTTTTCGATACGGTCGGAAATTCGGGGGCCGTGGCGACCATGGCAAGATCGTGGCGCCCCAGCGGATCGTCGAGCTGTTCGAATTCAAAGGCATGCCAGGTCACGTGTCGCTGGAAGCGCTGCCTCTCACGGAGCACAGTGGAGACTTACAACCGCCTTTCCCCTACTCCCACACGCCCTGAGCTATTGTCAAATGTTGTGGATCAGGTCGCACAAGCGGACGGCCCTTCCACGTCTGCGTTCGGCAACTCTGTGCCTGCCGACGGCACAATCTTCCCGTCTTTGAAGCGCACTCCTTCGCGCAGCAACCGGACCAGGTGCGGTGCGTTCACCTTCCGCCACCGGCCCTGGGCGCAACTGACGAGCTTGTAAGCCATCGCCAGCCCGGCGGCGCGTGACCCCGCGCCCTTGGTCTTGCGCGTTCGCACCTTGGCCGGAGAGAAGACACTCTCGATTACGTTGCTCGTCCGCAGGTGCTGCCAGTGTTCCGCGGGGAAGCGCATGAACGTGAGCAGTTCTTCCCAGTCTTCCGTCAAACAGTAGACGGCCTTCTCGTGTTTGGCCCCGAACTCCGTGGCGAAGGCCTCCCGTGCCGTCTCCGCCGCCGCCTCGCTCTCCGCATACATGGCCTGTCGTAGGA
>Ga0255338_1005211_pt1 | contig 12255 bp, 5 predicted proteins | sample MeOH1_35cm_T4_19_FD_203715 | JGI IMG/M metagenome (GOLD analysis project Ga0255338, IMG submission 203715) | Sandy soil microbial communities from University of British Columbia, Vancouver, Canada - MeOH1_35cm_T4_195 | ecosystem: Engineered > Artificial ecosystem > Sand microcosm > Unclassified ... | reverse complement strand
CCGCTCGCGAACCCGCAGGCGGCCGCGATCGTCAGCTCGCCGCGCATTTTCAACGACCTGGCCGCGCCGCCGGAGCACGGTGAGACGCCGGAAGACATCGCGGCGGCGAAGGCTCGCGGTGACCTCATCATGGAAATCGGCGGTCAGCAGACGCCGATCCCGGCGCGCTTCGCGCAGCCGAGACTCGACAGCATCGTCCGGGCGCGCGGCGGCAGCGGCGCACCGACGGCAGCCGACACGGCCGCACTGCGCAACATGCTCACGCGCATGTTCGGACTGGATCCGAACACACCGCGCCGCGGTCCGGACCAGTGCCACGACATCACCGTCTACCCGGCCATCGGCCGCGCCGGCGGTGCGTGCGAAGGCTACGGCCTGCTGCTCGACATCACCAACCCGGTGAACCCGGTCCGCCTCGACGCGGTCGCCGACTCCAACTTCTCGTACTGGCACTCGGCCACGTTCAGCAACGACGGCACAAAGGTGCTCTTCAGCGATGAGTGGGGCGGCGGCGGCGCACCGAAATGCCGTGCCACCGATCCGAAGGCGTGGGGTGCCAACGCGATCTTCACGATCTCGGGCAACAAGATGCAGTTCCAGAGCTACTACAAGCTGCCGGCCGCGCAGACCGCGCAGGAGAACTGCGTCGCACACAACGGCTCGCTGATACCGGTCCCCGGACGCGAAATCATGGTGCAGGCCTGGTATCAGGGCGGCATCTCGGTCTTCGACTGGACGGATCCGAAGAACCCCTACGAAATCGCGTTCTTCGACCGCGGCCCGATCGATGCCAACCGCATGGGCAACGCCGGCTCCTGGTCGGTTTACTGGTACAACGGCGTGATGGTCAGCTCCGAAATCGGTCGCGGCCTCGACATCCTCGAGCTCACGCCGAGCGCGCACCTCACGCAGAACGAGATCGATGCGGCCAAGACCGTCCGCTTCGATCACCTCAACGTGCAGGGCCAGCCGAAGATCGTCTGGCCGGCGAGCTTCGCGCTCGCCCGCGCGTACCTCGACCAGCTGCAGCGCAACGAAGGCCTCGCCGCGAACCGCATCGCGGCCATCCGCACCGCGCTCGAGACGGGTGAGAAGGCCAGCGGTTCTTCTCGCTCGCAGGCGCTCGCTCAGCTGGCGACCCAGGTTGAGCAGGACGCGAACGGCGCGCGTGATGCGGCCAAGGTTCGCCTGCTCGCCGCGGCAATCCGCGACCTGAGCAAGTAGGCTCACGCAGAGCCGCTGAGACGCGGAGAGGGGGTGGCCGGCTTTGCTGGCCACCCCCTCTTCGCGTCTCGGCGGCTCTGCGTGCGTTTGGGCGGATGGTCGGGTCGAGGTTCGAAACTATTGCGGGTTGCTGCTGTTCGTAGAGTTATTCCTCTGTTTGGCGCTTCGTCTCAACTGCTTCGCGTTGTTTTCTCTTCGGTTCATCACTCAGTCTCTTCGCTGGAGGCGTATGATGGGTTCGCGCCGTTGCGCATACCCGGCTGGGACAACACGCAATTGTGCAAACACGGTCCGACGGTTGGCCGGATCGCGTGTACGCCTGCTGGCCGTCCACACAATTCTGTGCACTACTGGCCTGTTGTCGACCTCCGGGTGTGGAACCGATGGTGTTCTGCCGCCGACACCGCCCGTTGTCCGCGACAGCGCCGGTGTGCGCATCGTCGAGAACATAGAACCGCAGTGGCTCACGGGCTCCGAATGGAAGCTCTCGGCGCGTCCGATCGTCTCGATCGAAGCCAATGATGACGAACTCGAAACAGGGCCGGTCGATCCCGTGACCGCTTTCATTCTGCGGACGGGTGAAGTTGTCATCCTCGATGGAAACCAGAACGGTTGGGATCGTGGGCTCTTGTTCGATTCGGCTGGGACATTTGTCCGTCACCTCGGACGAAGCGGTAACGGGCCTTGTGAGTTCAGGCAGGTATTCGGAGGTGGTCGGTATCGCGAGGATTCAATCGCAGTCCACGACTTCGCGGCGAGGAGTATCACCATAATCAGCGCAGGCGGCGAATGCGTCCGAACGATTTCCATCCCGATCACCCAACCGGTTACCCGCAATCCGCAATGGAGTCACACTTTTCCTGGTGTCTACAACGATGGTGGCTTTCTTGTATCACCTTACGGAGTGGCAGACGTCAAGGATGGCGACGATACGGCATGGTACATCCATCGAGTGATCACGCTGCGCGCGGACGGATCTGCCACTGAGACACCGGGCGGCGACATGGCGCTTTCCAGAACGGGAATTTCACCAGGCAAGCGATCCCCGCAGTCAGTTCCGCGGCTGCATGGAGAACGGCGCTTCGTGGTTCCTTACGACTCCGGACTGGTCGTCGGCGAAAATACGCGCTTCGACCTCCACGTACTCGACGCATCAGGTTCGGTGCGTCTGATTGCGCGTCGGTCGCACGAACCCGTTCGCTTGACCGACGCGGACCAGCGGAATGCCGTGACGCACCTGCGCAGCATGACAGTCTCAACAGAACGCTCGTATGCTCAGTCGCGGACCGTGGAGCAGGAAGTTGCCGGAATGAGCTGGCCCGAGTTCAAACCTGCCTGGTCGAATCTGCGTGTCGATGAACTGGGCAATTTGTGGTTGGAAGAGTATCGCTTCTATGACCCACTTGAAGTCCCTGACAATCCGCCGCCGACGTACTGGTCCGTGTTCGATCGCAACGGTGTCTGGCTCGGCCAGGTGCAGGTGCCAGGTCGTTTGCTGGTTCACGATATCTATGATGACAGGCTGATCGGGGTGTGGAAGGACGATGTGGGAGCGGCCAGCGTGCGAGTCTACCGGATCAACAAGCCGCAGTAACAGCGGGTTTTGTCCACTTCCCTTACCTGTTTGGGAGCGTTCAATGGCGAGCGGGCGCAACTCCGGATTTCGTGTTCAACCGAAACGCAGCGTCACCAATACAGGCCGAATGTTTGGCGTACTTGTCGTGTTCGGTTGTGCGGCGGATGTGCAGCCTTTTGCGAAGGCGGCACCGCCGGTGGCACGCGACAGCGCGGGCGTGCGGATCGTCGAGAACACAGAACCGCAGTGGACGCGCGGGTTGGAGTGGAAGCTGTCGCCGCGACCGATCGTATCGATCGATCCTGACGAAGGTGCGCTCGAACGCGGACCGCTCGATCCAGCCGCTGCGTTCATCGTGACGAGCGGCCAGATCGTTCTGCTTGATGGAATGTTTGGCGGCTGGAACCGCGGGCTGGTGTTTGATTCGACCGGCGAATTTGTGCGACACCTCGGGCGCAAGGGCGAGGGCCCGTGCGAGTTCCAGCAGGTATTCGGCGGTGCACGTTACCGCGGCGACTCCGTCGCCGTCTTCGATTTCGTGCGACGCGGCGTATTCATCATGAGCGTCGATGGTGGCTGCGGGCGCATGCTTCCCTTCCCGCAAATGCATGCAAAGAGAACGCAGCGACGAACCATAACGTTCGCGCATCAGTTCTTTGGTGTTCACAACGATGGGCGCCTCCTCCTGTCGCCGTACGGCATCGCGAACGCGGATGGCACCGAACTGACGTGGTACCGGCATCCCCTAATCAACCTGTCCGCGGAGGGGGACAGCGTTCACCCGATCGGCGAATTCTCACTCGCCGAGATCGCCCTGGATCCCAAAGCGCCTCATCCATATCCCAGGGAACGCCTGTATACGGCGGAAGTGTTTCTGCGCCCGTACAACTCCGGAATCGTGTTTTCCGACAACACGCGGTTCGAGGTTCGCGTACACGATGTGTCCGGTGCGCTGAAATTCATCGCACGGCGCACACACGAACCGGTTCGCCTGAGGGATGAAGACAAACGCGCAGCCTTTACACAGCGCATGACCGGTGGCCACGGTGAGCGTGCGCGCGCCCGGCCGGCGGTGTCGGTCGAGCAGCGGATTGCTGAGGTAAGCTGGCCCGAGTTCAAGCCCGCGCACTCGAATTTGCTGGTGGACGAGAGCGGCAACTTCTGGCTCGAGGAGTACCGCTTCGCGCACGCTGATCAGATTCCCGAAAAGCCGAGGCCCACGTTCTGGTCTGTCTTCGATCGGAATGGCGCCTGGCTCGGTCGGGTCGAAGTGCCGGGCAGGCTACTGGTCGAGAACATCTACGAGGACAGGCTGATCGGCATCTGGAAGGATGAGGACGGCGTAGCGTCCATACGGGTGTACCGGCTCGAAAAGTAGCTCACGCAGAGTCGCGGAGGCGCAGAGGGCGACATAGCGAAACTATGTCGCCCCTCTGCGCCTCCGCGACTCTGCGTGAGCTACTTCCTGCCATGGATGTGCACCTTGAGGGTGAGCAATTTCGGCTTCCGCTTCTTTTGGGGAGGCTTGTATGTCCGCGCATCCTTTGCTAATGAGATTACCGGGGCTGTCATCGACGCATCGTTGCAGATTCATCGCGATCTGGGGCCGGGGCTGCTCGAGTCGGTTTACCTTCGCGTGCTGGCGTGGGAGCTTTCACGGCGCGGGTTTTCGGTCCAGGCAAAAAAACGTGCCCTTGAGTACAAAGGTATGACCTTCCAATCGGGGCTTCGTCTCGACCTGCTCTTGAACGATCTTGTCGTGGTTGAACTGAAGTCCCTTGAATCGGTCGCGCCCGTCCACCTTAAACAATTGCTGACCTACCTCCGACTCCTCCACTTACCAGTGGGCTTGCTCCTGAACTTCGGCGCGCCCACGCTCAAGGAGGGAATCCACCGCGTCGTCAACGGACTGGACGAGAAGAAAGCCGGCAACCTGCCCCCGCGCCAAGGGTACTAAACTCACGATGCTTCCTCCTGACTTCCATCCGATCCTCCACGAATGGTGGAACCGGCGGTTCACGCGGAGCGGCGGAGGCGTGGAGGGCACGCCGTCCGAAGGTGGCGCGCCCTCGGCGACGCCGCGGCTCCGCGTGAGCCCGCCCACCGAGGCGCAGGCCGAAGGCTGGCGCTCGATTCGTCGCGGCGATCACACCCTCATCGCGGCCCCGACTGGCTCCGGTAAAACACTCGCCGCGTTTCTGACGTCGATCGATCAGCTGCTGCGCGAAGGTCTCGAACGCGGAGGACTGCCGGACGAGGTTCGCGTCATTTACGTCTCGCCCTTGAAGGCGCTCTCCGCGGACATCCACAAGAACCTGGCGGAGCCGCGGCGCGAGATCGCAAAAATTGCGGAAGAGCTGGGCTACCCGGCGGTGAAGATCACCGCTGCCGTCCGCAGCGGCGACACACCCGCGCACGAGCGCGCCGCCATGCTGCGCAAGCCGCCGCACATCCTGGTCACCACACCGGAATCGCTGTACCTGCTGCTCACGGCCGAGCGGTCGCGCGAAATGCTGCAGACCGCGCGTGTCGTCATCATCGACGAAATCCATGCCGTCATCGAGTCCAAGCGCGGCGCACACCTTGCACTCTCGCTGGAACGTCTCCGGCACCTCACGCAGAGCCGCGGAGCCGCTGAAGGGGCGTCTCCGAAACAGGAGACGCCCCTCAGCGACTCCGCGGCTCTGCGTGCTGAGATTCAACGGATTGGATTGTCCGCCACGCAGAGGCCCATCGAAACGGTAGCTCAATTCCTCATCGGAAGAAGTGATCAACCCGTTTCCATTGTCGATCGCGGACATAAACGCGAGATGGACCTCGCCATCGACGTGCCGGACTCGCCGCTCGAGGCGGTGATGTCGGGCGAGGTGTGGCAGGAGGTTTACAACAAGCTGGTTCGGCTGGTCGAAGAACATCGCACGACGATCATCTTCGTGAATACGCGACGGCTGGCGGAGCGCATGGCGTTCAACCTGTCGGAGCGGCTGGGTGTCGAGTCGGTAGCTGCGCATCACGGCAGTTTGTCGAAGGATGTGCGGCTGAATGCGGAAGCCCGGCTGCGCGAAGGTCGGCTCAAGGTGCTGGTAGCGACGGCGTCGCTCGAACTCGGCATCGACATCGGGCATGTCGATCTCGTATGCCAGATCTCGTCGCCGCATCGCATCGCTGCGCTGCTGCAACGTGTCGGTCGCTCGGGTCACACGATCGGCGGTCTGCCGAAGGGTCGCATCTTCCCGCTCACGCGGGACGACCTGCTCGAGTGCACGGCGATGGTGCGCGCGATCCGCGATCGTGAGCTCGATCGTGTGATCATCCCCGAGAAGCCGATCGACGTGCTCGCGCAGCAGATCGTCGCGGAAGCGGCGGCCGAGGAGTGGGACGAGGACGCACTGTTCGCGCTGGTGACGCGCGCGTACCCGTACAAGCAGCTCACGCGCGACGAGTTCCAGGAGATCGTCGAGATGCTCGGGCGCGGTTACACGACGCGCCGCGGGCGGCGCACGGCGCTCGTGCATCACGATGTGGTCAATCACAAGGTGCGCGGCCGGAAGGGCTCGCGCATGATCGCCATCACGTCGGGCGGCGCGATTCCGGAAGTCTTCGACTACCGCGTGCTGCTCGAACCTGACGGCGTTTACATCGGCAACGTCAACGAAGACTTCGCGGTCGAATCCCTCGCCGGCGACATCTTCCAACTCGGCAACGCGTCGTGGCGCATTCTGCAGATCCAGAACGGCGTCGTGCGCGTCGCGGATGCCGAAGGCCAACCGCCGTCGATTCCGTTCTGGTTCGGCGAAGCGCCGGCGCGCAGCAATGAAGTCAGCGCGGCGCTCTCGCGACTGCGCGCGGGCGTAGACCCGCTGCTGCCCGGTCCCGACAACGCGCGCGCCGACAGCTCGCTCGAGCCTGCGATCGAGTGGCTCATGCACGAGTACGACCTGTCGCGCTCGGCCGCCGAGCAGATCGCCGTATACCTGGGTGAGGGCAAGCGGGCGATTGGGGTGCTGCCGACGACGGACACGCTCGTGGTCGAGCGCTTCTTTGACGAGTCCGGCGGCATGCAACTCATCGTGCACTCTCCGCTCGGCAGTCGCGTGAACCGCGCGTGGGGGCTCGCGCTGCGCAAGAAGTTCTGCCAGAACTTCAACTTCGAGCTGCAGGCCGCGGCGACCGAGGATGGTATCGTGCTGTCGCTCGGGCCGACGCACAGCTTCCCGCTCGTCGATGTGTTCCGCTACCTCAATCCGAACACGGTGCGCGAGACGCTGATCCAGGCGGTACTCGACTCGCCGATTTTCGAGACGCGCTGGCGCTGGGCCGGCACGCTGTCGCTCGCCGTGCCGCGCAACCGCAACGGCAAGCGAATGCCCGCGCAGATCCAGCGCATGTACGCCGAAGATCTGCTGGCGACGGTATTCCCTGACGCAGCCGCCTGCTTCGAGAACATCGAAGGCGCGCGCGAAGTGCCGCAGCATCCGCTGGTGGACCAGGTCATCCGCGACTGCCTCGAAGACGCGATGGACCTGCCGCTGCTGATCGACTACCTCGAGAAGATCGGCGCCGGCGAGTTGCGACTGGAGGCGCGGGACACGCCCGAGCCGAGTGTGTTCTGCCACGAGATCCTCAACTCGGCGGTTTATACGTTCCTCGACGATGCACCAGTCGAGGAGCGTCGCACACACGCCGTCTACACGCGTCGCGCGACGGATATCCGCAGCGCCGACGATCTCGGTGCCCTCGATCGAGATGCGATCGAACGCGTGCGTGACGAGGCGTGGCCGACCGCGAACAACGCCGACGAACTCCACGATGCGCTTCTGCTTGCCTCGTTCTTCCGCGAGGACGAAGTGCGCGATCGCCTCTGGTTCTCGTTCTTCGACGAGCTCATCGCATCGCGCCGCGCATCGTGGCTGAAGACATCGAGCGGCGCGCGGCTGATGGTCGCGACCGAACGCGTGTACGAACTGCACGCGGTCATGCCACAGATTGTCCTGCCCGATGTGCCGCCGGCATTGCGTCGCGAACATGCCGTGGAAGACGCCGCGCGCGAGATCGTGCGTGGCCGGCTTGAAGTGCTCGGCCCGGTTACGGCATCGCGACTCGCACGCGATCTCGACCTGCGCGATGCATCGCTCATGGACATGGGCCTGATCGCCCTGGAGGCGGAAGGTCGTGCACTGCGCGGCAAATTCACCGCGCGGAGCCGCGGAGGAACTGAGGGAAGCACTCAGCTCGAATGGTGTGATCGACGGCTGCTCGCGCGCATTCATCGCTACACGCTGAACCGGCTGCGCGCCGAGATCGAACCGGTCACGGCCGCGGACTTCATGCGATTCCTCCTGCACTGGCAGCACCTGGCCGGCGAGGACCGCGTGCGCGGCGTCGAGGGGCTGGCGAACGTGATCGAGCAGCTCGACGGCTGCGAGGTCCCGGCAGGCGCGTGGGAGTCCGAAGTTCTGAACGCGCGCTGCGCGGATTACGCGGCCGACTACCTCGACATGCTCTGCATGAGCGGCCGCGTCGCGTGGGGTCGTCGCACGCCAATGAACGGCAGCGGCAAGTCGCCACTGCGCAGTTCGCCGATCGCCCTGATGCAGCGCGAACGCGCATCTCTCTGGGCCGTCGCGCACGACGAAGACTCGGACGCCCTCTCGTCCGATGCACGCGATGTCTTCGCTGTGTTGCAGCAGCGCGGGGCATCGTTCTTCCACGAACTCGTGAGTGCGTCGCGACTGCTGCGCACGCAGGTCGAGCGCGCGCTCGCCGAACTGGCGGGCGCGGGTCTGGTGACGGCAGACAGCTTCAGCGGCCTGCGCGCGCTGTTGTCGCCGGCAAAGGAGGGACGCCGCCGCGGCCGGCCCGTCTACAGCATCGACACCGCGGGTCGCTGGTCGCTGCTGAACAACACGTCGGCAATGGATCCGACGATCGATCGCGTCGAAGCGATCGCGCGTGGACTGCTGAAGCGCTACGGCGTCGTCTTCCGGGGCTTGCTTGCACGCGAGAGCGGGCTGCCCTCGTGGCGCGAGCTGGTAATGGTGTATCGTCGGCTCGAAGCCCGCGGCGAGATCCGCGGCGGCCGCTTCGTGCGCGGATTCGGCGGCGAGCAGTTCGCGCTCCCCGATGCGGTCGGACGACTCCGCTCGATCCGCAAACAGGAGCGCACCGGCGACATCGTCGTGATCAGCGCCGCCGATCCGCTCAACCTGGTCGGCGTGCTCACGCCCGATGCGAAGGTGCCGGCGGTCACGCGCAACCGCGTGCTCTTCCGAGATGGCATCGCCATCGGCGCGCTGGAGTCCGGAACCGTTCGGCGCCTCGCGGAGTCGGAAGTCGATGATGACTCACTGCGCACGATGCTGACGCGGCGCGTGCAGGCGGCGGCGTTGAAGGCGTACATGCGCAGTGAAGCCGCGCGCGAGCGGTGGCTTGCCAGGAAACGAGTGAACCCGGCAACCTGATGCGCGCGAAACGGGTCTGGCTCGGGACTGTGGCAAAATCGAGCCGCGGGTTCCAGCTGTAACCTGCGGCTCGTGTGCATCCCGTCTATTTCGCTGGACCTACTCCTTCGCTGGACCTACTTCGTCTTCTCTTTCGCGAGCCTGTCCGCCAACTGCTTCCGCGCGTTCTCGGCGTAACGGCGGCATGCCGACCGATCCACCAGCTCTCCAGCCGCCACTCGCTCGAACAGCCGCACCGCGCCCGGATGCGGCGCGATCAGCACATCACACGGCAACTGCTCGATGATGGCGTGGCCGCGCTCGAAGTCCTGCACGCCGGTCACATACGTCATGCTGCGCGTGAAGTAGAAGCCGTCCGCCGAGATGGGCGTCTGGCTGTCGGCGTAGACCATGTCGAGGCAGCGATCACCTTCACACGACCGCCACGTCCATGTGGTGCTGCCGGGCGTGTGGCCTGCCGTCAGATGCGCGACGAGCGCGGTCGCGCCGATGCGCACCGTGTCGCCCGGCTGGATCACGCGCACGTCCGACACGCGCGGGTACGCCAGCGCTTCGCCGTACTGCGGATCGTCGCGCGTCGGCGCGCCGGCTTTCATCATGCGCGCGCTGGCCTCCGTCGCCGCGACCTGCGCGTGCGACGCACGCTGCAACGCCGCAATGCCGCCCGCGTGGTCGAAATGGGCGTGCGAGTTCAGGATCAGCTTCACATCCTGCACGCGATGCCCGAGCGCGCGGATGTTCGCCTCGATCAGCGGCGCCGATTCCGGCAACCCGGCGTCGATCAGCACGTGCCCGTCGTTCGACGTGATGAGGATCGCCGTCAGTCCGCGCGTGCCGACGTAGTACGTGTTGCCGTGGATGCGGAAGGGCGCTTGCGCCACGTTCCACTCGGCGCACGACGGACACTCCTTCGCGCGCAGGGTCGCGCTGTCGGCAGCCTGCGCGGCCAGGAGCTGGGGGACGAGGCTCAGCAGGGCTGCGATTCGGGTCGTCTTGGTCATACCGGAAGGTGGCCAGAGGGGCCCGCGACGTCAACAAAACGGACCGTGATGCCATTCTTGCATTCTGGCCGGTTTTGAAATGACTGCATAAGTGAACGGAGCGTTCCCGTGTGGAAACGCTCCGTTCACTCATGCAGTTATTTCAGAACCGGCCAAGGTGCAAGAATGGCATCACGGTCCGTTTTAGCTGCCCGCCAAATCCCTGACCGAAGCCGCCAGCAGCCGGACCTTCGCCGCATCACTCGAGCGCGACGCATCGCCGTCCAGCTGAGTCGCCAGCTGCGTGAGTGCATCACGCCGCTGCTGGCCCGACTGCTTCTCGGCGCTTGCCAGCGCACTGCGGGTGGCGGCGATGCGATCGGCGGGCAGGCCCCGCGAGCGCACGAGCTGGTCGATGTACGCACGCGACAGCGCGAAGCTGGCCGGCCAGACCATCTTCGGCTGCTCCTGCGGGTTCAGCTGCCGGTAGACGACGGTCTTCGCGGCGTCGATCTCGTTCTGCGTGATGTGCGGGCTGGGCGTCAGTTCGAGCACGTCGAGGCCACGCGCGATCTCCGAGTTGTAGATGTAGCCGTTGTACCAATAGACCGACCACGAGCCTGCGCTCGTGAGTCTGGTCGCGTCGAGCGGGCCGCGATCGAAGAAGGCGATCTCCTTCGGGTTCGACACATCGGTCCAGTCGAAGATCGAGACGCCGCCCTGATACCAGCCCTGCACCATGACTTCACGGCCGGGGATCGGAATCAGCGAACCGTTGTGTGCGACGCAGTTCTCGAACTCGGTCTGTGCGGCGGGCATCTTGTAGTAGCTCTTGAAGTGCATCTGCCCGTTCTCGATCGTGAAGAGGGCGTTTGCACCCCACTCGTAGCGATCGGACGCGCGGCAGCGCGGCGCGCGACCGCCACCCCACTCGTCCGTAAAGAGTACCTTCGAGCCGTCGTTGCTGAAGGTCGCCGAGTGCCAGAAGGAGAAGTTCGTATCGGCGACAGCCGTCAGTCGCTTCGGGTTCGCGACATCGCGGATGTCGAGCAGCAGGCCGTAACCGACACACGCACCGCCGGCCAGGCCGATCGCCGGGTACACCGTGATGTCGTGGCACTGGTTCGGGCCGGTGCGCTCACGCGGCGGCCGGTTCTGGTTCTGCTGGGCCTGGTTCGGTTGAGCGGCCGGAGGCGTCGAGCGCTGTGGCGCAGGGCCAAGGCCGGTGAAGATGCGGGGCGACGTGACGATCGCAGCCCTCTCCGGCGCGTTGAGCGGCACGCGGATGACCTCAATGCGGAAGCGCGCCGAGTTCGGGTCCTGCTCCGGCGACAGATCCGAACACCCCGGCAGCTCTTCCGGCGAGCGCACACCCGCCGAGCCCGACACGTAGATGTAGACGTTTTCCCTGTCGTTCGGATCCGTCACGACGGTGTGCGTGTGCGAGCCACGGCACGTCTGCACGTTCGCGATGTACTTCGGGTTGTCGAAATCGCTGACATCGAAGATGCGGATGCCGCGCAGGCGATCCTTGCTGACCGGCTCCGGCACACCCTGCGAGCCGCAGTCGATGCGGCCGGTCAAGCCTTCACCCGACACGAAGAGCAGGTTGTTGTAGACCGATACATCGCTTTGCGATGCGGGGCACAGGTACGGCTTGCGCAGTGTCGGCTTCGCGGGATTCGAGACGTCCCACACGATGAAGCCGTTGTAGTTGCCCTGGATCACGTAATTGCCGGTGAAGGCCAGGTCGGAGTTGGTGACGCCGACGAAGCCTTCCGGCGAAGGCGAGTTCGAGACGAGTCGCAGGTTCCACAGCGCGACACCGGGGTCTTCGACGCCCGCGCGCAGACCGACGCGCGGATCGGGCCTGGGCGCTTCCGCGGATCCGATCGGCGATGAGTCATCGCTCGCGTTGATTCCGCCACTCGACGCACACGCGCTTACGGACAACAGCCCCAGCGCTGCGAGCACGTACAGGGGCCTTCGAAAGATCGGGTTGTTCATCGTGAAA